>JAABUQ010006697.1_pt1 | contig 17230 bp, 15 predicted proteins | sample 5560001 | NCBI WGS metagenome assembly JAABUQ01 (sample SAMN10711888, study PRJNA513371) | rock metagenome | isolation source: Antarctica rocks | place: Antarctica: Victoria Land, Finger Mt nord | collected 2015-12-18
CGTATCCTTGAATTCATCGATTACTTCAATCGCACAATGGCTAAGCCTTTCAAGTGGACTTATCAGGGTAAAGCCTTAAAGCAATGATGAAGGGTAGGCAAACTCACGCCTAGGTCTACTAGCTTGTCCTGAGCGGTCTGCCACGCCTGCTCCAGTGCCTTTGGAAACCCTGGTGGCACGTTGGAGGGTAGATCAAAGGGCTGAGTGTGCGAGAGCACGACCAGTGGCATCGGGCGTAGTGGCTTAGCCGCTGCTGCCTTGTACATTTGAGCAAAGCTCGTGTCAACATCAATCGTCTCGAGGTTCCAGTAGCCTTCGAGTCCGGGTGGGGGTGAAATTAAGAAGCGGTTATTATAGTATGTCCACAGCGCCGGACTCAGCAGCGCCTTGACCTGCTCAGACAACGCGTCGACGAGGACCATACCGACGACTTCATTGGGGTAGGTGCTGGCATAGAGCCGGACGAACATCCCACCGAACGAGTGACCAACCAGGACGTAGGGACCTCGGACGCCTGCCTTTTGCAACAGCGTGTGTAGGTCGACGACGATCTCCTGTGCAGTTCGGGGCATGGGAACCGGGCTACTGCGACTGAATTTGTTGATCCCTACCGTCGTTCCGGGACGGTCGTAGGTGCAGACTCGCGTGAACCGGGCAACACTCGGCATAACCATCGTCCGCTGCCCTTTGGGTTCGACTAAATCCACGCTCCAGAAGTCGGAGCGGCTGCGGTAGCCAGCTTCAAGCACCACCGTAGGGCTACCCTTGCCGTGGCACTCAAGATAGAGTTGGCGATCACCGATGTCAACGAGACTGGCAAAATCACCCTGTGCGAGGGAGGCAGGCAAAGCATCTGCGTTCCCTTGCCTGCCTCCCCCGCTCACTACCAGCAAAAGTGTACCCCATGCAATGAAAGCCAGTTTTACGACCCGTCGTACATTGCAATTCATGATGCTTACCTACAGTATGTGCACGTTAGATTCAAAAGTGTATAACACCCTCTAACAAAAATCTGAAACCATCTGTATTTGATAAACTTCATACAAGTTCTCTAGTTTGAATGTTAAATATGAATTGAGGCGTTGTCAGGTTATCTATCTAGAGGAGTTGGTCTTAGTTCTAGCTGGTCTAATTTACCTGTGTGTAGCCATTCAGCAATCCCAAAAGGGGCTTGTGCTTGCTGTAGAAACTGATGGAGTTCCTCTCCCTCTAAAACTTCATGCTGTAGCAGCCGTTGAGCCAATGCTTCTAGCAATTCTCGGTTGGTAATGAGACTAGCTTGAGCAACTTTGTGGGCACGATCGATGATAGTTTTCACCTCTCGATCGATCTGTGCAAGCACAACTGGACCAACTGCGCGACGGTTACTTTGCCCGTCGAGAAACTGTTGCTGCATTTGTTCAATCTCAACTGGACCTAACGTTGCATCCATCCCGTAGAGGGTCACCATCCGCTCGGCAATACTGGTTGCCTTTTGAATGTCATCGCTGGCTCCCGTGGAAATCTTGCCAAACACGACTTCTTCTGCAGAGCGCCCACCCAAAAGGGTGGCAATCCGCCCCCGCAATTCATCCTCTGCCATTAAAAAGCGGTCCTCTTCAGGAAGCTGGAGGGTGTACCCCAATGCACCAACGCCTCTAGGAACGATGGAAATTTTCTCAACCCGATCGGAGCCCGGCATGAGAAACCCGACAATCGCATGCCCAACCTCATGGTAAGCGACAATTCTCTTTTCCTCAGGATTGAGAATACGGGATTTGCGCTCTAGACCTGCCACAACCCGCTCAAAGGCTTCGTTGAAGTCAACCATGCGAACCAGTGGCTGTGCTCTACGGGCAGCTAATAGCGCGGCTTCATTGACTAGATTGGCCAGATCGGCACCTGTGAAACCGGCAGTGCGAGCGGCCAGTACCGGGAAGTTCACATCCTCTGCCAACTGCACTTTTTTAGCATGAACGCGCAGGATCGCTTCCCGACCCTGTTTGTCAGGGCGATCGACAATGACCTGCCGATCGAATCGACCAGGACGACGCAGCGCTGGATCTAATACCTCAGGGCGATTGGTGGCTGCCAGAATAACCACGCCGGTATTGCCTTCGAAGCCATCCATCTCTGTTAACAACTGGTTTAGGGTTTGTTCCTGTTCACTATTACTCCCAGCAAATTGCCCACTGCTCCTTGCCTTGCCTAGTGCGTCTAGTTCATCAATAAATACAATGCAGGGGGCTTTCTCTTTTGCTTGTTGGAACAGATCGCGCACTCGGGCAGCACCCACACCCACAAATAACTCGATAAATTCGGAGCCAGAAATGCTGAAGAAGGGAACGCCTGCCTCCCCCGCGACTGCCTTTGCCAGCAGGGTTTTACCCGTTCCTGGAGGTCCTACTAGCAGCACCCCTTTGGGAATTGTCGCACCAATCTGGGCGTATTTATGAGGATTTTTGAGGAAATCGACAACTTCTACCAGTTCTACCTTGGCTTCATCAACTCCAGCTACATCGTTAAACGTAAGGCCTGTATTCCCTTCACCATAGATGCGGGCTTTGCTCTTGCCGACGGTAAGTGCTGTGCCGCCAGCGCCCTGCATGCGTCGGAGCGCCCATAGCCAAATCGCGACGAAGATCAATGGCGGCGCTACCCACCCAATCAGTGTCGTCAGGAAGTTTTGCTGCTCGGGCGGAGCCGCACCAAACTCGACATCCTTTTGTTCTAGCAGAGTGACCAGAGCGGAGGTGTTCGCGTCAATCCGGTTTGTGACATAAAGTTGGGGAGATTTATGAGTATCCTGCGGTTGGTTGCTGTTAGGCGGCGACGGTTGCGGGCTGAGAGACTTCTCCTTCGGTTGATGCTGAGAACCTCGATCGCTCTCCTTGAGATTGTATTGAATTTCCTCCTGAGTGATGTACGCCCGCGCAACCTTACCTTCATTAACTTGCTTGATAAAGGTACTGTAGAGGACCTTGAGCGGGTGAGGGCGGAGCAAGGGCAGCACCAGAAAATTGAACAAAATCAGGTAGACAATAAGCGAGAGGAGACTGCCGCTAATTCGAGTAAGTTTGGGCACATTAGGGGAGCGATCGCCGTTCTTTTCCACTGGCATAGGGGAACTCCAAGTATCTGTCTAAAATTCAACTACTAAGCCGCCAGCAGAACTCTAACTCGTAAAGATCAATCTACGACTGCTGGGCAACTGCTAATTCTTTCACAACATAAGCGTACAAATTGACAAATATCTTGGCGGGCGACGTTATTCTCGTTTCTAAGCTATGTCCAAAGAATCGCGAGATAATGTATCCTCAGCAGGTCACGCAGAAGAACTTCTCTCAACTAATCTCCAGTCTAAACCAGTTACCATGATCCCCAAATCAGTGCAATCACAGCGGGAAGTTCGGGCACTAATTCTAGACTCCACGCTCGGAGTCTCAATTCTGGGACTTGACATTCTCATCTTCCTAGGCGATCGCCCGTTTTGACATCAAACCAGTGAAGTGACTCAGGAGGTAGGGCAAGCTTCACTCCTGCCTCACTCCAATGCTGATCGACAGGTAGCAGGGCGCGTAGGGTGAGCCAGTCGGCTTGGGAACCTTGGACACGAACGCTGATGAGATTCTGCATTCCCAAGTTTTCTACTAAGAATACCTGGCCCTCGATGACGTGGGTGTCTTCAGCCTTGGCAAGGCGGAGGTTTTCAGGACGGATGCCCAAGACAATTTTGGGTGGGACGGTAGGCAAGGAAATGGGGATGCGGTAATTACTCAACCAAGCCGCATTCCCTTTGCAGTCAAGCGTGAGCAAATTCATCTGTGGGCTACCAACGAAACCAGCGACGAATTGGTTGGCGGGGTGGGTGTAAATCTGCTGCGGTGGAGCTAGTTGTTGCAGGTTGCCGTTGTTTAGTACTGCCACTTTGGTTGAAAGGGTCATTGCTTCCGTTTGGTCGTGAGTGACATATACCACTGGGGCATTTTGGGATATGAACAGTTGTTTGAGTTCTGCCCGGACTCGTTCGCGCAACAGGGCGTCCAGATTACTCAGGGGCTCATCGAGCAAAAAGACATCCGGTTGACGCACCAATGCCCGACCAAGAGCCACTCGCTGCCGCTGACCACCAGATAGCTGGCTGGGCTGACGCTGCATCAATTCTTCCAATCCCAACTTAGCGGCAACATCCGCCACGCGTTGCTGGATTTCAACTTTGGGAATGTGGCGGAGCTTTAAACCTGAGGCTATATTTTCGGCGACAGTCATATGTGGGTAGAGGGCGTAGCTTTGAAACACCATGGCAATGTTGCGATCGCCTGGTCGTAAGCAAGTGACATCGCGATCGCCAATCAATATTTGCCCCTGCGTAGGTTGCTCCAACCCCGCAATCAGCCGCAGCGTTGTCGATTTGCCACACCCCGATGGTCCCAACAGGGTGAGAAACTCTCCTTCATCCACGTGCAGACTAATGTCTTTGACGGGAATCACTTTGGGGTTATAGGTCTTGTTAAGACTTCGCAGTTCCAAGTTAGCCATTTTGGATTTTTAACCGCAGATGGACGCAGATGAACGCAGATGCTCTACTCCTCACCCCTTAACGGCACCAGATGTTAGTCCTTGAACAATTCGGCGTTGGAACAACAGGACTAGCAACACTAGGGGTGCTGTACCTAGCACTGTGGCAGCAGCGATCGCACCATAAGGGATTTCAAACACTGATGCCCCAGCTAACTGGGCAGCAGCAACTGGGATAGTTTTGAGGGATTCGCGGGTCATAAAGGTGAGGGCAAAGATAAATTCATTCCAGGCAAAGATAAAGGTAAGAATCCCCGTTGTGATCAGCCCTGGAAGGGTCATCGGTAGCAGGATTTGTAGCAATATCTGTTGGGTGTTGTAGCCATCTACCTTGGCGGCGTCTTCTAGATCGCGCGGCAGTTGTTGGAAGAAACTCCGCATTACCAGAATCGTTAAGGGCAAGTTGATGGCAGTATAGGGAATAATCAGTGCTAGGTAGTTATTGCCCAGTCGCAGTGCTTGGACAATCTCTAACAGTCCCAAAAACACCAGAATGTAAGGGAATAGGGTGACAATTAGCACCCCGGTGAGGAGGACTTGTTCCCCCCAAATTTGTAACCGCGCTAGGGCATAGGCGGCTGGCGCACCCAGTCCTAGACAAAGTATGGTGGAGGTAATTGCCACTAAAGCGCTATTAAAGATGTAGTTGAGAAATGGACGGCGGCGGAATAGTTCAATGTAGTGTTCGAGGGTGTAGCGATTGGGGATGTAAACGTTAGGAACGGCAGAAATATCGGCATTCACCTTGATTGATGTGAGCAATTGCCAGAGTACGGGAGCGAGGCAAAAGACCACTATTATGAAGATAGAGACCGGGAGTAGGGATTTTGACACTGATGGTGAACTGATATATGGTGGGCATGAGTGGGTATGCACTACCACTAACACTACTACAGTTCTTCCTGAGCCCGACGCAGATAGGTTGTTTAGAGCTAATTTAGGAAGTTTTTCTTAATCAAAAATTCTGCCCCTTGCTTTCCTACTTTCCCTTCGTGGGATTAGGATCAGAAACATAGTTCCTAAATTATTCTAGCCAATTCAACTCTGGAATTGTTGACTTTACAAGTGCAAGCTATGACAAAGCTGTTGGAATCTAGCCTATATTATCACACAGTCCGGTACGATCAAGATGATGCTCCAATAGACACTGAACAGTCAGAGAGAATTATTCTTAGACTGAATAAAACTCTAGCAACTGAACAGCAAGACCCAGAAGTCTGGAACAATCTGGGAGTTGCACAAGGAAACTTAGGGCGTTACGAAGAGGCACTCACTAGCTTTAAGCATGCCCTACAGCTTAAACCCGACTACCATGAAGCTTGGTATAACCAAGGGGTTACACTGGGCAAGTTAGGGTACCACGAAGAAACACTCTCAAGCTATGACCATGCCCTACATCTTAAACCGGATTACTACGAAGCCTGGATTAATCAAGGGGCTGTGCTGGGTAGTTTAGGGCGTTACGAAGAAGCGCTCTTATGCTTTGATCATGCTCTGCAGTTCAAACTGAACTTGTATGAGATTTGGCATAACAGAGGACTCGTACTGGGAAATCTAGGGCGTTACGAAGAGGCACTCACTAGCTACGACTATGCCTTAGAACTCGAACCAAATTTACACGAAACTTGGTATAACCAAGGAGTTGTACTAGGGAAGTTAGGGTACCACGAAGAAGCACTCTCAAGCTATGACCATGCCTTGCAGCTTAAACCGGATTCCTACGAAGCCTGGATTAATAGAGGGGCTGAATTAATGTACTTGGGGCGATGGGAGGAGGCACTCTCCAGCTTCGACCATACCCTAGAACTCAAACCAAACTTATACCAAGCCTGGCACAACCGGGGGATGGTGCTAGGAAATCTGGGGCATTACGAAGAGGCGCTCGTCAGCTTTGACCGTGCCCTACAGTTTAAGCCAGACTACTACCAAGTCTGGGAAAGACGAGGGATTGTACTGAGAGAATTGGGGCGGTGGGAGGAGGCAATTTCCAGCTTTGAGAAAGCAAATGCCCAAGATGCTGTAGAGGCTACTTTGATCGCAATTATTCAGCGTCGATTGCCCTCAGAAGAACAGGAGAAATTCTCCTATTTAGTAGATAAGATTGAAACGGATGATCTAACCGAAGTAGAGCATAGCGAGTTTATGGTATATGTGGAACGGGTAGAACGTGAGGATGCAGAAAGAGCCAAAGCACTGGTTAAACTGGCTCAAATTCGTAATGTTGAGCCAATGACTGTACTCAACGAATTTCTACCTAAAGCTAACCATACTGATGCCGTATGAGAAAATATCTGAAGCACTTAGACGCCAAGTCGAGGAGCGGGCACAGAACTATTGTGAGTATTGCTGTTATCCAGGTCTGGTTTCCAGTCAACGTCTAACAATTGATCACATCAAGCCTCGAAAGTCAGGGGGTAAGACTGAATTTGAGAATCTTGCCTTGTGCTGTTCAGGCTGTAATGAACACAAATATAAAAAGACTCATGGCATAGACCCTGAAACAGGAGAAAAAGCTGCTCTGTTCAACCCACGTCAGCAAGTTTGGACAGAACATTTTGAGTGGAGTGATGACTTTACACATGTGATTGGTAGAACTGCCTATGGTCGGGCAACAGAAAAAGCCCTTTGTATGAACAGAGTAAATCTTGTTACGGCCCGTTCTGAACTTGCGAAGCTTGGTTTACATCCACCTTAGAATTCTCAGGTGATCTTAGCAGTCAATGATGCTCATGATAAGATTTACCGCATTTGCAAATGCGCCCCACCTGAACTGCAATCGCCCTATAGACTTACACATTCGCAATTATCTATGAGTTGAATGCTTATTTCAGCGGCATCGGTATCCAAGTCGATTGGAAATATACAGAGAGTTATGAATTTGCTCATGCCGCGTCCGCGTTGCTACTCAAAAAAGGAATTTATTATGCAATTAAACAGGGATATAGACCAAGATTATTGCCAGCATTTCAACAACCGTCTGAAGAGGACCTCAAAGTAAGAAGCTGGCGATCGCGACAGCTATCACTAACAACAGAAATGTCACCACCACGAGCGCTGCCCCGTAGCCAAAATCCAGATATCTCATCACCGTTGCGTAAATATAGAGCGAAACTGTCTCCGTTGCCCCTGCCGGTCCCCCGCCGGTCATTACTGCTACCAGGTCAAATATACCGAACGCCTGAGCAAATCGGAACAATAACGCTATCAGGATTTGGGGCATTAACAAAGGTAGCGTGATGCTCCGAAAACTTTGCCAAGGGTTAGCGCCGTCAATCGCATGGGCTTCGTAGAGATCGGCTGAGATCGATTGCAGCCCCGCCAGCAAGAGAATGCTGATAAACGGCGTTGTTTTCCAAACATCCGCTGCAATCACTACCATCATTGCCAACCTTGGCTCTCCTAGCCAGTTAATGCCGGTGTGAATCAGTCCCAAGTGCTGCAGAATATCGTTCCAAACTCCATACTGGTCGTTAAAAATCCAAGCCCAAGCCAGAGCAATTAGGGCTGTTGGCAAAGCCCAAGGCAGGATAGCAATCGTTCGTACTACCCCCCGTCCCCAAAACGATTGATTCAGCACTAAGGCAATGCCCATCCCTAATACCAGTTCTAGGAAAACCGACACCGCTGTAAACAGTGTGGTATTTTTTAGAGTTTCCCAGAAGCGCCCATCAAACGCCATCCGCAGATAATTATCCAAGCCAGAGTAGACCGGTTGTAGCTGAGTGCCAAGATTTTTCGCGAACAGACTCAACCAAAATGCTCGGACAATTGGGTAGGCAAACACCAGTACCAGTAGCAGTAACGCCGGTAGCACCAAGAGCCAGCCTGTTAGTTGTTCTCGTTTTTGAATCGTGTCTATTGGCATCAGGTGTTTTTGATGACTTTAATACTGGGTGATATGGTTTCAGGACTGTTCTTTTAAGTTAAGATAGAGGACTTTGAGGCTATGTGTAAAGTAGAGGAATCGGGAGGCGATGGCGGATGACTAAAGTCAAAATCCTTCAAGAAGGTCAGTCCTACAGCTTCCGTTCTTACTTCGAGCTATCCTACGAACCAGAGGAAATTTTAGCTGAGTTTGGTTACTCGCTCATCAGATCCCGGCTAGCTTTGCCCAAAACCACAAGGCAGTTAGACCGGCTGCCAGATTTGAAGCAACGTATAGAGGACACCTTACCTTTTATTAGTTTGAGCAATGAAGCAGCTAGAAGAGAAACACTCGTGTCTCCAGTACTTCTAGAGATTGTTCGTTATTGCCAATGCCAGCTAAGAATCGAGTATCCACTGACACTTAACAATTGGCTCAAGGGCAATCTTGATTATCTACTGCGATCGCTCAACAGTCTGCTAGTGGTTGAAGCCAAAAATGACGATCTCACTAGAGGATTTACCCAGCTTGCTGTGGAGTTAATTGCACTTTCAAAAGTTGAAGAGCGGCAAGTTTTGTATGGAGCAGTTACCATTGGTGATATTTGGCAGTTTGGCAGACTAGACAGCCAACAGCAACAAATCACTCAAGATCTCGATGCTTTTCGGGTTCCTGCTGACTTAGATGATTTGACAAGGGTACTGGTGGGAATTCTGGAAGCAGATCCGTTGCAATAAAGCGCGACGTTCGACACAGCACTACTACAGCCCATTGTTTAGAGGACTCAGATAGTCCTCAAGCTGCTCCAGGCACTCAGACAGGTTTTTCTGCCCCAGACCGAGTCGAAAGTTTTCAAGCGCAAAAATCCTCGGTATGTATATCCAGACCCAATCTGGGAAAAGCAGTTGAACCCCCCTTTAGCAATAACCAATTGAAGGTGATGTTATGACTTTCCAGCATTAATACTGACGGTCGTCATTAGAAACAGGTCAAGAATTCAGTGAATCTACCCAAGTTATCTAACCTTTCTCGAACTAAGCTTGAGCAGACAAAAAGCTTAATGCAGATAAATTCGAGGCATCAAAAGCCTCCTAATTACTGTGGTGAACCAATAGTCAAAAGGGCGCATTTGCGTCTTTGCCGCTGGTTCCAAGCAGATTTACCAAGCATTCTTCAAAATTGGCGCTCGGTCTCAATTGGCTGGAGAGGTATTTTCCTATGCCTAATTGGGAACGTGAATGGAGTGCAATTTTATAACACTTCCTACGAATGAACGAATGAAGGAGTAAGGAAATGATCAATGCAAGATTACTGATTAACCTTAGTGCTAGGCACCTTCGCTTAGTCAAATTTATCTTTCCTGGAGTCGTAGGTTCACTAGTATTCTCTATGACTCCCGTTTTTGGGCAAACCAATGTGCTGACATATCATAACGACAATGCACGCACTGGCCAAAACCTCAACGAGACGACTTTAACAACGAGCAACGTCAACTCAACCACTTTTGGTAAGCTCTCGATTGATTCAGTAGATGGGAAGGTAGATGCTCAGCCGTTATACATGTCCAGTGTTGAGATTGCTGGTCAAGGTAAACGCAATGTCCTATTTGTCGCTACCGAACATGACAGCGTCTACGCCTTAGACGCCGATACCGGGAGAACGCTTTGGCATGTCCTCCTACTTAAGTCTGGAGAAACCCCTTCCGACAACCGGAACTGCGACCAAGTGACCCCTGAGATCGGCATCACGGCCACACCTGTCATCGATCCCAAGAGTGGGCCCAATGGCACTATTATGTAGTTGCCATGACCAAAGATGCGTCAGGCAACTATTTTCAACGCTTGCATGCGCTGGATATCACAACTGGAGCCGAAGAGTTTGGCGGACCCCAGGACATTCAGGCAACATTTCCGGGAACTGGAGATAGCAGCATTGGCGGTAAAGTGGTGTTTGACCCGAAGCAGTATGAAGAGCGGTAACCGTTCAGGGGGGGGTAAATTATGCGCATAAACCCTGAAGCTCTTGCTTAGCACGGGTTTGGAGTGACTTATGGCATGAAAAGATCGTACCTAAAATCTCTAAAAGACAATTTGCAGACTAGTGTAGCACTTTTGACTACTCACAATTATCTGGAAAAAATCAAATCTAGCCTGGTTTTCGTACTAATTCCGTCCGATCTCATATCGGACATTTTTTTGCTACCCCCCTGAACGGTTACGAAGAGCGTGCCGGGTTGCTGTTGGTAAACGGTGTAGTTTATACCAGCTGGGCTTCGCATTGTGACATTCCCCCATATAGGGGTTGGGTTGTGGGTTACAACGAAAGTTCTTTGGCTCAGGCCAGCGTGTTGAATTTCACGCCCAATGGTAGTGAGGGCTCGGTCTGGGCTAGCGGTGCCGGACCAGCAGCCGATGCCAATGGTAATATTTACTTCCTTGCCGCCAACGGCACCTTCGATACCAGTTTGGACGTCAACGGCTTCCCCGCCAAAGGCGACTATGGCAACGGTTTCCTCAAGCTCTCCACGAGCAACAATACACTGGCGGTTGCTGACTACTTTGCAATGTTTAATACGGTAGCGGAGTCAAACAACGATCAGGATCTCGGCTCGGGCGGTGCTCTGGTACTGCCTGATATGACGGATTCGCAGGGCCAGATTAAACACCTGGCAGTCGGAGCAGGTAAAGACCAAAATATCTATTTGGTTGACCGCGATCATATGGGCAAGTTCAACCCAAATGACAATAGCAATATCTATCAAGAATTATCGGGAGCCTTAAGTGGCGGGGAGTTTGCCATGCCCGCCTACTTCAACAACACACTCTACTACGGAGCTGTGGGCGATTCCATCAAGGCATTCCAATTTTCTAACGCTAAGCTTTCCACAAGTCTCGCCTCTGAAACCAGCAACAAGTTCGGCTATCCAGGTACGACGCCGAGCATTTCAGCTACGGGCACAAGTAATGGCATCGTCTGGGCAGCGGAGAATGGCAGTACTGCGGTACTGCACGCTTATGATGCGACCGATTTATCTCGCGAGTTATACAACAGTAATCCGGCAGCCTCCTCACGCGACCATTTTGGAACCGGTAACAAATTTATCACACCGACTATTGCCAACGGCAAAGTCTATGTGGGCACGACGAACGGTGTCGGCGTTTTTGGACTGTTGAACCAGCCGATCGTCGAAGAGACCGAGTTTTTGCCAGCTGCCAGCTCAGGACCAACGCATCGAGTTTTTTTCTGGGACGGTTTTACTGACAAAGAAGGCACCATTCTCGATTCGACTACAGTGGGAGACAGTGTCACTTATACAATCAATGTGGCGACGGCAGGAACTTATGATGTCAAGGTTGCTGTCAAGGAACTTAATACTCGTGCGATCTGGCAGTTGTCGATTAATGGAAATGATCAGGGTTCGCCCCAAGATGAATATGCTCCCTCCGCTACCTGGGCTGAGTTCGATCTTGGAACCGTGACTTTCAGCTCGACTGGTAGTCAAACCTTTAAGTTTACGGTTAAGGGGAAAAATGCCAACAGCCAAGATTACAAAATGGCGTTCGATTATATCAAGCTTACACCGCAGTGATAGGGCTATTCCCTGCATGCTGTGATGCGACGGACTACGAGGGAGACTAATGTTTATTTTGCCCACGGAGCGGGGCATCGTATTCTATGGGTAGTAGGGCAAGAACAACTCTTCCCTACTCCCTCTCCTGGGGTTGAAACCCCAGGCTATCCCTACTCCCTGAAATGACCATTACCAAACGCCAACCACTCAGATTTTTAGGGTTGTCCCGGAGTTCCAGCCTCTCTAGACAACTAATGGGGATTGGATTAATCATTACCCTATTCTTTGTATTTGTCGCGGTCTTCGCTCCCGTGTTTCAGGCTTGGGGCTGGCTGCAAGACCCCACAGCCTCCCTGATTAACCCGATCCACGATGCCCCCTCACTGCACCATTGGTTTGGCACCAGTCGCCAAGGCTATGATGTGTTCTCTCGGACACTCTACGGCAGTCAAGCAGCGCTACAGGTGGTGATTTTGGCTACAGCGTTCAGTATTACTATCGGCGTTCCCTTAGGCTTAGTTAGCGGTTATCTAGGCGGAAAATTGGATCGGGTGTTGCTGTTTTTGATGGATACGATCTATACGTTGCCAGGACTACTGCTTTCAGTGACACTAGCGTTTGTAGTCGGGCGGGGGATATTAAATGCGGCGATCGCAGTCAGCATTTCCTATATCCCTCAGTACTACAGGGTTGTCCGGAACCAAACCCACAGTGTCAGAACTGAAATGTTTATTGAAGCTGCCCAAGCAATGGGGGCATCTACTTGGACAGTCCTCTCCCGCTACCTGTTATTAAATGTCATTCAGAGCGTGCCAGTGTTGTTTACCCTCAACTCCGCCGATGCGATTTTGACCCTAAGTAGCTTGGGATTCCTGGGGTTGGGACTTTCAGAAGAAGCACCAGAGTGGGGCCACGATCTACGTCAAGCTTTAGAGGCACTGCCTATCGGCATTTGGTGGACAACGTTGTTTCCCGGCTTAGCATTGACGTTAATGGTTGTGGGGTTGTCGCTACTCGGTGAGGGATTAAATGAATTTGTTAATCCCCGGTGGCGGCAGGAGAATAGTTGAGCTAAAGAGCTAACAGTGCCTCACATAGCTCAGCTTTTGTCATTCGACTATAGCCGGGGACTTTTAAATCTGACGCGATCGCCTTGAGTTTTCGTTGGCTAAGTGTGTTGATATCAAAGCAAACAACTAGTTTAGGTAGACTGTTGACTGGCACACTCAAACTATCGGGGGATTTAGGAACACCCGCTGTTTCAAATGACGCGGCGAAGTCCTCATTCTGTGGTATCTCTGACTTATGTTCAAGCGCCGACATATTCCCTTCCTTGGCTACCATCTGTGTTTCACCAGGCATCAATGATTGCTACTTACCTATTGGGTCACCTTGCCACTGGACAGAGACTGAGCGGGCGTCGGGTTGGCTAAGTCACCATGGATTTATAGTACAACATTTTCTCAGTAGCGATTGAGTTAGCGGTGGGACCATGTCAATAAATCAGCTAAACCAACAGCCTCAGGTACTAGGAATTGACTTAGGAGGAACGGCGATTAAGCTAGGGCGGTTTGGTCAAGATGGCACTTGCTTACAGTCTTTGAGTGTAGCGACACCTCAACCGGCAACACCAGCAGCCGTTGTGGAAGTGATGGTGGCAGCGATCACCCAACTCGATTCCGCCCGACAATGCATTGCCATCGGTGTTGGTACCCCAGGTCCAACCGACGCTGATGGGCGCATTGCCAGAGTAGCGATTAATCTAGCCAACTGGTACAATGTTTCACTGGCTGACTGGTTAGAAGCAAAGACTGGTCTTCCCACAGTTCTCGCTAACGATGCCAATTGTGCCGGGCTGGGAGAAGCTTGGTTGGGAGCGGGTCGTCGGTTTCGTCATCTCATTCTGCTGACGCTGGGAACTGGGGTTGGTGGCGCAATTATCCTTGATGGCAAACTATTCACCGGGCATCAGGGGGCAGCTGGAGAACTGGGGTTAATCACTTTAAATCCTGATGGCCCAGAATGTAATAGCGGCAATCGCGGCTCATTGGAGCAGTATGTTTCAGTTCCAGCCATTCGTCGCCGTACTGGTTTAGAGCCAGCTGAGCTAGGCGCTCTTGCCAAAGCTGGAGACACAAGCGCATTGACATTTTGGCAAAGCTATGGTCAGGATTTGGGCGCTGGGTTAGCTAGCCTGATTTATATTCTGACGCCGGAAGCGGTCGTGATTGGTGGCGGCGTGAGCGCCAGCGCTGAGTTTTTCTTCCCAGCTGTACAGGCAGAAATTGAACGCCGAGTGCTGCCTAGTTCCCGCGTCAGTCTAGAACTATTGAGCGCTGGATTGGGCAACCGGGCAGGGATGGTGGGTGCAGCTAAGTTGGCTTGGATGGCTCCTTTAAGATACTTCAACCGGGGAGGGTAACGAGGAATCGGCTAACTGAGAACGGGCGATCGCCGCTTGAACGAGCCCTTTAAATAAAGGATGGGGGGCACTAGGTCGAGATTGAAACTCTGGGTGGAATTGCGTGGCAATGAAAAACGGGTGACTGGGCAGCTCAATGATTTCCACCAAACGTCCACCCGGAGAAGTGCCACTGATCGTATAGCCTGTCTCTAAAAACAAGTTGCGATAGGCATTGTTGAACTCGTAGCGGTGCCGATGGCGTTCGTAAATCACTTCCTTCTGATAGAGCCTGAAAGCCAAGGTATTTGGTTCGATGCTACAAGGAAACAGACCTAGCCGCATCGTACCGCCCAGATCGACAACATCCTGCTGTTCTGGCAAGAGGTAGATGACTGAGTGTTGACCATTGGGGTTAAACTCGGCACTATTGGCATCTGCTAGTCCTGCTACATGCCGTGCCCATTCAATCACTGCACATTGCATTCCTAAGCACAAACCCAAGAAGGGAATTTGGCGCTCGCGGGCATATTGAACTGCCCCAATCTTGCCATCCACGCCCCGGTTGCCAAAACCTCCAGGTACCACCAAACCATGAATCCCCTCCAAATAGCGTTCGGCTTCCCCAGTTTCCAAATCTTCAGAGTTAACCCAACGCAGATGGAGGTGCCCACCTATGGCGAGAGCTGCATGGCGCAGAGCTTCTACAACCGAGAGATAGGCGTCACTCAACCGCACATATTTACCAACGATCGCAATCTCAACTTGCTGGGTGGGGTGATACATCTGCTCCACCAACGTTTGCCACTGGTTGAGATCCGGTTGGCGCTGCTGCAGTTGCAGGAGTTCCGACGCCTGCTGTGCCAGTCCTTCCCGTTCCAGCATCAGCGGCACTTCGTAGATACTTTTGACATCACAGCAGGTGATGACGCACTCGATCGGTACATCGCAGAATTCTGATAGTTTGTACTTCAATCCTCCTGGCAGATGGCGATCGCACCGGCAAACCAAAATATCCGGTTGAATCCCAATCGACCGCAATTCCTTGACTGAATGCTGCGTCGGCTTTGTCTTCAGCTCCCCTGCCGCCTGAATCCAAGGCACCAGTGTTACGTGCATATACAGCACATTCTGCCGCCCCACATCCTTGCGAAACTGGCGAATTGCTTCCAAAAACGGCAGTGATTCAATATCTCCCACCGTTCCACCGATCTCCGTAATCACTACATCCGGATTAGTATTTTTTGCAACCCTTTGGATGCGTTCTTTAATCTCATTTGTGATATGGGGAATCACCTGCACTGTGCCCCCCCGATAGTCGCCGCGACGCTCCTTATTTAACACCGCTTGATAAATCGAGCCAGTGGTGACGCTATTGAGCCGCGACATGGATGTATCGGTAAAGCGCTCGTAGTGTCCCAAGTCCAAGTCGGTTTCGGCACCATCATCCGTGACAAACACCTCCCCATGCTGAAAGGGACTCATCGTTCCCGGATCGACATTGATATAAGGATCGAGTTTGAGGATGGAAACCGAATAATCCCGCGACTTCAGCAACCGCCCCAAGCTTGCTGCTACAATTCCTTTGCCGATACTAGAGACAACACCGCCAGTGACAAAAACGAACTTAGTCATAAAGTTTTCAATAACAGAACCCCTTCAATTCTGCCACAGTCTGATGAGTGATGAATGATGAATTTAGCATTCATCATTCAGCCCTGCTTTTGACTGAAATTGACTATGAAAAAAATCTTAGGATTAACTGTTTTGGTAACGAGTGCAGCGATCGCATTTCCCGCCGCCTGTGCCGAGCGAGCCCTCTACATTGCTTTTCCGCCAGCCAACTACCAGACGACAACATCGCGAATCTTTATCCTGGGGACAGCTCCACCGGCAGGAGAAGTTTTGGTAAATGGCACTCGTCTTGAACGCAGCCCGGCTGGACATTTTGCTCCTAGTTTCCCATTGCAGTTGGGAGCTAATTTGTTTACGGTGCAATACCAGAATCAGCAAACTCAGATTAAGGTCGAGCGGTTACCAACTCAGCCTGAGCCACCGACTGGGTTAGCCTTTAGCAAAGATTCCCTGACTCCAAAAGTTGACATTGCCAGACTACCGAGGGAACTGGTTTGTTTCAGCGCGATTGCACCTCCCAAATCCACTGTCTCAGTTGAGCTAGAAGAGCAAACAATTCCCCTGCTACCCCAATCTCAAAACATCCAGTTGCCAGCTAATTCCGCAGCCCTAACTCAGCAGAATCAGCCCTCTCGCCAGTCGGCAGCAGGAAAGTACGAGGGGTGTGCAACTTTGTCTGAAGCTGGAATTAATTTGGGGCAACCTAAGTTTCAGCTAACGATGAACGGCGTTACAACGAGTCAAATGGGTTCTGGCAAGATTTCCGTGCTTTCCCCCGCCCATTTACAAGTTGCCGAAGTGACAGCAGACGAAGGCATTGCTAGGACTGGTCCCAGCACCGATTATTCTCGTCTCACGCCTCTACCTAAAGGGACACAAGCTACCATTACTGGGCACGAAGGTAAGTGGTTACGTTTGGACTATGGCGGTTGGATTGATAGTGCAGAAACACGCATTTTGACAAGTGCCGTCCCGCCGCGATCGTTCATCCGCAGTATTATTGCCCATCAAGTCCAAGGAAGTACGGAAGTTATGTTTCCGCTGCAAGTCCCGGTTCCAGTCAGCGTCCAGCAAGGCGATCGCACATTGACCTTGACCCTCTACAACACCACTGCCCAGACTGATGTCATTCACTTAGACGATGACCCAGTCATCTCCCGCCTCGATTGGCATCAAGTGGCTCCCAATCAAGTGCAATATA
>JAABUQ010006699.1_pt1 | contig 17225 bp, 12 predicted proteins | sample 5560001 | NCBI WGS metagenome assembly JAABUQ01 (sample SAMN10711888, study PRJNA513371) | rock metagenome | isolation source: Antarctica rocks | place: Antarctica: Victoria Land, Finger Mt nord | collected 2015-12-18
TAGAATGGCAATCCGGGCACTTAATAGCAATCCAGACAGTCATAGGCTCTCAAGTAACGGCTCAACCCAATCTAGCATTGGCTCACTTTAGGGGATTAGCATACCAACAGATCGTTCACACCACCCTTCAGTGCTAATGGATTGCCGCTGTAGCACTCAATTAAGTTTCTCCTCTCATCCTCTGTACCAGAAAGACCCTTGAGGTTGAGAATTCCCTGTGCTTCTACTTGCGGCAAACCGATTAATTCTAAGGAGCGAATGGGTAGCGTTTCTCCTTCTAGAAATGCAACTTCTGTTGGTTTCTCCCGACTAGTGATGACTAAACAACTTTGATGGCGTACTTCCCCCACCAACTCGATCAGCTCACCATATCCCTCATAACCAGCTCGGTAGCGCCCAGCACACTCACCACCTGATAAAATTCCCTCGAAATTATCTAATACTAGTAAACAACGGTGCGAACGTAAGTACTCCAGCAAACGTGTAACTTTATTAGCTAATGTGGCGGGCAAATTAGTTTCCTGTTGGTGGGACAGCAATAGGAGCAGTTCGCTCAGAAGCTCTTCGACGGGTGGGGCATTGCGTAGCGATCGCCAAATTACGTACTCAAAATCATCTTGTATCTGTGCGGCTAACTTGACAGATAAGGCAGTTTTGCCAATGCCGCCCATACCCAGTACTGCCACCACACGGCAGCAGTCTTTAAGCAGCCATTGTGCTAGCACAGACAGTTCTGCTGTGCGTCCCCAGAAAACGGAGACATCAACCGCCTCTCCCCAGTCTTGATGCCGACTTGTCACCGACTGATTCGCCACTGGCTTTGGTGGAGCGGTAGGCAATGCCATAATTTCTTGACAATCTAGCTGCAATCGTTCACAAAGGACAACGAAAGTTGCATAGTCAACCGGTTTGCCAGTAAGAAACTGTCTGACGGTAGATAGAGCTAGTCCGACATCCTCCGCCAAAGCTCTCTGGCTGTGGAAGCCAGTGCGTTGTACGGCTAATTTAGCCTGGGGAATATAATCTTGATGCACCTGTAGCGCCCTGGGCATAGCTGAGTTTGAGAGAGACTTACATCAACTTATCAGCTTTCGTCTTGGCATTTATGCAAGAGGTCTATTTTAAAGTCAGTCTTAACTCAGAGCAACTCAGCGATTCTCAGTTCTGAAGTCGGTGAGCGGTGGTGTTCAATCAATTGTGAAGCCAAAGACAAAGGCTGGCGGCAGTAATTTTTTTCTTCGCTCTTTAGAGCGGCAATATGAATAGCTGGGGGAAACCCTACTTGTTCAGGCAAAGTTGGAAATTAAACCACAGCCGAGAAAGGGTAATAATCATGCTCGAACAAGGTAGACCAATAGTATTTCTTTTTCTTTACAAATCAATAGCCAAATGGCGTATTGCCAGCAAACTGCGGGAAAAAGTAATTTGTAGTTACTTCCACGGACAGAAATTACAGATGAGTGAGACTACGCATATGCTTGACGTACCTACTGTTGAAACCATACTTCCTTTGCTTGAGAATATTCAGAACGTTGTTGGTTCGCCTGGAGACGACACCCTAATAGCATCTGATTCCGACTCTGTGTTGCAGGGTGGTGCTGCCAATGACACGCTCTTAGGCGAAAATGGTAATGACGTACTAATAGGTGGTCCTGGCGCTGATTACATCGATGGTGGTGGCGGCACCAACACTACTAGTTACCTATTTTCCCAAGCTCCCGTTTACGTTAACCTGTCGAGTCAGAATGTTGGTGACAGTCAGAAAGTCATTTCACCTGTTGATGGCTCGCCTATCTACCTGGCGGCAAATAGTTGTTCTGGTGGCGATGCCGAGGGCGATCAGCTCTTCAGAATTCAGAACATTCAAGGCTCTGTCTACGACGACATTTTGGTTGCTGGGGATGCTGCTCTTGAAGGTACTTTATATCATGCTGACCCTTGCATAAAGGCATTCTTTTTTAGTGATCCGGCGGTTAAGATGGCTTCCAACTTCTGGTGTGTTGGCCTGGCGCTAGTCTTCGTTGTTATGGGCGCGACGACGGGGCAGGCGTACGAGACTTTCACCTCCAACTCTTTATTTTCCGGCTCTAACTTAAGCATCTGGGACAAAGGGCCGAGTTTCACGTTAGACACCGGTCAACGATTCCTAGGCGAGCAATGGGACTATGGGACAAAGGCAGGCGAGATCAAAGAAGAGTGCTTCATAAAATGCGCTTACTTGGGTGCGGAAATCGAGGCCAAAACGAGCGGCAAGGTCGGGCTGGACTACTCATTAAAGGTCAACAGTGGCTCGTTCGACGTGCAGTATGCCGGCCTTACATCCTTTATAGTGCCCTCATCGGTTCCGGTGGACGACAAAGGGGTGCCAAAGGCGGTGTCCCTGGAGACGCAGTTCAGCGGTCTGCCGAGCGTGCCGACCGACTCGAGTGGCGGCGTTGCACGCTCGGCTTTGCAGGTAACTGGTCCGACACTACAGGCAAATCTGGGGCTGGAGGCGGAGGCTCACGCGTTCGCTGGGGCTAAAGCGTGCGTTCTTGCTTGCATAAATGCAGGGTTCGGGCCTTATGATTTCAATAACTCGACTCCCCTGCTGAGCATCAACCCGAACAATAATGGCACCCTCACCTTGCTTGGTCAAACAGTGAGTGCTAACCAGAACGTGAGCGAATTGAACGGGTTAGTGAACGCCTCAATCCAGATCCCGAATCTTGACAGCTCGTCGTCTGCAACTCCAGGCGGATTTTTGGGGAACGTACTGACAACGACTAAGCGGGACAAGATCGCGGCGGTGAATGCGAACATCGCGCAGATTGCGGCAGATGCGGCGGGGTTGCCAATTCCGTTGGCGGGCGACGTAGGAGGATTCGGCTACAACCTGCTTGAGACCAATGCAGGTATCGCGCTCGACGTACAGCAGAGTCTGCAGTTCACGCCGACGGCGAGGGGAGATTTGATGTTCTCGGCACCCGTCGAACCGATTATCAACGGCATAACTCAGAGAGCGACGCGAGACATTTACTTCAACTACGGCGACTCCGTGAGCTTCAAGACACAATCGCTCTCTTCGATAAGCTTCACGCCAGTAACAAGTTTGTCTGCCACTCTGCACAACGCGACAGACTTGGTGGTAGGTGGGGACATCAACATCAAGGCTTTAGGGCTGGACATCGCCGATGTGTCGGTCGGACCATTGATCGACAAGGGCCTGCCCTCGGTCGATTTGGGGCACATTAAATTGCTGGATAATACGTTCTCGGAATACTTCGGCACTACCCAAGGAGAGCCGATCACGCTGAACTTCAATTGTGGTCCTATAAGTTACAATCCGTTGCCTGACAACGGGCAAGAAGATTATCGCCAAGTTTGTCCCTCGTCGAAGTACGTCGATTTAGGACCGGTGTCTTCAAATTACGGAATTTTCCAAGACTTTTACGCACTGGAGGAATGCGATGCTTACAGGGCAAAGGTTGATAAATATGGTAATAATTTAGAATCGCCAAGTTGCCCCAACAAGTCCGAGAAGTTCGATCATTTCGGTGCGCCCTACGTGAACACGCCTGGTGGTCGGGTCTACCTGCCGTCCAATGACAGGTTCTTGTTCAACCCGAATAACCCGACCGCTTCGACCTCCGATGCGGAGGAGGTCGCGCTGCTGCAATCGCTTGGCTATTCTGGTAAGCCGTCATTCGATATCCCCAAGGGGGCACCGCTCGAATCATTTGCGGTGCCGGAGCCTGGGACGATTTCCGGCTTTGGGTTAGCCGCAACGCTGCTCCTGGTCTCAGCTTGGGAGAAAAAGATTCGCAAGCGGAAGGGGGCACTAAAGTTGTAGATAATTTCCGGCTGTCTACTCGAGAGCAATGCGAGAGTCCGATTTCGTGGAACACCCCCCTCAAACCCCTAATTTGTCGTTGAAGAGACCAGGACAATTTACCAAAACTTATCAATCTGGCAACGAGAGAATCAGGTTTTGGGGCGCGGGTTCGGTAGAGCGATGATTTTTGCTTATGTTATTGCTCTTGATGCCGTCAAAGGCTATAGTCTAGTCGCCTAGAATGGCACTGGGACCAGCCAAGAATGACGAGCCGAGCCAGTTATCTTTTAGAGCTGGAAAAATTTAAGTACCTTTAGCTGTTAGTTCTAAATTGGAGTTAAGTTTATGAAAACCTGTTACAAAAAAATAGCTGCTGCTACTACTGCTATAGCTTTGAGTTATACAGTATTAGCAGCTAAATCTGCAAGTGCGGCTACTCTTGTTTATAATTTTGTAGCGCAAGCCGATTCAGGACCATTGGCAGGTAATTCGTATCTGGGTTCATTTTCGTATAACAGCAATGGATTAACAGGTTTGGGGATAGAATCAACACAAGCAACAGCCTTTAGTTTTAATTTTTTCCAGCCTTATTCATTATCGGATATTAATAAAAAGATCAAATTAGAGTTTAACAATGGCATCTTGACTAAATGGGCATTTTTTTATGCAAACGATATAAATGTAGCAAGTGGAAAGCCAGATTTTTATGTTAGTCAGGGACAAGGACTGCCAGACTTCTTGTATGGCTATGTAATGAGAGCTATGCTAACAATGGTGTTTGTCCAGATAGGTTAAACGAATGCTTGAATTGGGAGGGACATGGAACAATATCTATTTCATCAGTTCCTGAACCTAGCAATAGCTCTATAGAAGCTTTAGCAGTTCTAGTTCTAGGTGGCTTCTTAGCTAAGAAAAAGCTGTCCTCTAAATAAGGTGTTTTAGACTTTACAAAATTGCCAATGGTAAAGTCTTGGTAGGGGAAAAGTAACGAGGATGTTATGAAGTGCCAAATTTCATTAAGTTTTTACTGTGTAAGGTTTTCAGTTCTAATTGCTTGAAGGAAAAAATAGACTGATGTTGTATCAAAGTAGGTAAAGTCGGAACAACTTCTAACAAAATTATGAGGGGTTGAAGGGTGTTACTAACACCCCCTGACGGGGTGACAAGGAAGCTAAAAAGCCTGCTGAATCAGGTTCATCACCTGAATACCCCTTTGGTAAAATGGCAGCTTATTGCGTTGTATTCTCATCAAATCCCGCACTAAATCTCGACAGAATTCCATACCTGCTACCCATGTCTGCCCATATAAGCCCACCCAAAAGTTGCTATGTCGGCAGTCGATTCTTCTCAATTCTTTCAGACGGCTTATGTATTTTTGTTGCCCTTGATGCTTGATTTTTTGTCCTTTTAATCCGCTCCAAGTGTAAGCGAACGCTATCAGTAAAACTATCCGAGCTAGACGCTCTTGTGAAACTTTACAATCTTCGCGCATTATAGCCACCGCTCTTGCAGTCTTTAAACATCGCCCGGAGGCGGAGCGTTTCCGGCTCCGCTCAATTCCACTTCGAGCTTTATAAGCCTTGAGTGCAGCATCTAAAATTGGCAGGAGAGCTTAGCACTGCTCTACGAAATTAGCGATCGCGAAATTGTTCTAACTGTGCCAGAAACTGGACTGTTGCGACTAACTAAAAGTAATTTCATCCAAACATGGGGTGAGTCGGGGCAAGTGCTGTTACTTGCTCCTACCAAAGAAACTCCCAAACAACAGTTTAGCCTCAGTTGGTTTTTTCCTTACATCCATCGTTACCGCAAGGTGCTGCTGGAAGTTTTAGTGGCTTCCTTTTTCGTGCAACTGTTTAGCCTAGCTAACCCCTTGATGATCCAGGTAATCATTGACCAGGTGATTGTGCAAAACAGTATTGACACTTTACACGTCTTAGGGTTCTTCCTATTATTCATTGCTGTCTTTGAAGCCATCCTGACAAGTCTGCGGTCCTACTTGTTTGCTGACACGACCAACCGGATCGACTTAGCTTTAGGTTCAGAAGTCATCGATCGCTTACTACGCTTACCACTGCGCTATTTTGAACGCCGTCCGGTAGGAGAGCTAGCCACCCGCGCCAATGAACTAGAAAATATTCGCACCTTTCTCACCGGAACAGCGCTGACTGTAGTGCTAGATGCCATCTTCTCTGTAATCTATATCGTTGTCATGGTCTTCTATAGCTGGCAGCTCACCCTGGTTGCCTTAGCTACTGTCCCCTTATTTGCCTTGCTCACAATTGTCATTTCGCCCATAGTACGTCGGCAATTGCGACAGAAAGCCGAACGTAATGCCCAGACTCAATCTTATCTAGTCGAAGTCCTCTCAGGCATTCAAACAGTTAAAGCCCAAAATATTGAACTGCGATCGCAGTGGCAGTGGCAGGAGCGATATGCCCGCTATGTGAGTGCTGGCTTCCAAACCGTGTTAACTAGCACCGCCGCAGGTTCAGTGAGCAAATTCCTCAGCGAAATTTCTGGTTTGCTCCTACTCTGGGTGGGAGCTTATTTGGTCCTCCAAGGTCAATTAACTCTAGGGCAATTGATTGCCTTCCGCATTATCGCCAGTTACGTCACTAATCCCTTACTACGATTAACACAATTGTGGCAAAACTTTCAGGAAACGGCTTTATCCCTGGAGCGTCTAGGTGATATTTTGAATACCCCACCAGAAGCCGATGAGATCGATCGCCACAATATTCCCATGCCACTGATTGCAGGAGCAGTCAAGTACGAGCAGGTTTCGTTTCGCTTTGCTGCTAGTGGCTCGCTACAGTTAAGTAACATCACCCTGGATTTTCCCAGTGGAAAATTTGTCGGGATTGTTGGTCAAAGCGGTTCTGGTAAGAGTACCTTAACGAAACTCCTACCTCGTCTCTATGAACCTAATTCTGGACGGATTTTAATTGATGGCTACGATATTAGTAAAGTAGAACTGAATTCTCTACGGAGTCAGATTGGTGTGGTATTGCAAGATCCACTCTTGTTTGATGGTACAGTTCAAGAAAACATCGCTCTGACCAATCCAGATGCAGCAGCCGAAGACATCATCGCCGCCGCCAAGATTGCCGTAGCCCACGAATTTATCATGACTTTACCCAACGGTTACAACACGCGAGTTGGGGAAAGGGGTGCAGCTCTTTCAGGAGGACAGCGTCAGCGAATCGCCATTGCCCGCACAGTTTTACAAAACCCCAGACTGCTGATTTTAGATGAAGCCACGAGTGCCCTAGATTATGACTCTGAGCGGCAAGTATGTCTCAATCTGGCTAAGGTATTCGGCGATCGCACTATCTTTTTCATTACTCACCGACTTAACACCATAAAGAATGCCGGTGTTCTCCTCGTCCTAGATCGAGGGGCAATTATCGAACAAGGGACTCACGCTGAACTCATGACCCAGAGGGGTCGTTACTACTGCTTGTATCAACAACAGGCAGCACAAGTGTAACAGAGTTCAGTAGGGAGTCATGTCTACCCGTACATTTATCACCACACTAACAGTTAACCAACTTACCTAATCTATGAGTATAAATAATGGTAACGGCAGCAAGCCAAACCAACCAACTATTGCACCTGAATTAGTTCCGCTTGCAGTCACAGTCACTTCAGATAAATCGATTCCAGATAGTACATTGGCTCAGTCCGTCATTCTGCGACAATCTCCAATTTGGTCTCGCGCTATCCTCTGGACAATTGTGGGAGTGACAACCTCTGCGGTTGTTTGGGCTTGTGTCGCCAAAATTGATGAGGCAATTCCTGCCCAAGGTCAGATCGAACCGCAAGGTGCTGTCAAAGAAGTGCAAGTCCCGACTAGTGGCGTAGTCAAAACTACTTATGTTGAGGATGGACAACGAGTGAACCGAGGTGACAAATTGCTTAGCTTTGATCCCACTGTAGCTCAGGCGCAATTAGCATCCTTGAAGGAGATTGCCAAAGCCTTAAAGCAGGAGAATCAATTTTATCGTGACCAGTTAAGTGACTCAGCTACAGTGGTAGCAACACAAGCAGTCGCACAGCTAAAACTCTTGCCAGAGTTAGCCTCTCTCACGAAAAGTCGGGCGGCATTAATAGCAGAAAATCAACTTTATCGCACCCAAATTAGTGGTTCTATTCCAGGAGTTAGTCTGAGTCTTGAGCAAAAGGAGCGTCTTGAATCTAACCGGCTGGAATTGAACTCCCGCGTTGCTGCTGATAGGTTAGAAGTAGAAAAGTTAGAAAAACAGTTAAGTCAAAACCAAGTCCAGTTGGCTAATGCTAGAAGTGTCTTGGCAAGTGAGCAGGGTATTTTGCATGACTTTGAACTAATATTCAAGCAAGGGGGACTGGAACGGGTTCAATTTCTCAAGCAACAACAGGAAGTCGGCACACGCCAAGCGGCAGTAGAGCAACTGGTTCAAGAACAAGCTCGTTTACAGTTTGCCATCACTCAAGCTCAAGAAAAAACACACAATACAATAGCTGCCTCCAAGACAGATTTACTGTCTAAAATGGCGGAAAATGAAAAGAAAATTGCTGAAATTGATAGTCAGTTTAACAAGGTCATTGTCGAAAACGAAAAGCGGATAGCTGAAATCGAGAGCCAGATCAGCCAAGCAGAGCTAACTGTACAGTATCAAGATATCAAATCTCCAGTTGATGGTACCGTCTTTGACCTGAAAGTCCATACTTTGGGATTTGTTGCCAACTCTAGCGAACCTGTACTCAAAATTGTTCCTGACAACACCCTCACCGCTAAAGTTTTTATTACTAATCGAGATATTGGTTTTGTCAAACCAGGGATGAAAGTAGATGTCAGAATCGACTCTTTTCCCTTTAGCGAATTTGGTGACATCAAAGGGGATTTAGTCTGGGTTGGCTCAGACGCTTTACCACCTACCCAAGCCCGTCCTTTTTATAATTTTCCAGCTAAAATTCGCCTAGAACACCAGTCGCTTTTAGTTAATGGTCGAGAAATCCCGCTGCAATCTGGCATGTCGATTAGTGCAAATATCAAGATACGTAAGCGCACAATTATGAGCATTTTTACTGACTTATTTGCTAAAAAAATTCAAAGCTTACAGTTCATGCGTTGAGCGACTTCATCTTATACTGTCTGCTGGAGCCATTGAAGATGCCGAGGTAGAAGATCGCAAAGGGCATAGCTTGCTTCAATAGTTGTGCGCGCCTGCTCTCTAATCTGAGCCATCTGCGTTGGATGATTGAGCGCTTCTTCTACGCAGTCGGCAATTTTTTGAGGAGAAAAAAAGTCCACCAGTAGACCATTAAATCCGTCTTGGATCACCTCTTTAACTGGGGCGGTATCAGAAGCAACTACTAAGCAACCACAAGCCATCGCTTCCAGCATCGACCAAGAAAGGACAAAAGGGTAGGTTAAATAGACATGAACTGATGATGCTTGTAGAACTTGGAGATATTCACGATAGGGTAGTAATCCGGTAAAATGTACCCGCAGTAAATCCAATGCAACTTTTTCTAACATCAAACTTTTATAAGTTTGACCATTGGGTAGCTGCTTACCATAAGCAACTCTGTCTGCGCCTACAATCACAACATGACAGTGAGGTCGGCGCTGTTGAATCAAAGCGATAGCCTCAATAAATTGAGGGAAACCTCGATAAGGCTCCATCCCCCTAGCTACATAAGTTACTACTTCTTTAGCTTGGGATAAATCTAATTGCAAACGCGGCAACACTAACTTTGAACCTACTTTGGGTCGAAAAAAGTTGGTATCAATGCCGTCGTGGCTGATAGTAATTTTGTGGTGATATTCTTGAGGAAATTGCTGATGCTGCCACCTAGTTGAAGAAAGTCCCCGATCGCAACTATAGAGGTCAATTAAAATTGGTGCATTACGAATCCGTAGACGGACCTCATCATCGGCTGTCAACGGAAATGCTGGGTCAAAACCTGTATCTGCTCCATGAGCATTGTAAAACCACTCAGAATAACATAGTAAACGGGCTTTGGGAAAAATATCTTTGATAAATAAGGTTGGACCCCAACCAGAATGACCATAAATTACATCAGGTGAAAACCCCATTTCTTTGAGTTGCTCTGCTACGCGATAAACCGCTTGTCCTTGAATTACAGCATTTTCTAATGGCAAAACATAGTGATGGGTTTTTGGATGAGACTTTCTATGAGAGCTATAAATAGCTTGATAAACTCCTGGGATGCTACCTGTCTTACACGCTGTACAAAAAACTATCTGATGAGCGGTATTTCTTCCTAAAGTTACTGCTAAATGACGGAATTGAGCAGGGAAGTTTGGGTGTAGAAATAAAAAATGCATATTGTGTGTATAAAATATTTTTTGCAATCATTTTATCATCAAATCAATTCAAGCTTGACGTTCATAGCTGAGGTTTCTCCACTGTAGATTACAGTTGTAGATAATTTTAAGGAGCTTGGAAACGTTTACGGTAATGATGGTAGCGACGGCATAGCAAAAGTTTTGAGATCCTAAATTTCAGAATTTCCAATTGGTACAGTTTTATCTCTAAATATCTGCCGTCTAATGCGAGTCGTTAAGTCCCTAACCTAACTTCCTGCATGACTGCTCATTTCACTTTTATTACATCTCTCTTTAGGCGTTTAGTTTATCCGGCTGGCACTTTTAACTTATAAGAAACCAGTCATGAAATACTTAAGGCTAATAGCTTCCGTCCATTAAAGCTGCTCCCGCCTATGTTCTCATCTCGCTATCAAACCACGACAGTATGTTACATTAAGAAGTATGCAATGACTCCTAGCATTATTTCTGCTTTTATTGTATATTGTACTCTAACAATGGAACGCTGGCACCCATTGTATACAGTATACATTAATCAACAAATATTTGTATTCGCCACCAGATAGCCTAACCATGCCTTACCTAATCACAGAAATAAACCGGATGAGCCAGGAGGAATTTGTCAATGTCTTAGGCACAGTATTTGAAGACACCCCAGCGATCGCCCACCAAGTTTGGAACCAACGCCCATTTACTAATGTGGCAGAACTACACTTGTGCATGGTTAATCTAGTGAAAGCGATGAGTCGGGATGAGCAACTAGCGCTGATTCAAGCGCACCCCGACTTGGGTAGTAAGGCAAAAATGGCAGAAGCTTCTGTCAAAGAGCAGGCAGGAGTAGGTTTAGCTCAACTGAGCCAGGAAGAGTACGAACGCTTTCAATCTCTGAACCGAGCATACAAAGAAAAATTTGGCTTTCCCTTCATTGTCGCGGTGAAAAACCATACTAAAAGCACTATTCTCGGCACCTTTGAGCATCGCCTAGAAAATCCGGTAGAGGTAGAAATGGAACAAGCTCTCACCGAAATCGCTCAAATTGCTGGTTTCCGTCTAGTTCAGCTAGTCAAGGAATAGACTGGGTAATTGTATTGTTGATATCAGTATACGTAATTAATATTTCTAATACTTAAAACAGAAGTTCGGGAGTTTTATTATGGCAGTAATTTCAATGCTCAAGGTCAACAGCGATCGCCTCAACCGCAGCATTTACCAATTAGCTGAAGTCGGTAAATTGCCTAAAGGGGGTGTGAGTCGGCGAGCTTTCACTCCTGAGGATCTACTCGCTCGGCAACTTGTCCAGTCCTGGATGGTTGAGGCGGGTATGACAGTCCGCATTGATGCCGTTGGCAACATCATTGGTACTTATGCCGGACAAGAGGAAGTTGGTGCCCTCTCTACTGGCTCTCACATCGATACTGTACCAGTGGGTGGTCGATACGATGGAGTTTTGGGGGTACTGGCAGGAATCGAGGTGGTTCGAGTCTTGAAAGAAAATGCCATCCGATTAGTTCATCCAATTGAAGTCATTGTATTTACTGACGAAGAGTGCAGCGTAATTGGCTGCAAAGCAATGGCTGGTAATGTTGTCAACGATCCAGAATACTATCGTCGTAATGACGGCACTTCAATTCAAACTTGTCTGGAGCAGATTGGCGGTGATTGGTCAAAACTAGCTACTGCCAAACGCCAGCCTTCTGAGATTGCCGCTTTCGTAGAGCTGCATGTAGAGCAAGGAGGGGTATTAGAGAGTACGGGAGATCAAATTGGAGTCGTCAAGGGAATTGTCGGGCAGCATCGTCTGGCTGTTACTATTACAGGTCGTCCTAACCATGCCGGAACCACACCAATGCATTTACGAAAAGATGCGTTGGTAGCTGCATCAAAAGTGGTATTGGCTGTCAACGAGCTAGCAACTCAGACCCCAGGAGAACAGGTAGCAACCGTAGGTTACTTAAATGTGGCACCCAATGCCGTAAATATCGTACCAGCGAAAGTGGAGCTGAAAATCGACTTACGCGATTTGTCTCAAACTCATTTAGATAATTTGATTGAACAGATGAGAGAACAGTTTGCCCAAATTGCAACTGCGACTCAGACAGAAATTGTCATGAATCAGGTTTTACAGGTATTCCCCACACTAGCAGCGCCAAAGATTCAGACCGCGATCGCTTCAGTTTGTCAGGAGTTGGGCTTAAGCTATACTCATCTACCCAGTCGTGCTGGACATGATGCCCAAGAAATCGGTCGTTTTGCCGACATGGGAATGATTTTTGTTCCCAGCGATGCCGGAGTCAGTCATGCTGAAGATGAATACACCTCTCCAGAGCAATGCACTCAAGGAGCCAATGTGCTTCTGCAAACATTCTTACAACTGGATCGGCTTTATTCATGCTGAGGAATGAGTTATACGCGAAGCCAGAGAAAAGTGGATTCAATTACAATTGATTAGCGATTCAATAAAACAAAATCCTTGAATCTATAACAAGTGCTGGTGAAGTAAGATGTTTGATGGCTTTTGGGATAACATATCACGCTATCCCCGTTACTTCGTTACGATTATTTTCGGGGTTTTCTTAAATGCGATCGCTCCGTTGATTCCCTTGTTTCAGCGTCCAGTCACAGCGATCGCTCTGGTTAGCTTGTTAATCGGGCTGTTCATGTTTACTGCTCTTACCCTCCGCGCCATGCTGGGTTTAAGTCCAGTTTGAACTAGGGCAAAGTAGTTAATTAAAATTTACATAGAAAGAGCGAGTTAGTTATGGCTACAGATCGTCGCATCTCCCGCGTTGCCGAATCAATCAAACGCGAAGTTAGCCAAATGCTGATCCACGGCATCAAAGATGACCGCGTGGGTGCAGGAATAGTCAGTGTGACAGACGTAAATGTATCGGGTGACTTGCAACATGCCAAAATATTTGTCAGTATTTATGGCACAGAGGCAGCAAAATCAGAGGCGATGGTAGGCTTAAAGTCAGCCACAGGCTTCGTTCGTAGCGAACTTGGTTCTCGAATTCGCCTGCGCCGGACACCAGAAGTCGTATTTATCGAAGATCGCTCAATTGAGCGCGGGACGAAAGTTCTGTCTTTACTGAACCAACTCAACTACGATCGCCCACAAGATGTAGCAGATAGTGAGATCCCAGCAGCAGAAGAATAGTTCAGCCAAGCATCCGTAGGAGTTTACCGTGACGCGACTACCTGACTTAGACACCCTTACTCTTGCCGAACAGGTAGCTCAAATGGTCGTGGTGCGAGCTTCGGGTTATTTGTTTGACCACCAAATTCAGTATCCAGACTGGGAACCACCTGCACAGAAACTACGCGATTGGTTAGAACTAGGAGTTGGCGGTGTAATTCTAGTAGGAGGTAGTGCTGGGGAACTGGCGCTCAGAACCCAACAGCTACAAACTTGGGCAAAAATTCCTTTACTAGTTGCTGCTGATATAGAAGAAGGGGTAGGTCAACGTTTTACCGGAGCGACTTGGTTTCCGCCACCAATGGCGATCGCCGCCCTACATCGTCAAGCCGCAAATACGGCTCAAGACTATGCTGCCCAAATGGGTGCCATTACTGCCCAAGAGGCTCTAGCAATTGGCATCAACTGGGTTCTGGCACCTGTTGTCGATGTGAACAATAATCCCGACAACCCAGTCATCAATGTCAGGGCATTTGGAGAAACGCCAGAGGAAGTGAGTCAGCTAGCAACTGCTTTTATTCAAGGTGCTAAAGCTTATCCGGTGTTAACTACTGCCAAACATTTTCCAGGACATGGCGATACTGCCACCGATTCGCATTTAGACTTGCCAGTGTTACCCCACTCACCTGCTCGATTAGCAGAAATTGAGTTACCACCTTTCAAAACCGCGATCGCCAGTGGGGTAGATGCTGTTATGAGCGCTCACTTGTTGATTCCGTGTTGGGATGTCGAACGTCCAGCCACCCTGTCAAAGCAAATTTTGACTCAGCAACTGCGTGACAAACTGGGATTTGAAGGATTGATCGTTACAGATGCGCTGGTAATGGGTGCTATTGCCAACCACTACGACGCAAACCTTGCTCCAGTTTTAGCTGTGGAAGCTGGTGCTGATATTCTGCTGATGCCAGTGAATCCAGTCGGGGCAATTCAAGCAGTGTGTGATGCAGTTGCCAAAGGGCAAATTTCACCAGAGCAGATTCGGAGTTCGGTTGAGCGCATCTGGCGTGCCAAGCTTAAGGTTTGTTCGCCGTCGATAAAACTTGGAGTAATCGAAGATTGTACAGCCGTCAGCATCACATCTCAACTCTCTTTGCCGTCAGCTACTGCTACAGTCACCCAAATTTTACAAAAAACCAAAAAAGTCTACGGTCCTGTACCCTTACGGCAAATACCCGCAGGAGAAGTATGGCACAACTTAATCGTAGTAGACAATCTGCTAGCTTGCGATTTCTTGAGCATACAGGCTCCAGCGATCGCTCTCCCAAAAGAGCGGGGTTACATTACTCAACTTTGCGATCTCCACACCCCTCCCTACTCAGAGGATCGCCCTACCCTACTGCAATTATTTATCCGAGGCAATCCCTTCCGGGGTAGTGCTGGACTCAATCAAGTAGCACAAGAATTGCTGCAAAAATTACTAGCATCGAAATTACAAGCCTTGCTCGTCTACGGCAACCCCTACGTCATTGAGCAGTTTTTCCCATTACCGCCGGAACTACCCTGCATTTTCTCCTTTGGACAGATGCCAGATGCCCAAGCTCTCGCTCTGAAAACATTATTCTCCGTCTAACATTGTGCTAGGGTTGCTTACTAGTAGAACCTTGATGACTCACAATTATCCCTTTGTACAAGTCTTGAACAGAATCATCAATTAGTTCTAGTCAAGTTAACTTTTAGACCATGCAAGCACCCATTTCAATCGGCACGATCGTACAAAACCGCTACCGCTTGACCAAGCTTTTAGGTCATGGGAGTATGGTGCGCACCTATTTAGCAGAAGATCAGGGGCGGTTTAACGAACTTTGTGCCCTGAAAGAAATAATCCCAGCTCAAAGTGCCGAATCTATGTTTGAAAAGTCAAAAGAGCTTTTCCAACGAGAGACAACAATTCTGTACCAGATTCAGCACCCGCAAATTCCTCAAGTTAGAGCTACCTTTGAGCGCGATCGCCGCTGGTTTATAGTCCAGGACTATGTTGAAGGTAAAACCCTCGCGACAGTGCTTTCGGAGCGCCGAGCAGTTGGTCAAACTTTTCAAGAAGCAGAGGTATTGCAGCTAATGGGGCAGTTACTACCTCCTCTGTCATATCTCCACAGCAAAGGAGTTGTTCATCGCGGAATTTCACCCAACAACATTATTTTGAGCGATCGCGCTCTCATGTTGACTAATTTCGGCATTGTTAAGGATCTGGCAACTCGGTTTCAATCCCCAAGCCCTAATTACCATCTGACACCAATAGGTATTGGATATGCACCAATAGAGCAAATTCAAACAGGTATCGCCTATCCTAGTAGCGACCTCTATGCTCTGGCAGTCACAGCTATAGTCCTACTAACTGGGCTTGAGCCTAAAGAACTATTCGATGAAACACAACTACTGTGGCATTGGCAGCAGTGGGTTACGCTCAGTCCTGATACGGATAAGATGTTGCATCGGATGTTGAGTTACAAACCTAGCGATCGCTACCAATCTGTAGCTGAAGTAGAGCAAGCACTTCAAGTCAACTCTATCCTCCAACTAAGCACTCCCGACTCACCTTGGACGCAAGCCGTCGCTGCCAGTCCCGCTATCAATCAATCTACTAATAATAAGCATCAACCAGATCCAGTGTCAGTACCAAAACGCGAAATCTGGGACCGACCTTGGGCGGTTGTTCTGGTCTACACTATTGTCGCTATAGTTGTGGGAGTTAGCTCTGGGCTGCTGGTGAGTTCCCTCCTTGCCAGACAGCGTTCGACTAAAAATGTAGGAATATCGCCACAAACTTTCCCTTCACCACTAGTCTCCGAAAGCTCCACGCCAATACCCACTACCTCCAATAAATCTACGCCCAACTCGGAGAAAGTCAGGACTGGGCAGTGGTTGAATTTGAAGTCTGGTCAAAAAACTACCGTTAGAGGTAGTCTAAAAGCAAAGGCAGTTGCATATACGTTTCATGCAGAACAAGGACAAATGTTGAATGCAACTCTGACAAATGATAATGTTTTGCTGAGTGTTCTAGGTCTAGACCAAGCACCAATCGACGATAATGCCAACCGAGTCATGCGCTATCAAGGAACGCTGCCCTCGACTGGTGACTATACCATTGAGCTAACTCCGGCTGAGCGAGTTAATACAATTAAATATCGGCTCAGTCTCCGTCTAGGAACACTCCAAGCAATACCAAGTGACACACCCACACCCTCAACCTCAACTAAGAAATTACCCAAGTCCCCTTAAAGAACGTTGACATTACTAATTACAGGCACCGACACCGAGACTGGAAAAACTGTTTTAACTACAGCTTTAGCTGCCTACTGGCAGAAATATCAACCCCATCGGCGCTTAGGAATAATGAAGCCAATTCAAGCTGGATTTGGCGATCGCGAGTTGTACAACCAGTTATTTTCTTTAGAGCAATCTCTAGAAGAAATTACACCCTTGTATTTCGAGGCTCCTTTGGCTCCTCCCTTAGCGGCAGAGCGAGAAGGTAGGCGGGTAGAGTTGGAACTTGTCTGGCAGGGTTTGGAACGTCTGCGTGCGTCGCGAGATTTTGTGCTGGTAGAAGCAGTGGGAGGATTGGGTTCGCCAATCACAGACGAACTAACTGTGGCAAATTTAGCCGCCAACTGGCGATTACCAACAGTATTAGTGGTACCAGTAAGATTGGGAGCGATCGCTGCGGCTGTTGCTAATGTTGCTCTAGCCCGTCAGACTGGTGTTCGCCTCAAGGGAATTATCCTCAACTGCGTCCAACCTCGCTCAACCCAAGAAATCGCTGATTGGACACCAGTTCACCTGATTCAATCGCTGACACAAGTACCAGTTTTAGGCTGCTTGCCTCATTTAGATGATCTATCTGACTTATCTAAACTAGCTCAAGTTGCTTCTAATTTAGA
>JAABUQ010006701.1_pt1 | contig 17220 bp, 18 predicted proteins | sample 5560001 | NCBI WGS metagenome assembly JAABUQ01 (sample SAMN10711888, study PRJNA513371) | rock metagenome | isolation source: Antarctica rocks | place: Antarctica: Victoria Land, Finger Mt nord | collected 2015-12-18
GGCCGTCCGCGCTTCCGTGGTCGATACCGTCGCAACGAATGCGTCGAGCGCGATCAACGCGAAGGCCGGGCAGCTCTTCGTCGTCGGCTTAGATGCAAATCCCACGACGGGCTACTCGTGGTCCCATAGCTCACGCTGACAGCGCGGGACTCCTCGAGAAAGTGGGCTCGACGTACCTCAGACCGCAAAACGGCATGCCGGGTGCCGGCGGGAAGCAACTACTGATCTTTCGCGCCGTGCGCGCCGGAAACACAAACGCCACGCTTCGATACGTCCGCCCGTTCGACCAAAGCACGAATAAGGGCGCAAAGGAGATGACGTTCCACGTCGTCATCATCACGGACATTCCGGCCCGATGATCGCGGTGCTACGAACTGCTCACGCAGCGAGATGCCGCTGCCTCGTAGGGATTCGTTGCGAATAGTACCGCGCATGCGGACGCCGCAAGTCAGCACGGTGTCGGCCGGTTGGCGCAGGGAAAGCGACATCTCCTTGCGGAATCGCGCGCACCGGCTCACCGTGATTCCGGAAGGCCCGCATCCCTGAAACGACTCATCAGCGAACGCTTGATCCTCGAACCGGTGACGAAACTCAATGCGGCTGCACTATGGCGGGTCATGCAGAATAACGGCCTGCGCGAGTTTCAAGACGTGCCGCGCTACACGCGAGAGGAATTCGAACGCCGCGTGGCCACGCGGCCGAAGCAGTTCAATGCGCGCGCGACCGGGCGCTTCGAATGGCTACTCGTCGTCGTAGCCACGCGGAGCCCCATCGGCTGGGTTTCGCTCCGCGTCGGCGAGCCGGGTCGCCGCGCCGCCGAAATCGGCTACAGTATCATCGCGGCGCAGCGCGGCTTCGGCTATGCAACTGAGGCGGTACGATCGCTCCTCTCTCATGCTTTAGCGACAAGCGAATTGCAGCGCATCGAAGCATGCTGCGTTCCCGGCAATCTGGCGTCGCGCCGCTTGCTCGAGCGGCTGGGGTTCGTGGAAATGCGCGTGCAGCGCCATGGTGCCGTCGTGCGCGGCCGCCCCGTCGACATCGTTCTCTACGACATGTCGCGCGAGCGCTGGCTCGCAACCCATGGCGCCGCAGAAGTAGATGTGGACCGCGTGGCGATACCCGAATCGGCGCAGGCGAACTGACGCGCGAAACTATTGTCGGAAACCATTGCCGAGCGCCGGAAAACAGCGTATCCTGCGAGCATGAAAACCGGACCGTTCGGAATCATCCTGGTCTCCGCGCTGCTCCTGACGCAAAGCGGAGCTTTCGCGTTGAGCCATCACAACCCCATCCGCGTCGAAAAGTGCGATCCACGCAGCGGCTTTCGCCCAGGGGCATATCCCGCCGGATACGTGCGCGGCTACTATCCCGGTAGGCCGTACTATTGGGTTGATCCGTACGGCTCCCGCTACTATCAACCGGCGCTCGTGGCCCCGGCCCCGGCGGCTTCGACGCTCGGAATCGATTACGTCAATACCTCGCCGCAAACCGCCAAAGCGGTCGACTTCGGCTTGGTCGCCCGCGGTCACCTCGTCGCCGAAGTGCGCGACGTCGGAAGTTTCACCACAGGCGCGAGGATTCAGCACGAATTCGGGCTGAGCCGAAATGTCTTCCCCATCAGTACCGGCTTGCCGGAGTGCGTGCCGCTGTTGGTCGAATACCAGGATGGTACGGTGTGGAAGAATCCCCGCCGTCCGCGCGCAGCCGAGTCGCTGTATCGCCAAGCACGCGCCGGGCAACGCTAAGGCGCCGTAGCATACTGCACGCGCTGAACCGGCGAACCGTCATACGTCTGGGTGCCGCAGGACTGATCGCCGCTCTGCATAGGGGCGTTTCTGCTCGCGCCGCTGCGAAGACGTCCGCGGGGGTTTCTCCGTCCGAAGCGCTCGCGCGCCTGCGGGCCGGAAACGCGCGCTTTGCCGGCGGAGCGTTGACCAACCAGAACGGTCTGACGGAGCGCCGGCTCGCACTTACCGGTCACCAGGCACCCTACGCATCGGTTCTTTCCTGTTCGGATTCGCGCGTGCCCCCAGAATTGGTTTTCGATGCGAGCATCGGGGATCTGTTCGTCGTCCGCAATGCGGGCAACGTCGTTACGCCTGCGGTGCTCGGGACGCTCGAATACGGCTACGGGGCGCTCGGCATCAAACTGATCCTCGTGCTGGGTCACGAGAAATGCGGCGCCGTGGCCGCAACCTACGATGCGATCCGCGATAAGAAACCGCTCCCTCCCAACCTCGACGTCCTCCAACGTGCCATCGAACCCGGCATCGCCCACATGGCCGCCACGCAGTCTCCTTCGGAACGCGGCGCACTGCACGCCGCCATTGTCGCCAACGCCAAAGCGCAGGTTGCGAAACTGCTGGACTCAGCGGTCCTTGGGCCCGCCATCAAAAACGGCGATTGTAAGGTGGTCGCCGCGGACTACGGTTTCGAAGCCGGAAAGGTCCGCTTCCTCACGTAATCCGCCGCCGTGTAATCGCACGCTCGCGGGGCAACGTAGAGCATGATCACCTCCGCCACCGTCGACTACCGCCCCAACGTTCTCGCCGCGTTGGACCACACGACCAAACTGCGGTGGGAGCACGGGGTTCGATGCCTATCGTCTGAGCGACGGCGACATGGCGGCCGGCAGCGCGCTTGGGAGCCCGTCGTGCCAACTCGTGCTCAAGGCGACCGGCGCGATCGAAAAGGTCTATTGCGTCGACGCCGGCGCCGTACTGCTCAAGATGTTCGTGTTGAAGTACTGGGACGAACGCTCCGGCATGAAACTCGATCCGACCGCCGGACACTTCTTCATGTATCTCGCGCATCAGGAACATCGCTACCTCCTGAGCAACGGCGTGTATGTTCGTGAGGCCGTCTGGGTGCTCAGTCGCGGTCGCTGCGACGATGGTTCGGTCGATCCGCCTGCGGTCTACTATGCGATCTCATTCACCAACGACACCGACGAAGAACAGAGCATGGCAACGTATGCGTTCGCCGAGCTGCCCAAGGATTTCAAGGACGATCTTGCCGTCCAGTACGATGCGAAACTTCGTGCTCTGGTCGCGTACAGTAAGAATGAACCGAACCTAGCCCGCACCGAGGAGTTGAAGAAGAACTACCGCGCTTGCCCTCGCGCAGAAGAGGCGCTGGCAACGACGCGAGAGCATTATCGCGAGTCGCTCGGTCGGGCGGTCGTGTTCACGCCCAACGACGTGATCAACCGCGGCTGCATGTGGGCCAAAGCCAACATCGAGCGCGTTCTTCTCAAATCGTCGCCGACGGGCTGGGGCTCACGAACAGTCCGACGCAGTCGACCAAGTGTGTCGGGCGCGATTCGGCATGGTTTTGCGCCGGCGCCGATTACTTCCGTCCCGACTTCGCGCGGGCGTGCCTGCTCCAGTTTGCGCAGCGCCAAAAAGACGACGGCATGATCGTTGAAGACTACGACATGCTCGACGGCAAGACGCAAGATTTCGGGCTCAATATCAACGACGACACGCCGCTTTTCGTGTGGGGCGTGTGGCACCATTATGCGATGACCCGCGACCGCACGTTCTTGGACGAGATCCTCGAGACGGTGATCAAGGCCGGCCGCTACATCGCGTCGGTGCGCAACGAGCAAGGCCTCGTATGGTGTACGTCGGAGGAGTTCGGCAGCAAGGGGATCATCGGTTGGCGCAACGTCATCCAGGGCTATCGCCTAAGCGGCGCCGTCACCGAAGTTAATTCGGAGTGTTATGCCGCCTTTCGTTGCGTCGCTGTCTTGGCGCGTGCCGGCGGCGACGGCGACACCGCACGTGAGTTCGAAGGCTTCGCCTCGCAACTGCACGCTGCGATCGAAAAGCACCTAACCAATCCCGGCAACGGGCTCTACTACCTGAACATCGACCTCGACGGTACGCCGCGCAGCGACATCACCGCCGATCTCGTGTTTCCCGTGCTGTTCGACGTCGCTTCGCCCGAGCGGTCGGCCGAGATCGTGCGCCGGCTTACCGACCGCGATTTCTGGACGCCCGGCGGCATGCGCACCGTTCCCCATGATGCCGTCAACTACAGCGCGAAAGATTCGAGCGGCTGTCTCGGCGGTGTCTGGAACGGCATGACCTTCTGGTTCGCCAAGGCCGCGGCGGCGTACATTCCCGACTTCATGGATGAGGCGCTGACCAACGGTTACGAGAACTACGCCCGCGACCCGCAACGCAACAACACGGTACCGGGCCAGTTCTCGGAATGGCTGCACGGCGAGACGCTCGTCAACGAAGGAATGTTGCTTTCACCGTGGTTCCCGCCGCGCTATCTGTGGGCCGCGATCGAGGGCGCCCTCGGACTCGATCTCTCGGGCGAGCGCCCGCGCGTGCACCCCAACATGCCGTCGTACTGGCACTGGTGCGCGCTGCGCAATCTGCCGTTGCGCGGCAAGAACGTCACTTGGTTCGTCGCCCGTTCACCGGAACTGCGCGCGTACACGAACGGCGACATCGAGGCCGATTTCCCGGTCGACAAGTTCGAGGAAGACATCAGCGACCGCGTGCGCTGCAGCGGCGACAACGCCGTTTCTTTGGGCCTCGCGTCCTCGGATAAGATCGTGGCGCTCGTCGGCAACACGTCGGACCGCACGATCACGACGGCGCTCCGGATAACCGACGCGGACGGCCCATATACCGTCAGACGCTTTGACAGCCTGGCGCAGTCCTGGCAGGACCATGCAGCACTGGATGCGGCGCAACTCGACGCCGGGATCACGCTGATGCTCGCGCCGCACGGCCTCCAGCTCTTCGAACTGCAGCAACGCTGATGCCGCACCGATCGGCGCAGCGTAATCCTGCTAGGGCGAATCGGAGAACTCGATCGTGATGCCCGCGTCGCTGAAAGCAAAATAACGGCGGCTTCGGTCATGCAAATTCGCCAGCAGTGGTTCTCGCACGACGGCGACGCTCAAGCGTTGCGGTAGCTCGACGCACGGAACCCACGCCAGCGCGACGACGTGTGCGTCGGCCCCTCCGAGCCGTGGTTCGCCCGCGCCTTCGACCTCGAAGGCAAAGTTGGTGAAGTGCGTATCGGTCGTCGGATCGTACGATTCGGCGACGTAGCGCAGGCCGCCGATGCTGATTTCAAGCGACGTTTCTTCATCGAATTCCCGGCGCAGGGCATCGTGGAGAAGCTCGCCGTGCCGTTGCCGCCCGCCGGGCAGGTTCCACAACGGCTGCGCGTGGTTGCGATAACGCGACGCGACCAGCAGCAGCGCACCATCGCGCTGCAGGACTCCGGTGACGAGGTGAACCCTTGGGGAATCCAACGTCGGCCCCGGACCGTTACCGTACGGAAATCAAGCGATTTGATGCTTGTTGTGTGAAGTGGAGACGATGAGATGATGAAGCAGGCACTCGTGCCGTTCTTGGCGGCATGCGCTTTTTTTGCCGGCGCGGTCGCCGCGCAAGCGCAAACGACCCCGCCGCCCGACACCATGGCCAGCCCCATGGCAAGCGCCATGCCAACCGGCTCGATGTCGAACGGCTCGATGTCGAACGGCTCGATGGGAAGCGGCGTGGATCACGGTATGCCCCCCGGCAAGGCGGGTGGCGACGGCAAATTCTACATGGGGACGCCCGATCTTGATGCTGCGATGTCATTGGTGACGGCGGGCGGTACGCCCGGCGATTTCTCGATCACCAAGGCGCTGACGGCGCTCGCGGGCGATCAGGTTGCCGACGCCGAGGTTGCCAAATTGACCACACAATACGGCAAAGCCAACGTCGCCTCGTTCGTCGCCGTTCAAAACTTCGCGGTCAACGACGCGGTCCGCATCGCGACCGCTGCGGGCGTGAAGTTTCCGACTCCCACGCTGCAAGGCAAAGCGCTGGCGGCGCGGGTGGTCAACCTCGGATTGGAAGACGGCACGTATTACGAGGGTGTTCAGCTCGACCATCTCGTGACCAACAAGATTCACGAGCAAGTCATGGACGACATCGATCAAAAATTCGGCGCGGCGGCCGACGGCAACTACCACCGCATCGCCGACCAGGCCCACTACGATCTCGCCAAGGCACTTGGTATGAACAACGTCAAGCTGGCCAGCTACCACTAGCCGGATCGCGTTCATGCTACGAGAGTCGCCGGTAACGGCGACTCTCTCTTTGTTCCGGACCGTTTCCTCGCGGCTATCGAGCGCGCGACGCACGCCGATACAGCAGCGGTTGTTGCGCTCGGCGCAGCTCCACGCGTAACGTCTCGTTGAGCGCGCGCAGCGTACTTTCGGCGCGAATCACGGGATCGCGCGCAGCGTAAAACCCCGCATCGATCCGGGCGAAGTCGGCTGCAAGCCGGGCTTCGATCCGCCTAAGCGTCGAGCGTACCGTCATCGGATGGGGTCCGCGGTAGGGCCGCACGCTGCGCATCTTGGACAGATAGATGTCCGGGGTCGCGGCGTCCGGTTCGGGCGGACGCGGCACGCGATTCCCGAGTGCAAAATACTGCTGGTGTTTGCGCGCGAGCATTGCCGGCGGGGCGACGTTACCGTAATGATGGTACGTGTACGGCAACACGAGCGTTCGGCCGCGCACGCCGCGCGCGCGCTCGTGGATGGCGTTCTCCCACCGCAGCTGCGGGTGGTAGCGAAAGAAGACTGACCGCCGCGCAACGTCGGTGATCCAACGATATGTCCCAAAGAAGTGGTACGTGTACGCATCCACCTCGCCCACGGCGAGGGGGATGCGTGGCAAGAGTTCGCAGGCGATGTAGCGCACTTGCTCGCCGTGCACTTCGTCGGCGTCGAGAAACAGCACCCAATCGGGCGGCGACTTCAGCGCTCGCAGCTGCGCGAATGCGCGGTTGCGCATGTCGGCAAAATCGACGAATGGATGCGCTTGAACGTGCAGCGCATTGCGCGCCGCAAAAGCGCTGGTTTCCAGCACCGCGCGGTTTGCGCTGCATGCAAGTCCCGAGTTGTCGTTGACGACGAGTACGTCTACGGCGTCGGAGATGGAAGCCAGGGCCGCCTCGAGATACAACTCCGGTGCCGCGCCCACGCACAGCACGCACGCGATCGTGACCGTTGAATTCTTCAGCATACGCGATGAGGAGCGCATGCGCACGGCGCTCGCGATCCGCTCGCGGGTGTTCGTCGACGAGCAAGGCGTTCCGCTCGAAGAAGAGATCGATGCGCACGACCGCACGGATACCGAAGCCGTGCACGCAATCGTGCGCGACGATGCCGGCGCCCCGCTCGGCACGGGCCGTTATTACCGGCTCGACGCGCGTTCGGTGCAACTGGGACGCATGGCGATCGACATCGGCGCGCGCGGCCGAGGAGCGGGTGCGTTGCTGCTGGCGGCACTCTTGGACAAGGCCCACGCCGAGGGTTTCGCGCGGGTGCACCTCGACGCCCAAGTCCATGCGCGCGCGTTCTACGTGCGGGCCGGTTTCACGGATGACGGCGCGGCGCTGTGGGACGCCGGGATCCTGCACCAACCGATGAGCAAGGCGCTTGCTTGAACGTCCCCGGTTTCTGAGGAATTTTTATGAAAACGCATCCACCTTTAGTCGGGATGTGTTATAGTCCGTGCAGTCGGACGGGTACTCATGGCGTCACGCCGCCCGACTCGAAACCATCGCGGACCGGTAGGTAGCCACAGTCGCTCTCTCAGGTACTCAAGCATGGCCGAAATCAAACTGACGCCAGGAAAGACCCTTGATGTACACTGATGAGACCCTGAACTGCGTTGATTGCAACAGCCAGTTCATTTTTAGCTCCGGCGAACAGCAGTTCTTCGCGAGTAAAGGCTTCCAGAACAAGCCCAACCGTTGCCCCGAATGCCGCTCGGCCCGCAAGGCCCAGCGTGGTTCCGGCGGCGGTGGCGGCGGAAGCTACGGCGGCAACGGCGGCGGCGGCGGCTCGTCGCGCGGTGCCCGTGAAATGTTTCAGACGACCTGCAGCCAGTGCGGACAGACGGCCGAAGTGCCGTTCCAGCCGCGTGGCGACAAGCCCGTCTATTGCCGCGACTGCTTCCAAACCCGCAGCGGCAGCTACCGCTAAGATCGCTTGAGATCGCGGCGCTCCGGCGCTGCATCTAGTGCGTAGTCGGACTTCAGTCCGGCTTCCCCGATACGAACCGCCGGCGTGATACGTCGTGCGGCTCGTTTCGTTTGGCCGCGTAGGCGCTTGCGAATGTGCGCGCTCGTCGCGATGGAGCGGCATGAGCATCACCTTATCGTCCCACGATGCGTTCGTCACCGCGCTCGAGGGCGCGCATCGGATCACGCTTTCGGCGTACGCGCTGACGCACGACATGGCCGATGAACTGAGCGCTTGCGGCGATCACGGCGCCGAGGTGCACGTGCGGCTTACCGCCCATCTAATCGGCGACGCGAGCGGCGCGCGGGCGGCCGGGGCGGCGCGCGTGGTCGCCGACTTGCGCCGGCACGGCGTCGACGCGGCCCTCGCTTCGCCGGGCGATTCGTCACCGCATGTGAAGGCGGCAACGCTCGACGGCGTATTGTGGCTCGACGACCGCAATTTTCCGCGCAAGGGGCCAGACTTGGTCGTTCGCGACGACGACCCGGCGGATGCGTGCGCGGCCACGTCCTGGCTCGACGGTTCCGGTGCGCACAGCGACCGCCTTACGTTCACCAAGCACGATGCGCTCGCGCAGGAGGCCGCGGCCATCGCGGCCGCTCCGCATGGTGAGATCGACGTTTCAACCGAAGACATCGGCACCGGCGCAGTCGAGGTCGCGCTCCGCGGCCGCCTAACGGCCGGCGATCACGTCCGGCTGCTCGTCGACCGCGCCGAATGCACGTCACCCTCGGCGCGCAGCGCACTGGCGCTGCTGGAAAAGGCGGGCGCCGAGATCCGGTCGCACAAGGCGCTCGACAAACTCGCAGTCACCGGCGACAGCGCCTGGATGGGCTCGGCCAACGCGACCTACCCCGACCCGCGCACGGCGGCGCAGAGCGATTGGGGGTTAGTTACGACGCAAGCCGACGCAATCGTCACGCTGGGGCAGCGCTTCGACGAAGTCTGGAACGCCGCGTCCCCGACCTCGTCAACGCAGGCGTAGCATCGTGGTCACGGAACCGAAACATCCATGGCGGAGCATGGCCGGGTGACGGATCAGGAGATCATGTCGGGCTTTCAAAGCCTGCTCGAAGCCATCGAACTCGGCTTCGGCAAACTCAACGCTCGAATCGACCGGCTCGAAGCTCGCATGGACGCGATGGAAACGCGCATGGACCGCTTAGAAGCATTCATGTTCAACCTCCAGCAGAGGATGCTCCGCCGGTTCGATGAGATCGATGCTCGCTTCGCGCAGATGGACGCTCGCTTCGATGGCATCGAGGTCCGCCTCGATCGCCTCGAAGCCCGCCCCTGAGGCCGCGACCTTAATGGGCCCTTCACAAAACTCGACGGCCGTGATACCATAGCCCCCTATGCCCTAGGGGTCCGCGCGGAGCTCAGGCGGGCGAGGCGACTCGCTGGCCTGCTTTGATTTGTGGCTCCCGGCTTCTGTGGGCGTTACCTCGTCGTTCGTTGAGAGTACAAGAGATATAATGGCGAAATCCGTGCTTCCCAAGTCGTCGGCCCCCAAGGCGTCGTCATCCGGGAAAAGCACTCGTTCGAAGCGCGCGTCGGCGGCCAAAGGCGACGGCGCCGTCGCGACGCTCGTTGCCCAGCCCGTCACCGGCGGCTTAGCGCCCGAAACCGAAGCCTTCACCGTCGAACGCTTCGCCGACCCCGGCGCCAAGCGCAAGCGCTACAGCTTTGCGAAGATCGCCGACGTTCTCGAACTGCCCGACCTGATCGAGCTGCAAAAGGCGTCGTTCCACTGGTTCATCACCGACGGCCTCAAAGAAGCGTTCGAGTCGATCTCGCCGATCAAAGATTTCACGGGCAACCTCGTGCTTGAATTCGGCGAGCATGCGCTCGGCGAGCCGAAGTATACGGTCGAGGAGTGCCGCGAACGCGACATGACCTACAGCGCGCCGCTGCGCGTGCGCGTTCGTCTGATCACGGCGGAGTCGGGCGAAATCAAGGGCATCCCCGACCAAGAGATTTTCATGGGCGATTTCCCGCTCATGACCGACAAGGGTACGTTCATGATCAACGGCGCCGAGCGCGTGATCGTGAGCCAGCTCGTGCGCTCGCCGGGCGTCTACTTCCTCGCTGACAAAGATACGAATAACCGCGACACGTTCAACGCGACGATCATCCCCAACCGCGGCGCCTGGATCGAATTCGAAACCGACAACGGCACCAAGAACGACGAGACCGAAGGCACCGTCGGCGTCCGCATCGACAAAAACCGCAAGATTTACGTCACGACGTTCGTGCGCGCGCTCTCGCGGCCCGATCTCGGTTTTGATTGGGAAAGCGACGAAGCGATCCTCAAACTCTTCGACAACTCGCCGCTAATCGTCAACTGCCTCGAGAAAGACAAGGACGTCAAGACGCGCGAAGACGCGCTCAAGGAGATCTACAAAAAGCTTCGCCCGGGCGAACCCGAAAACGCCGAGAACGCCGAGAAGCTCCTCGAGTCGCTGTTCTTCGACGAGAAGCGCTACGATCTCGCAGGCGTCGGCCGCTACAAGCTCTCAGGCAAACTCGAAAACGCGTTGCGTCCCGAGTTGCGGGAGTACTCGAGCATTGGCCTCGCCGTGCCCCCGATCACCAAGCGCAGCTTGACGCGCGAAGACATGATCGCCGTCATCCGCCGTCTGATCAAGGTCGCGATGAAGACGCCGGGCCCCGACGGCAAGCCGCTGGTCCACATCGACGACATCGATCATCTGGGCAACCGCCGCATCCGCAGCGTCGGTGAACTGTTGCAGAACCAGTTCCGCGTCGGTTTGCTGCGCCTCGAACGCGTGGTGCGCGAACGTATGACCGTTCAGGACATCGAGACCGTCACGCCGCAGGCGCTCATCAACATCCGCCCGGTCGTGGCCGCGATCAAAGAGTTCTTCGGCTCCTCGCAACTCTCGCAGTTCATGGACCAGACGAACTCACTCGCGGAACTGACGCACAAACGCCGCCTGTCGGCGCTCGGTCCCGGCGGCCTCTCCCGCGAGCGCGCCGGCTTCGAAGTGCGCGACGTGCACCACTCCCACTACGGCCGCATCTGTCCGATCGAAACGCCGGAAGGCCCGAACATCGGTCTGATCGGTTCGCTCGCAACGTATGCGCGCGTCAACCGCTACGGTTTCATCGAGACCCCCTACCGCCTCGTGAGCGACGGCGTCGTCTCCAACGACTTGCGCTATCTCACCGCCGATCGCGAAGACGAGTACATCATCGCGCAGGCGAATACGCCGCTCGCCGACGACGGCCGCATCGCAGCCGACCAGGTCGTCGCACGCTACGCCGAAGAGTACGTCACCGAGCCGCCCGACCTCGTGCAGCTGATGGACGTCTCGCCCAAGCAGATCGTCTCGGTCGCCACCGCGCTGATCCCGTTCCTCGAGCACGACGATGCCAACCGCGCGCTCATGGGCGCGAACATGCAGCGCCAAGCCGTGCCCCTACTGCGTCCGCAGGCGCCGATCATCGGCACCGGCATGGAATACCGCGCCGCCAAGGATTCGGGCGGCTGCGTGCTGGCGCGCGTCGACGGCGTCGTGCAGCATGTCGACGCCCGCTCCGTGATCGTCAAGAACGACGAAAACGGGCTCGACGAAACATACGACCTCTTGAAGTTCACGCGCTCGAACGCGGGCACGTGCATCAACCAAACGCCGATCGTCACGGTCGGCGAGAAGGTCGTGCGCGGTCAAATCATGGCCGACGGCCCATCGTCCGATCAGGGCGAGATGGCGCTCGGCCAAAACGTCTTGGTCGCGTTCATGCCGTGGGAAGGCTACAACTACGAAGACGCGATCCTGATCTCCGAGCGGATGGTCAAGGACGATCGCTTCACCTCGATCCACATCGAGGAGTACGAGTGCGAAGCCCGCGACACGAAGCTCGGCCCCGAAGAGATCACGCGCGACATTCCCAACGTCGGCGAAGACGCGCTCAAAGACCTCGACGAGAACGGCATCATCCGCATCGGCGCCGAGGTGCGTCCCGAAGACATTCTCGTTGGTAAGGTAACGCCTAAGGGCGAGACCGAATTGACGGCCGAAGAGCGCCTGCTGCGCGCCATCTTCGGCGAGAAGTCGCGCGAAGTGCGCGACACGTCGCTCAAAGTCCCGCACGGCGAAAAAGGCAAGATCATCGACGTCAAGATGTTCTCGCGCGACAACGGCGACGAACTGTCGCCGGGCGTGAGCCATCTCGTGCGCGTCTACGTCGCACAGAAGCGCAAGATTCTGCAAGGCGACAAGATGGCTGGCCGCCACGGCAACAAGGGCGTCATCGCCAAGGTGCTGCCCGAGGAAGATATGCCGTACACCGAGGACGGCGCGCCGGTCGACATCGTCCTCAACCCGCTCGGCGTGCCGAGCCGCATGAACCTCGGCCAGATCATGGAGACGCACCTCGGCTGGGCCGCGCGCATGCTCGACATGTTCATCGCGACCCCGGTGTTCGACGGCGCGCACGCCGAAGACATCGCCGAGTGGCTGCAAGACGCCGGCCTTCCCGCCGACGGCAAGACATGGCTGCGCGACGGTCGCAGCGGCGAACGCTTCAACCGCCCGATCACGGTCGGCATGATCTACATGCTCAAACTCGCGCACCTCGTCGACGATAAGATTCACGCGCGTTCAACGGGCCCGTACTCGATGATCACGCAACAACCGCTCGGGGGCAAGGCGCAATTCGGCGGTCAGCGCTTCGGCGAAATGGAAGTCTGGGCGCTCGAAGCGTACGGCGCTGCTTACACGCTGCAAGAGTTGCTGACGGTCAAATCCGACGACGTCGTCGGCCGCGTGAAAACGTACGAAGCGATCGTCAAGGGCGAGAACGTGCTCGAGCCCGGCGTGCCGGAATCGTTCAAGGTCCTTATCAAAGAGCTGCAGTCGCTGGCGCTCGACGTCAAAGTGCTGACGGAAAACCGCGAAGAGATCGAGATCAAGATCCAAGACGACGACATGACCGAGACCGCCAAGGATATCGGCCTGCTCGTCGGCGACGACGATCCGCGTCTCTCGCAAACGATGGTCGCCGCGCGCGAAGCCGAAGCGCAGCGCGCCGTTGCGACCGCCGTTCCCGCCGGCGTCGGCATGGAAGATGCATCCGACGGCGTCACCGCCCCGGATGCCGACGAACCCGAAGAAGAGGAAGAGGCCGAAGCGAGCGACGAGGAAGTCGCCGCTGCTCAAGCAACGCCACGTCCCTCGCTGACTGCCGCTCCCGAACTCGACGCCGACACCAGCATCGCGCGCGTCGGCGGCGGGCTCGGCGACGACGTGCTCGATGCCGACGTCCTCGACGACGAAGCCCCGCCCGCCGAAGAAGAGGGCTTGGACGAAGGTTACGTTCTCGAAGACGAAGACACCGAAGTTGAAGAGGACGAGGAGGAAGACGAAGGCCTCGGCCCGCTCGGCGGCGGCGACGAGGACTTCTAGCGGCAGTCGGCCTGCGCCGGCTTTCTAGCATGAACGGAGGCCCGTGCGACGAGCGCGGGTCTTCCCTATAGCGGTTACGATTCGCCAGGGCTTGCGTTGGGCGCCTATCAGGGGGATGTTGTATTAACGCACGTTGTAACATGCGGGGGTTCGATGATTGCACTGAAGCTTACGAAAATCGGCAATTCCGTGGGAGCCGTTTTTCCGAAAGAAGTCCTAGCGCGTATGCACCTCCATGCCGGCGATGTCGTATACTTGACCGAAGCGCCCGATGGTCTTCGGGTTACACCGTACGACCCAAATTTTGCGCGCCAAATGGAGAACGCAGAAAGAATCATGAAGAAGCGCCGCGCGGTGCTGCGTGAGCTCGCGAAATAGATTCGACTGGCTCGATGAAGACGTTGTTTTAGCGATTCACGAAGCCCAGGTCGCCGAACACGGAGGAAAGGCCGGCGTTCGTGATCTGGGCCTACTCGCGTCCGGCCTCGCTCGTCCGCAAAACGCGGCGGCATATTCGGAGGTCGATGTTCCGGAAGCAGCAGCGCTTTACGCTGTCGGCATCCTCAAGAACCACCCGTTTATCGATGGTAATAAGCGTGTCGGAGCAGTCTTGCTTGAAACGTTCGTACAACTTCACGGCTACGAACTCGTCGTCACCGATCGTGAGTTGCTTGAAGTGATTCTCGGCCTAGCAGCCGGTGAAATCGCACAGGACGCGTTTGTGAGTTGGGTTCACGAGCGCGCTCGTTTATTTACATCCCGACGGCGGAAGAAGCTTCACGCTGTGGCGGCGACAAAAGAGAACGTCTAACGATTCTCATCACCCGAGGCCCAGCAGTAATGAACATCACGGTCGCAGTCGCATGGATCATGGCGACGGTCATAGCCGGCGACGCAGCTCCCATCGTCGCCGCTGCGATGCCCGCGCCGCAATGTCCAAGTGCGGCCTTCACGCTGCGGGCGAACCGCAACGAAGGCGCATTCGCCGGAATGTCGCACGATGGTGCGGAGCTCGACCTACGCAACGTGTCGAACGCGATTTGCGCCGTGTCGCCTCTGCCGGCGCTGACGTTTCGCGACGCGTCGGGTGCGACGTTGCGGATCGCGCCTGGGCGCGGCACCGCGGCAGACGGTTCAAGCGTGAACGTGGAGCCCGGAGCGGTGGCCGTCGCGAGCGTGCGCTACGTCTCGAGCGACGTTTTCACGAAGGGCCGTTGTTTTGCGACGCGTCGACTCGGACTTGCAGTCGCGCGCCATCAAGCGCTCGTGTGGACACCCTTTCAGGCGCGGGTATGCGGGCCGCGGGCCGGAGCCACGGTCACGCGAAAGCCGTTCACGACCGCGATGGAGCCGCTCCCCGGCGCCTCCGCTGCACGACCCGGTGTCTTCCTCACCGAGGGTCCCGCAGGGTCAACGCATGCGTATGCGCTGCCGACGACGATCACGATGGTGCGCGACGGCGCACACCGCTTGCGCTTCACGATCCTTCCGTGGGGAGGCGGCGACATTGCGCCGGATAGCGGCTTCATCGGTGGTACGATTCGTGCGGCCTCGACGTCACACTGGGCACCGTCCACTTCGCGACGCTCGACCCTGATATGTTGTCTATGGGGACCCGTCGAAGACGGGCTCCAACGGGTCGGACACATCCCAACTGACCCCTGAGCTTCGAGCTCGGCCAAAAGATCGATGACCGACCCCGCTCCGCTATCCCAGGAGATCGGACCGTATCATAGGCGACCTTCACGGTAAAGCCTGCATCATCAGGGTGATCGCATCGGGGTAGCATGTCAGTGGGAGAACTCGACGTGAACGTTCTTGGAATCGACGTGGGAAAAAGCGATCTTCACGCGGCGTTATTGCAAGGAGACCGGTCCGCTTCAAAGAGCGTCCCAAATTCCCAAGCAGGGATCGCGCAACTTCAGACTTGGTTGAAGAACCGTCAAGCTGAGCGCCTGCATGTGTGTCTGGAAGCTACCGGTGGCTGGAGCGAGCAGGTCGCGATCTCGCTAAGCGAGGCTGGACACGTCGTCAGTATCGTTAATCCGGCGCGGATCAAGGCGTTCGCTCAGAGCGAAATGGTGCGAACGAAAACAGACCGCATTGACGCGGCAATCATCGCTCGCTTTTGCCGTCTTCATCAGCCAGAACCGTGGACGCCTCCTCCTCCGGAAGTCCGTATTCTTCAAGGCCTTGTGCGTCGCCAGCACAGCCTAATCGATATGCGAGTCGAGGAAGAAAACCGACGCGCGGCTCCGATGGCATCAGTTGCGGTAATCGCGTCGATCGAGGCGACAATTGAGCACCTCGCGCGCGAACTTGCACGCGTCGATCGTGAAATTGAGCAACTCTTCGATGACTACCCAACGCTGCGCCGGCAACGCGAGCTACTTATCTCGATTCCTGGCATTGGCGAAAGCACCGCGGCTCGCATCCTCGGCGAGATGCCCAACATTGCAGAATTCCGAGATGTTAAAGCGGTTGCCGCGTATGCCGGATTATCGCCCCGTCATTACCAGTCCGGCACGATCGAACGCCGCAGTAGATTGGCAAAGACCGGCAACGCCCACTTGCGCCGTGCGCTCTACTTCCCCGCCATCTCAGCGATACGGTTCAACCCACCAATGCGTGCGTTCGCGAAACGCTTAAGCGCTCGCGGAAAGAGCAAGATGACCATCGTTGCTGCCGCGATGCGCAAACTCCTCACCCTTGCCTACGGCGTTCTCAAATCCGAACGCGCCTTTGATCCCCTCTACGGAAACGCTTGACAAGTAACACCGTATCTTTTGGCGTGTAACCTGACATTCGCGTTCCACGGTGATCGGCTGCTCATCGACAAGGCCAGCGGCTGCGCCTTCGGCGCGAACGCTACGGCGGCGCGCCGCTTCCGGCTCGATCCGGCCGCGAAGCCAGTACTCCACGATCCGCGGGCCGGTTGATCTCACTGCCAAGGGCGCACTAGTGTGCTCGCCTCGATACCAGGGGCGCATCAAACAAGACGAGCCGGGGTTCGACCATTCCGCAGTCGATGTCAAGCACCGCGAAACTGAAACGCGTCTGACGTCGCTTATCGGTGGGAGAACCCGGGTTGATCAGCCACCGCTCGTCGCTGCGTTGATACAACGGAATGTGGCTGTGCCCGAATAGGATCACGTCGACTGCTTCATCGGCGAATGCGGCAAGCGCGCGGTGTTGCGTTGTCCCGCGCGTGCCGTCGCCGTGCACGAGACCGAGCCTGACGTCCTCGACCGTGATGACCTTGCGCAGGCCGAAGCGCGCGATGATGTCGGGACCATCGTTGTTGCCCGCGACGCCGTCCACCGGCGCGATGGTTTCCAATGCACTGACGGCCCCGACCGACGTAAAGTCGCCGCAGTGAAGAATCATAGCCGGCTGCTGTGCCTCTATGATGGCGCGGGCCGCCGGTAAGCGGTGCGCAAAGCGCGGAAGATGCGTGTCCGACACGACGACGACACGCGTCAATGCCTGCCATCGTTTCCGGATCCAATCGAACAAGACAAGTCGTGTTCGGTTACGCCCGCTCGCACAATTCCGTTACGCCGCATCACCGGTCGAAATGGGCGCAGTTTCCAACAGCTTGCTAGTGTGATGATTCACGAGTTCGTTAAAGAAACGCCGACGATTTTCGAGAATATGGCGTCGGCCGTAGCAGTCCAAACGAACGGTTTGGCTGCCGTATTATGATACGCGAGATACTCTCGAATC
>JAABUQ010006702.1_pt1 | contig 17217 bp, 16 predicted proteins | sample 5560001 | NCBI WGS metagenome assembly JAABUQ01 (sample SAMN10711888, study PRJNA513371) | rock metagenome | isolation source: Antarctica rocks | place: Antarctica: Victoria Land, Finger Mt nord | collected 2015-12-18
CCCGGGAGCACTCGCCGCTGCCCGTTGAAGGCGTTGTTTCAGACGCGCTGCTCAGCTGGAACTCCAATGGATCTCTCGCGAGCGCCCTGCATGCGAAACAACTCCGCATCACGCAGGCGACGACGTTTCAAGTTTTCGACGAAGACGAGACAATCGCCAGCGTTCCCGACGGCCCTGTGGTGATTGTTCGACAGGATAACGGCGCACACGAGAAGAGCGCCGTGATCGGTTTTAATGCTGCCGCTGGTCCACTCCGTTTCGAGGTTGCGACTCCGCTACTGTTCGCGGATTTATTGCAGCAGCTTAGTCCGCTCGCGTTTCGGACACTGACATTCACGAGTGAGCGGGTCGGACTCGTTCACTTAACTCTCGACGGGAGTGAACGAATAGCGGATGTGCAGGTCACCGATGACAAAGGTTTCCGAATACCGTTCTCGAAGCGCGGAAACGTCCTCGAATTGTTTTCCGGCCGGCCGGCGACCATTCATGTCGTTTCCGGCAATCGTGAGAGAGTTGTCGCGCTACGCCTGCCTAATGTCGCGGATCATTTATGGCAACCGGCCGGCTCAATTGCACATGGCTTGCCCGGGCTCGGACAGTTTGCGCCGCCGGCAATTGACCTCTGGAAGTGGCTTGCCTTGGCCGGCGGTGGTCTTTTGTTGCTCGAGTGGTTTTTGTTCGGCAGATTGCGGCGAGCTCGTGCTGTGCATAAATCAACGCGCGAGGGAAGCCGCTCGGTCGAGCGAGAACCGGAGTTGGTGGCAAGATGACGCTCGCTCATCCCGGGCTGCTGCTTCTCGTCATTCTTCCTCTTGCCTGGGCGGGACTCGCAGTGCATAGTGCCGTGCGGCCGGTTTCGCTCGCATTGAAGGCGCTCAGCTTGGCAGCTATCCTGTTTGCCTTTACCGAACCGGTGATCACGCTGCCCGAGACTAAAGTAGCCGAAGTCTTGCTGGTGGATACTTCGGCGAGCATACCATCTCAGGATCTCGCGCGCGCTTCTTCGCTTGCGACCGAAATTTCGCGTGAGCGAGGAAGGAACTGGGTCAAGGTTGTTCCGTTCGACACCGGAATACATGCGCTATCCGGATCACAGTTGCGAAGCGGGATTCACCTGGAGCGGGTCGTGACCGAAGCCGCGAACGGAACCAACTTGGAAGCAGCGCTCACCGGCGGCGTGACCGCGCTTCCGGAAGGATATCTGCCGCGATTTCTCCTTCTCAGCGACGGCAATGAAAACCAAGGAAGCGTTGTACGAGCGATTGCGCAGTTGAAGCGCCTGGGTATTCCTGTAGATACGGTCCCGCTCGGCGACAAATCCGGTTCAGGGCTGCGACTCGAGTCCGTTTCGTTGCCCCGCGAAGCCTTTAGCGGAGAGCAAATTCCCGTCGATCTGAGGTTGGTTTCACCGGACTCTGCAGCGGCTACCCTAGACATCTATGCTGAAGGAAAACTGCTCGGACATCAAACCCTGAATCTTCACGGAGGGGCGAATTCGGTGCGCGTAAATGCGCGCGTCAAATCTTCGGGTGTGGTAGCGATCGGCGGGCGCATTCAGCAGCAAAACTCCGGCGACGTGCGATTCGAGCAAGCTCTGCAGCTCCGGCGTGCAAAAGTGCTTTACCTTTCCCAAGATCCGGCGGGAACAGACAGCAACTTGCTGGCTGCCTTAGCCCAGGCGAATATCGAAGTGACGCGCGATGCAAGCGAGATCGATAAAGACCTAATCGCCTTTCAGCTGGTCGTGCTGAACAATCTCGATCTGGGATCAATCTCCGCCGGACGCAAATCGCGCATCGAGAACTACGTCCGGGACGGAGGTGGATTGCTGCTGATTGGCGGCGAGCGGCAGGTCTACAAAGAAGAAAAGCAAATGGATGCGCTCGATCGCGCTCTTCCGGCGAAACTGTCTCCGCCCGACACGCCGAAGGGCACGTGCGTTGCTTTGATCATCGACAAATCTTCTTCGATGGAGGGTCGCAAGATAGAGCTCGCCCGCTTGTCCGCAATCGGAGTTGTGGACCATCTGCGGCCGCTCGACACGATCGGCGTGTTGATTTTCGACAACTCCTTTCAATGGGCTGTGCCGCTGCGGCGCGTCGAGGACCGCTCACTTATCAAGCGCCTGATTTCGGGCATCACACCGGATGGCGGAACACAGATTGCGCCGGCTCTTGCGGAGGCTTATAGGCGCGTGCTGCCCTCACTCGCGAACTTCAAGCACATTGTTCTGCTGACAGACGGGATCTCGGAGGAAGGCGACAGCATTGATCTCGCCAGGGAAGCCGCGCAACATGACGTCACCATTTCGACCGTAGGTCTTGGGCAAGACGTGAACCGGTCTTACCTGGAAAAGATTGCGTCGACTTCGGGGGGCAAGAGCTACTTCCTGAACGAGCCGATGGGCCTGGAGCAGATTCTGCTGAAAGACGTGGAGACGTACAGCGGTTCGACTGCAGTGGAGAAAATTTTCAAACCGATCATCGCGGGCCCGTCGGACGTGCTCGAGGCCGTGGGAATGGAGAACGCTCCTCCATTGCGGGGATACACACGCTATAAAGTGAAGCCCGGGGCCGAGACGGTGCTTGAGATCAATCCGGGGAAGAAGGATCCACTTTACGTGCGCTGGCAGTACGGTCTGGGCCGTGCGGCGGTGTTCTCGTCCGATGCAAAGAGCCGCTGGGCCGAGGCTTGGATGACGTGGCCGGGGTTCGATAAGTTCTGGACCAACGTCACGCGCGATCTTCTTGTCGAAAACAACCGTAGCGAAGCCACGGCGGAGTTTGATCCAGGAACCGGTGAACTACTCGCGCGCTACCGTTTGTCGAGCACGACGCCCGAGCCCCGATCGATCCCCGCTCTCTATGTACTTGGGCCCAACAGATTTCGCAAAGAGATCAACGTGAAGAGGAACGGGACGCGCGAGTATGAGGGCCGGCTTGCTATCGGAACCGAAACGGGTCTCTTTCGTGTGCGGCCGGTAAGCGAGTCCGTCGCTTTTCCGGAGATTGGACTATACCGTGAACAACCGGAGCTCAAAGACTCCGGCACGAATGAAAGCGTGATGAGGCAATTGTCGCTGTTTACAGGCGGACGTTACAATCCGCCTGTCTCCGATGTGTTCAACACCGGCGGCCGAAGGAACTTCACACAGTGGCAACTCTGGCCAGTGTTTCTCGGGCTCGCCATTGCTCTCAGCATCGCAGAACTCGCAGCCAGGAAATGGCGCGGCTTGAGGGCGAGGTTCAGGCGTGCGTAGATGTTTACCTATTTTCGCTCGAGGTGAAGGACCGTTTCAAAGTGATAGGTCTGAGGAAATAAGTCGACCAGGACCAGGCGGCAGATTCGGTATTCCTCGAGCAACTGGCGGGCGTCCCGGGCAAGCGTCGCGGGATCGCAACTTACGATCGTCAGGCGCGTGGGCTTGAAACGGAGCACTGCGGCGGTTGCTTCTGGGCCGAGTCCCGCGCGCGGCGGATCCACAACGAGCAGATCTGGTTTGTCTTGGCCGACACCGGCCAAGAAACTTTCGGCGGAATCTTTCACGGGCTCGATCGTTGTCTGACTCTGTTGCAGATTAAATTCGAGATCACGAAACGCGGAGCCGCTGCGCTCTACAGCCTGAATGCGACGGAAGCGCTTACCAAGAGGCAGGGAGAACAAGCCGACGCCCGCATATAAATCCACCGCGTATTCGCCCGATGAATAACTCACAACTTCTTCGGCGAGAGCATCGATGAGAAAACGATTGACCTGGAAGAAAGAGCCGCCGCTAATCCTGAAAGTAAACCCGGCCGCGGCATATCCAATCGCTCCGGGCACAAGGGGCGGAAGAAAGCTCGCGCACCATTCGAAAAAGCGTCCGGCGACGGGCCGCGCGGATTCGAGCACGTTGAGCTGAAGTTCGTTGCCATTGGTGAATAGCTCGAGGGACCGCAGGAATGCGGGCCACTCGGGACGTTTAACGGCTTTCCGAATGTGATTGATGGCCTCGACCAGAACCGGTGCGGAAATGTGGCAGTGATCTATGGCGCAGAGGTCGTGCGAGCCTTGTTTGTGAAAGCCCGACTGGCGATCGGCGAAGTGCAGCTGCACACGATTGCGGTAAAGCCAGGGATCGCCGCTGATCACCGGGATGTCGCCGTCGAAGGAGATGCCGCTCAAGCGCTTAAGAGTCTCGCGCAGAATGTCTACTTTCTGCAGCAACTGATACTCATAGCTCGCGTGCTGATACTGGCAGCCGCCGCAGGTTCCGAAGTATTCACACCGTGGTTGGACGCGTTCGAGCGACGGTTCGAGGATTTCCGGCGAACTGCCGCGGAGTAAGCCCGCTTTCACGCGTGCGGTGTTCAACGTGACGCGCTCGCCCGGCAGCACGAAAGGCGCAAGGACCACCTGGCCTTCGATGCGTCCTAAGCCGTCGCCACCGTATACAAGCTTTTCGATCGTTACTGTTGAGGCCATCACTTACGATAAAGGTTCTCTCTCCTGATGAAAGCACGCGTCTTATCCGGTGTTCAGCCAACCGGTCAACTGCACATTGGAAATTATCTCGGGGCACTCAAGAACTGGGCTGAGATCCAGAGCCGCTACGAGAGTATTTTCTGCATTGTTGACTTGCACGCTATTACGGTATTTCAGAAGCCGGACGAGCTATCGGCAAAGATCCGCGAGACAGCTGCCCTGTTCATTGCGGCCGGTATCGATCCGGAGCACTCATGGATAGTCGTGCAATCGAGTGTGCCGGGACATTCAGAACTCGCCTGGCTGCTGACTTGCGTGACACCGCTTGGCTGGTTGTATCGCATGACGCAATTCAAGACGAAATCCGAGGCACAAGAAACAATCGGCGACGGGCTGTTGCAGTACCCGGTGCTGATGGCAGCCGACATTTTGATTTACCAGGCCAGTATCGTGCCGGTGGGAGAAGACCAGTCGCAGCATCTTGAACTCGCTCGCGACATCGCACAACGCTTCAACTCGCTTTACGGCGAGACATTCGTAATGCCGGCGACTCACCTGCCAGCCGTGGGCGCACGCATCATGGGGCTGGATGACCCCACGCAGAAGATGAGCAAATCTGCGCCGGGATCAGGGCATGCCATCGCGCTGCTTGATGACCCAAAGGTCATACAAAAAAAGATATTGCGCGCCACAACCGATTCGAACCCCGCGGTCGACCCTCAGAACCTGGGTCCCGGGATCGCGAACCTGCTCACTATTGCGCAGGCATGCGAGGCGTCGATCACTGTTGAAAGGGTCGCTGGGATGCGGTACGGTGATTTTAAAAAGCTGGTGGCCGAAGTGGTGATTGCGCGTCTCGAACCAATTCAGGAACGCTACCGGCAAGTGACCGCCGACTCTGGCTACCTCGATGCGATTCTCAAGCGCGGCAGAGACCACGTTTTACCGATTTCTGAAGACACAATGCGCAAGGCGAAACAGGCGATGGGGCTCTATATCGCGCAGTAATTGACTTCACGTTGTTGTCACGCGGCGAGCGCTATGATGGGGGTTCTTGAGCACTCAGAGCGCACCCCCGAGGCCTGTTGAGCGCACAAACAAGTTCAGATCGTGGGCTCTCATTGTAGCCACTAACGTGGTTTCGCTCATCTGCATGGGTTGGGTCATGAACGGCGCGGGCCTGCAGCATATCTGGGGCGAGATCCGGCACATGCACTGGGCCTGGGTCTGCGGCTCGATTGCGGTTGATATTTGTGTTTATCTGCTGCACGCCTGGCGCTGGAGACTGCTGCTCCAGCCAATTGAGCGAGTACCGTTCATTCAAGCAGTGCAAAGCATTTACGTTGGACTCTTCGCCAACGAGGTTCTTCCGTTGCGCGCCGGTGAGCTGATCCGCTGCTTTTTGCTTTCGAAATTCACTTCCGTTCCGCTATCGGTTACATTTGCTTCCGCGCTGATCGAGCGGATTTTCGACGGCATCTGGCTCCTGGCGTGCTTCCTATTTTGTCTGCGGCTGGTGAAACTACCGGGTATTCTGCTGCATGCCGGCTATATTCTTGCAGTGTTGATTGCAATTTGCGCGTTGCTGCTTGGCTATGCGATGTACGCGCGAAAGCAGTCGCTCGATCTGGTATTTGGGATTTCATGGCCGCGCTGGTTCAACACTCTGATTGCAGACTTGCACCTGATCGGACACTCGCGTTATTTATACTTCTCATTCTTCGTGAGCGGGATTTACATGTTCGCCCAGATCCTGCCGATTTACATGCTGGTGCAGGCCTATCGCCTGCCGGTTGCCTGGACCGCTTCATTTGCGATGCTCGTTCTGCTTCGGTTGAGCAGTATCGTTCCGCAAGCTCCCGGGAATCTGGGATCGTTTCAATGGGTGACGGCGCGCACGCTGATTCTGTTCGATATCGCATCCGCTCATGCCAAGCGCTTTTCGTTGATACTCTGGGCCGTAGTGACGATTCCGCTAATTGCCATCGGCTTCATCGCGCTCGCGCTCGAAGGCGTAAATATGACGCACTTACACAAGCAGGCCACGGCTGCAGTCAAGGGACGCGGCGAAAGCCCGGTAGAATAAAATCAGACGCTTTCCTTGCGCCGTTAGGCGCACTCTGCCATGATCCGCGTTACATTTCGCTCGTTCCAGAAAACGCTGGCGCGGGGCTTCCTGAGTGTGATTTTGGTTTGCACTGCTGCAGGGCAGCCTCATGACCAGTCAAACACTGACGCTCACGACGCTGGAAGGCGTTCAGAAGTGGCGCTCAGCCAGGCTGAAACGGACTTCGACAGCGCTCGGGAAGCCTACAATAAAGGTGATGTAGAAAAGGGCGACCAAGCTTTGGAAGAAATGACGAAAGCCTTGAACGCGCTGCTCGGATCTCTCGATGTGGCACATAAGGCGAGGTTCTATAAGAAGGCTGAACTCAGGGTCGCTAATCTGCAAAGGCGGATGGCTACGCTGCTCGATGATATCGAATTACCGGCACGCGGCTGGGCCGAGCAGACAAGCCGGACACTCGAAGGTGTTCACGACAAACTCTTAGCCGGAGCCATGCGCAAATGAAGTTTTACACGATAGCCTGCTTGGCACTTACAGCCGTTCTTCTCCTAGCTGCACAGGACCGGGACTTTCTAACGTCGAACGAGGTGGAGCAGGTCCGGGAAGCACAGGATGCCGATGCAAGATTACAGCTCTACGTGCATTTTGCCCGCCAGCGCATGGATCTGGTCGAGCAATATATCGTGAAGGAAAAGCCGGGCCGCAGCATCTTTATCCACAACGCGCTCGAAGATTACAGCAAGATCATAGAGGCAATTGACTCGGTGGCCGATGATGCGCTGCGTCACAATCGCCCGATCGATGCGGGAATGGTGGCGGTGATCGGAGCGGAAAAGGAGTTCCTCGATAAGCTCAACAAAATTCAGGAGAGTGAGCCGAAGGATTTCGACCGCTACAAGTTCGTACTGGCCGAGGCAATCGACACAACCACCGACAGCCACGATCTATCGATGGAGGATTCGAAGAAGCGGGGAACGGAACTTTCGTCCAAAGACGCGAAGGATAAGAGCGAGCGGGAAGGCATGATGTCGAACGCGGAGCAAAAAGAGCGCAAGAAAGCGGCGCGTACTGAGGAAGATACAAAGAAGAAGATCCCTTCGCTATACAGGCCGGGCGAAAAGCCGCAGCAGCCGCAATAACTCATCAGTAAGATCTGCGTGCCGTCCCGGTGTCGTAAATTGGAGTTGAGAGCTCGCCCACACCTTGGCTCACCACCACCATCACACACATAGCACCGGTTGGGTTCTACGTGTCTCGTTGATAGCCACGCTCGCGTTTACTGCGTTCGAGGTCTTGGCCGGCATACGCGCGCACAGCTTATCGCTGCTGTCCGATGCTGGGCACAATTTTACCGATGCACTGGCTCTATTGCTGGCAGCTGTGGGTGTGTATTTACAGGAGAAGCCGCCGGACCAATCAAAGACGTATGGTTATGGGCGGGCGGGTGTCATCGCCGCATTTCTCAATGCCGCAACCTTGATTGTGGTTTCGCTGGTCATTTTCTGGGAGGCAATCGTCAGGCTTCTCCACCCCGAGCCGCTGAACGACCGGATCATGATGTGGGTGGCTGCTGCCGCGCTGGTGCTGAATGGCTCGATTGTGGTCGCATTGAATCGGGGGCAGAAGAGCGACATCAACGTTCGTGCGGCCGCAATTCATATGGCGGGCGATGCAGTAGGAGCGCTGGCGATTATTGCCGGTGCTTTAGCGATCCGATATACGGGGCTTACCTATATCGATCCCGTGCTGTCGATCGTGCTGGCGATTTTCATCCTGTTCACGGCGTGGGATATTACGCGCGAATCCTGCAACATCCTGCTCGAAGGGCTGCCCCGGGGCATCGAGCTCGAAAAGGTGACGAGCGCGATGGGATCGGTGGAAGGCGTCATCGACGTGCACGATCTTCATATCTGGACTCTTGGTTCGAATACTCACGCGCTGAGTTCCCACGTTCTGATCGACGATATGCCGCCGTCGGCAAGCGAGCGAATCCTTAACCGCATTAACCAGGTGCTGCGGGGCTTCGGGATACACCACTGCACGATTCAGTTCGAACACGCGCCGTGCGTGCTATCGGAAAACGGCTGTCAGCCGGTCGCGGATCATAGCCACGCTCACGAACACAGCCATTGACATTTAGGCTGATAACATCTCCAGCAATTTTCGCCTGAACTTTTCGGCGGTTTCGCTGTCGGGTGTGATGACAAGAACAGTATCGTCTCCGGCGATGGTGCCGACTGCTTCTTCGAGCTCGGCTCGATCGATGGCAACCGCCAGAGTATTGGCGTTGCCGGGCGAAGTCTGCAGCACGAGCAGGTTCTGCGCCATGCGTATGTCGAGCAGATACTCATTGGCGACACCGGCGAGATCGGGGCTCGCGTCTTCGCGGCTGAACTGGCGATAGCCGTCGCCTGTCTTCACCAGCCCGAGTTCGCGCATGTCGCGAGACAGCGTTACTTGGGTGGTCTGAATTCCGTCCTGGCTTAACTCCCGCGCGAGTTCATCTTGCGTGTAGATTTCTTTCCGGCGGATGATCTTTAGAATCTGACCTTGACGGAAGTTCTTATTCATTTTTCTTGCAAGGTTTCGCGCATCTGCCCCAGGCGCTTACTGGCTTGGCTCAGAGATCTTTCAACCGACGACGGACCGGTGCCACCCGACAGTTCGCGACTTTTCATACCTTCCCGGGGGGCGAGCAGGCGGGACATATCGGGCGTGAACTCGGGAGCAAAGGCGCTGAGAGATTTGCCATTCCAATCGGAGGGCTTTTTGCCCGTGCTCACACTTTCGAGCACGAGACGCCCCACGATCTGATGCGCCTGGTGAAAGGGTACGCCCCGGCGCGACAGTTCTTCGGCCAGGTCTGTGGCAACTACCCAGCTCTCCTCAGCAGCGGCGGCCGGCACAGCTGGGTTGAGAACGACAGACTCAGCCACGGCGCGCGCCATCTGCAGGCAACCGCGCGTTTGGTGAAATGCGTCGAATAGAGGCTCTTTGTCCTCCTGCATATCGCGGTTGTAGGTCATGGGGAGACCTTTCATGGTGACGAAGAGCGAGGTGAGATCACCGAAGACGCGGCCGGACTTGCCCCGGATGAGCTCGAGCGAGTCGGGATTTTTCTTCTGCGGCATCAAACTTGAGCCGCTGGTGACGCCATCGCCCAATGTCAGCCAGTTAAATTCTTCGCTCGAATACAGGATCCAGTCTTCCGCCAGGCGGCTCAGGTGAAGCAGGATCAAACTGCAGGCATAGAGGAAGTCGAGGGCAAAGTCGCGATCGGCCGAGACGTCCATGCTGTTGGCCGTACAGGAGGAGAAGCCCAGGTCTTCGGCCATTGCTTCGCGATCGAAAGAAAAGCCGCTTCCGGCGAGCGCGCCCGAGCCGAGCGGCATCACGTCGATGCGTGCGTGGGCCTGCTGCATGCGCTCGAAATCACGCGCGAACATTTCAAAATAGGCGAGGAAATAGTGGGGCCACAGAACAGCCTGCGCGCGGCGCAGATGCGTGTATCCAGGTATGACAGCGTCCGGATATTTCTGCGCAAGCTTTAGTAAGCCGTCCATCAAATCCGCCGAGTCATGCAGGATCGTTTCCGCGGCCACACGAAGGTAGAGCCGGACGTCGAGCGAGACCTGCTCGTTCCGGCTACGCCCAGTGTGGATCTTGCTTGAGAGAGGCCCGACCTTCTCTTGCAATTTCCGGATGACGAAGGTGTGAATATCCTCGTCACTTGCGCCTGTGAAGTAGGCAGGATGTTTTGCTTCCTCGCCGATCTCGGCAAAGGCGGCGATCAGCTCATCCGTTTCCTCGGCACTCAGAATCCCTGTTCGATGAAGCGCCCGCGCAAAGGCTTGCGAGCCCTTTATGTCCGCGAATACCAATTGCTGGTCGAAGTGAAGCGAGCCGGAAAAGCCTTCGAAAAGCTGAGAGGGTCCCGTTTCAAATCTGCCGCCCCAAAGTTTCATGTCGTTACTTCTTCAGTGATGCACGAACTTTTAAGGGCAAGCCGATCAGATTGATGAAGCCGAGAGCGTCTTTCTGGTCGTAACTCGCACCCATTGTAAAGCTCGCAATGTCGAGATTATATAGCGAGTTGGAGCTCTTCCGGCTTACCGGCTCCAGGGTGCCCTTGTATAACCGCATGGTGACTTCACCCGAAACCGGCTCAGCCACTTTTGCAAAGAATTCGTCCATCGCTTCGCGCAGCGGTGTGAACCAGAGACCGTTGTAAAGCATCTCCGCGTAATCAAGAGCGACCTTTTGCTTGTAGTGCAGTGTGGAGCGGTCGAGGGTGAGTGCCTCCAGTTCACGAATCGCCGCCATCAGGATTGTGCCGCCTGGAGTCTCGTAGCAGCCGCGGGACTTCATCCCGACAAAGCGATTTTCGACCAGATCTATTCGCCCAATTCCATGCTCGCCGCCGAGCTTGTTCAGTTCCTCAAGCAGAGCCACGGCGCTGAGCTGGTGCTGTCCATCGAGCGAAACAGGGATGCCGTGGTCAAAGCCAATGGTGACTTCCGCAGGTTTCGCTGGAGCTTCAGCCGGACTCTTCGTGAGCATCCAGATGTGCTCAGGCGCGGCATTGGCCGGATCTTCCAGTTCGCCGCCTTCATGCGAGATGTGCCAGATGTTCCGATCGCGGCTGTAGATTTTCGTAGTCGATTGCGCAATCGGCACGTTGTGCTGCCGGGCATATTCAATGGCATCTTCGCGTGAAACGATGTCCCACTCGCGCCAGGGGGCGATGACGGGAAGCTGCGGCGCGATCGCTTTGTAAGTGAGCTCGAACCGCACCTGGTCGTTACCCTTTCCGGTGCAGCCATGGGCGAGCGCATCACACCCGGTTTTGAGCGCAACCTCTGCCTGCCGCTTGGCGAGCAACGGACGGGCGATCGACGTACCGAGCAAGTATTTGTGTTCGTAAACGGCGCCTGACCGGACCAGCTTCCAAAGATAGTCGCTGACAAACTCTTCGCGCATGTCCTCGACGTAGACCTCGGCAGCTCCCGTCTTGAGAGCTTTCTCCTTGAGCCCGTCCAGTTCCTCGCCGCCTTGACCAATGTCGCCGCACACTGCGACCACCTCGCAGCCGTAATGTTCTTTGAGCCAGGGAATGATGATTGACGTATCGAGGCCGCCCGAATAGGCGAGCGCCACCTTCTTCGCTTCGATTTTATTCATTCTGTTTACTTACCTTTCAGGATGTAGGATGCGCCATGGGGCGAGACACACTTCGGCCTCGCTTCGAGCGATGGCAGATTTGAAATGCCGGCTATTGCAGCAGAGTCAACAGGAGCGCTTTTTGCGCGTGCAGCCGGTTCTCTGCTTGATCAAATGCAACGCACTGGGGTGATTCCATCACCTCGTCGGTCACTTCCAAGCCGCGCTTCGCTGGAAGGCAATGCATAAAGAGTGCATCCTTACGCGCTTTTGCCAAGAGGTCGCGGTTCACCTGGTACGCGCTGAACAGCTCCATCCGTTGCTGCGCTTCCGCTTCCTGTCCCATGCTGGCCCACACATCTGTATAGACGGCATGAGCGGATTTCAGGGCAACGACAGGGTCATTGAGAATTTCTACGTCCGCGCCGCTGGCAGTGGCGAGTTCTCGCGCCTGATCGACGATGGATCTTTGCGGTTCAAAGCCAACCGGTGTGGCGACGGAACAGTGAATGCCGAGACGAGCACAGCATAGCAGCAGCGAATGAGCCACGTTATTGCCGTCTCCGACGTAAGCAAGCTTCAAGCCGCGCAGGCGGCCGAAGTGCTCTTTGAGCGTCAGCATATCCGCCAACGCCTGGCAGGGATGGTACAAGTCACTGAGCGCGTTCACAACGGGCAAACCAGACCACCGGGCCAATTCCTCAATAGTTTGCTGGCTATATGTTCTGGCTACGATGGCGTCCGTCCAGCGGGCCAAGTTGCGGGCGACGTCCTTCAGTGGCTCGCGATCGCCGCCAATCATGCCAATCTGCGTCACGCAGTCGCCGCCGAGCTGCTTTACCGCCAGTTCGAAGGTCATGCGGGTGCGGAGCGAAGGCTTCTCAAACAGCAGGCTGATGTAGGAACCCTTTAAGGCAGAGGCGTAGCGCTGCCGCGACTCTTTCGTCTGGTGGGCAAGATCGAGAACACCGTTCAACTGCTCGGTTGAGAGATCAAGATCATGCCGCAGACCGGCGGGACGGGAATAGCAGGTCGGCTGATACGCTGGCGCTGCCGTCATCATTCCTCTCCCGCTGTATTTTTATTCACTCCTATGAATAATTACACAGGACGGAAGACGATTGCAACTCTGACGGCAGCAGGGCACTGTCACGCGCTGCGTTGCTGGGGTGGGGTGGGGTGGGGTGGGTGAATGTTTATTCAGCTTTTGGAATCAGCGATTTAGCTTATAAACCACACAATCCACCGCCAGTGTCAACTTAGACCGTCTTGTCCTCGTTTTGGGTCCACCAGCCCTCTACGAAGGTCGCATCGAAGCTTCCTACAGTCGCGGTGCCTTTTTTGATAACCAGCCGTTTCTCAGAAGCTCCGTCCGACTCTTCCACTTTATCCGCAGCGATCCTGCAAGGCTCCTGCTTTCCCTTCAACGAAACGTAAACAAATTGCATTTCGAGAGTGTACGACCTTGAGTATGTAAAGCCACCTTACAACAATTTTACCCTGAATGTGAAGTTTAGCGGTTCCCCACTGACCAAACGGGCCGGAAAACTAGAAGAAGTTCCACCTAAGAACTCGCACTAGACGACTCGCCATGAACGGGCGACAGTTCGGTATGAAGTCTTTCGACGAAGACGACCTAACAGACACCTTAATTCGTTGGAAATTGGTGCTGGATTACTTGGCAGAAGGAAAGATGGATGACTTGCTAGCCGAACATGCAATGCGCTCTTGTGTCTCTCGATGTTACGGAGGTTATTCGTTTGCGCCCCGAGCTTAAAGAAGACCAGCACCGTATTCAGTAGAGTGTGTTTCCGCTCCTGAGCTGAATTCTTTTTTTCAACGCTTCCTGATTAGGCGAATAAGGCGACGTTCGGCATAAGCTCCCATGTGCGAGTCAAGTTAAATCAAGCAGGCACTTCAACGCTGCGCAGGAACTGGTCTCGCGGTGCGAGCCAGGGGTCGGTGTCGAGAGTAAACAAAACAGGATCGCTGGTCTGGTCCACATCCCACCATATTTGTTCGCCTTGCTTAAACACTCGCTGAATTTCGTCGCGCTCTCGTATAGCGAGAAATTCTTGTTTAATTAAGCATCGACGATTCGTCACATTTAAGCCTAGCGCTTTTCGCTGCTCGCGCAAACCATGGACAGGATACGTTGATATGATCGGCGGACATGGACCGTCAGAAGAGGCTTCTCCTTGTGAACTATGAAAGGCACGATCTTCCCAGGCAAGAACGAAGTTTCGATGTGCCTAACGGATTGGTTAGTTTGGGCGCTGTCGAGGTGCTACCTTTCGCGTGTGATTTCGGTATTCTGATGTGGCCCAGTTCGGAAGTTTATTTTGGCCCACCCTCTTAAAACGAATGGGTACTCTGATGCGGGCGAGAGCCCGCCGCGGAGGGACTCGTTGGATTGGAGAGCAAAGGTGGAGTTGTTTGAGGAGGTCCGAAGGGAATACGAGTTCGGCGTAGGCACGATTGCCGGCATCGCCAAGAAGCTGAAAGTACACCGGCGGATGGTGCGCGAGGCAATCGGCAGTGCGCTACCGAAGCCACGGAAGAGCCGAGCGTCCACGCTGGAAACTGGCGAGTGCGGCCGCATTCGTAGACGGGATTTTGGAAGCGGACCGGAAGGCGCCGCGCAAGCAGCGCCACACGGCCCATCGCATCTGGGAGCGGATGCGTGTCGAGTTTCCCGAGTGCCAGGTTTGTGAAAGGACCATTCGGCTGTATGTTCGTAAGCGAAAGATCGCGTTGGGCCTGGTGGTTCACGAAACATTCGTGCCGCAGAGCTATGACTGGGGCGTAGAGGCCCAAGTGGATTGGTATGAAGCCTACGCGGATGTGGCCGGCGAGCGGACGAAGCTGCAGGTGTTCGCGATGCGAAGTATGGCCAGCGGAGCGGCGTTCCACTGCGCCTTCGCCCACGCCACGCAGCAAGCGTTTCTGGAGGCGCATGAGTTGGCCTTCTGCTTCTTTCATGGTGTCTTCCACAAACTCCGATACGACAACCTGACTGCGGCCGTTAAGAAGATCTTTCAAGGCTATCGCCGGGAGGAGACAGCTCGCTTCATCGCGTTTCGTTCGCACTGGCGCTTCAACAGTGAGTTCTGCACGCCCGCTGAAGCGCACGAAAAAGGAGGCGTGGAAGGCGAAGCCGGATACTTTCGCAGGAACCATTGGGTGCCGGTTCCGGAAGCTTCTGATCTCACCGATCTCAATCGGCAGTTACTCGCGGCCTGTCACCGGGACGAGGGGCGCTGGATCAGCGGACGCAACCAAAGTATCGGTGCGGCCTTGTTAGTGGAGCGCGAGCATCTGCTTCCCTTGGCAACGGAAGGAATGGATCTGGCATGGACCAGCTTTCCTGCCGTGAACAGTCTGGGTTGCGTAAAGGTTCTCACCAACTGCTACTCGGTGCCGTTGCAGGCTGGTACGCAAGTGCAAGCCAAGGTGTATGCCCGCTTCGTCGAACTCTGGCACGAGGGGCGCTGTGTGGCACGTCACGAGCGATGCTACAGGCGTCACCAGCAAGTGCTCGATCTGGAGCACTACCTCGATGTGCTCTCACGAAAGCCAGGTGCCCTGGCCGGCTCGCGTCCACTGGAGCAGCAACGCCACGCTGGTCTCTGGCCTGACAGCTTCGATCAGATCTGGCAGTCATTGATGATGCGTCATGGCAAGCAGACTGGCACAAGAGAGATGGTTGAACTGCTCAAACTGACCAGGCAGTTCGGTCAGGAACGTTTGCGTCTCGCGATTGAAACTGCGCTCGAGACGGGCTGCACCGATGCAGCCGCGGTGCAACATCTGTTGCAGTCGGAGGATCTGAGCCGGCCTACTTGCGAAGCAATCGATATCGGAGCACTGGAACGATATGGGCGGCCGATGCCGGTCATGAATGAGTACGACAACCTGCTGACCATAGGCGGCGCGCGATGAGCAACCAGTTCACTGAGTTGCAGGACGCCACCATCAAACAACAATGCAAAGTGCTGCGCATGCCCATGATGGGATCGCAGTTCAGAACTCTCGCCGAGCAGGCCATCCGGGAGAAGAAGACGCATCTCGGCTATCTCGAAACTCTACTGACCGCTGAGGTGGAGGAACGAGAGAAGAACACGATTGACCGGCGTGTTAAGGAAGCACGTCTTCCACGAGTGAAAACACTCGAAGAGTTTGACTTCAACCAATCGCCTCAGGTCTCGGCTGCGAAGATGCGCGAGTTAGCCGACGGCGGATACATTGACCGGGCTGAACCTGTGCTTTTGATCGGCGATAGCGGAACAGGTAAGACCCATCTTCTGAGTGGACTGTGCGTTGCCGCTTGCCGGCAGAAGCGGCGCGTCCGGTTCACCACGGCCGCCGGATTGGTGAACGAACTGGTGGAGGCCAAACATCAACTTCAGCTGCGAAGAGTGATGGCCCGCTGGAGCCGCTACGACCTGATCGCCATCGATGAGGTTGGTTACGTGCCACTGGCGGAAGTCGGTGCCGAGTTCCTCTTCCAGGTGATTGCCGAACGCGCAGAAAGGATGGCTGTGGTCTTAACCACGAACTTACCCTTCTCGGAATGGACGCAAGTGATCCCGAATGCCCGGCTTTGTAAAGCCCTGCTGGATCGCATCACCGATCGAGCGCATATCCTCGAAACCGGAACTGAATCGTATCGCTTTCGACGGACTCTCGAGAGGCAGAAGAAAGGAGCCAAAGCCCAGTAAAGAAATCAGCCGTGGAAATGCCGGCCAATGGAAAGCATGGAAAGCCAACTGCAGCCTTTCCACCCTTCCCACCGTCCTTGAACATCCCGCAACACCGGCGGGATGTTCACATTCCCACCGCTCCTACGATTCTTCTTATATATAAAGGTCAGGCTCAAAACCCCTGTCCTAAAACCTCAACCAGGGGTGGGCCAAAATAAACTTCCGAACTGGGCCAAGTGCAGTTGCCAAAAGCACAGGTAGCTGAATTCGTCGTGGATCGACGGTTCTGGAGCGGGCATCCAGGGCAGGAGAGCTGCTCGGGCTGCCAGTGCCAGTAACATTATTCCTAAAATCCCTTGCTTCGGCCTTTGGGCGGCTTCCTTCAAAAGACGCTCGGCCGATGTCAGCTGCCGGCTACCGATGCTGGGAACCGCTAGGGCCAGCGCCACAATCAGAAGGGACAGAACCGCTTCTAGGGCAAGGCAGAAGTAACGATTAGTCACCCAGGAGTGCAAAAGGTTCATGTCCTGATGGCGAAGGTTAACATCCCCTTGCCCCGCTCAGACTTCTTGCGAGATAGCGCTCATTGCTATACTTCGAACGCCGTACCGATTCCAGCCATTAGCGACTGATAACTCGCCGATTAGTACTCTTACTCATATCCAGGACCTGTCAATTTGCATGCTCATTGCTGATCCAGTGAGTATGGATCAAAGGTGCGCAAACACGCTAAGCCAAGACGCGTCCATGAAGTTGCTAATCGCTATACCAGCCCTCAATGAGGAGAATAGCATCGAGAGCACGATCGTAAGGTCTCTCAAC
>JAABUQ010006703.1_pt1 | contig 17214 bp, 18 predicted proteins | sample 5560001 | NCBI WGS metagenome assembly JAABUQ01 (sample SAMN10711888, study PRJNA513371) | rock metagenome | isolation source: Antarctica rocks | place: Antarctica: Victoria Land, Finger Mt nord | collected 2015-12-18
CGCGCTCCATCATTCCCGTCAGCATGTCCGGCTCCGTGATACCGCTCACGCAGTGATTCGAACAAAGACCGATTCGGGATCCGTCAGAAACGCATGTCAGGGATTCCGTCCACACGCCCTAGGCTTACCGGTGATACCAACATGCCATGTCGATGATGTAAGTAAACTTCACTTCGATATAAAACATCTTAATACACTGCTTTGGCAAGATCATTCCGATCTTGTGCATAAGTTATCAAACCGCATCAGTGCTGTGATACCAAGCAGGTAAGGCAGATAGTAGATGTCAGCTATTTCTAAAGCCCGTACTAATCCTGTAAGTATTCCGCTCGCGATGCCGGAACGCCGTCAATCGAGCCAGCACGGCATAGCACTTCCCGGAAATGATCGGCTTCCTGACTTGTGGAAACGGGTGGCTCATCCGCCGCCGAGACGCGCACCAGGACTGCCTCCCATTCCCCCTGCGAACCCGCCTCCAGACGCTCCGTCCCGATTTGTCCTAGCCGCAGCGACAACCGCCCAACCTCTTGCGCGATCTCCTCCATTTCGTTCTCGACATCAACCGAGGCTGGATGCATCGACCACCTCCGCCGTGAACCGCGCTGCCTTCCACCCCGGCAACTCGTCAAGGTAGACAACGTCGAACGCCATCCCCCCAAGACAATCCTCGACCACGCCCTCGATCGCATATTTCAGCGCCCGCGGGCACGCCGTCGCCAGCAGATCGACATCGAAATGCGTCCTGAACCCGCCCCGGGCCAGCGACCCGGTCACCAGCGCGCTCACCCTAAGCGCCGCCAGCGCCGTAACCGCCGCCTTCGCCCCCGCCCGCCTCCGCCGCTCGCCCGCCATCATCCCCGACGTGCCGACCATGCTGCCACCCTTCAACCGCCGGCCTTACCCCTGTCCCGACCAGTTCACGACAACAATCCGACGCTCCTCGATGCTATCCTCGCCGGCATGTCCCTCCCCCTCCACCAATCCATGACCCTCCCCGAGTTCCTCGCCTGGGAAGCCCGCCAGCCCTTCCGCCACGAGTTCGACGGTCTGCGCCCCGTCGCCATGACCGGCGGCACCGCCGCCCACGCCCTCATCCAGCGCAACCTCGCCATCTCCATCGACGCCCGCCTGCGCGGCACCCCCTGCACCTTCTACGGCAGCGACCTCAAGATCGAGACCGCCGGCCGCATCCGCTACCCCGACGGCTTCGTCGTCCGCACCCCCGCCCCGCCCCGCATCACCCTCGTCCGTGATCCCGTCGTCATCTTCGAGGTCCTGAGCACCAGCACCTCCGGCACCGACCGCATCACCAAGAACCAGGAATACGCCGCCCTCCCCTCGGTCCAACGCTACGTCATGCTCGAACAGGACCGCATCGGCGCCACCATCTTCGCCCGCATCGGCCCCGACTGGCTCGGCCATATTCTCACCGACGACGCCATCCTCGCCCTGCCCGAGATCGGCCTCACCATCCCCCTCGCCGAACTCTACGAAGGCGTGGACCTTGCCGCCGTGTCCTCGACCGAAGCCGGCTGACACGCTGCATCCGGCTTGGACATAGCTGCGCGGCGGCCAAGCCGGAGCCGCCTTTTTGCTTGACCCGTGGCGCCACGGCATCGCGTTGTTCGCAAAATGTTTCACGTGAAACATTCTTTCGTTGTCGAAACAAAATGCCTCCCGGTCAACGGCTGATCTTCCCCGTGCTTTGTCGCCAGATGCCCGTCTATGATCCTTGCGTGCAGCCCTGGCCGGGAACTCCGCCATGTATGAAGTCGGCGCCTCCAACGAGGCCGGGACCACCGCCACCCGCCGCGGGACCGGCAAGGAGGCCTTCGCCGCCGCCGCCGCCTGCATCGCCGCCGGCTACCCCTCCGTCACCGTGACCGACTTCGCCAGCGGCCGCGTCTTCCACAAGCCCGAGATCGCCGCCATCCTCGGCATCCTCCACAAATCCGCCGACTGCGACTGACGCCGCCCGCCCGCAGGCCCGCCCCGCCATGCCCGCCGCCGACCTCGCCCTCCTGCTCGCCTTCGACGCCTCCGCCAGCGTCGGCTACGAGGAGTTCGCCCTCATCGCCGGCGGCATCGCCGACGCCCTGCGCGACCCCGAGGTCGCCGCGGGCCTCACCACCGGCCGCGCCCGCGCCTCGCTCTGCGCCCTGCTGGTGTTCTCCGGCCGAGACGCCCAGGAAACCATGATCCCCTGGACCCGCCTCGCCACCCCCGACGACGTGACCGCCTTCGCCCAACGCGTCGACGACGTGCCGCGCCTCGTCCCCGCCGGCCTCACCGCCCTCGGCTCCGCCCTGCTCGCCGCCGAAACTCTCCTGGCCGCCGTGCCCGCCGCCGCCCGCCGCATCGTCGACCTCGCCGGCGACGGCAGCTCCAACGACGGCCCGGACCCCGCGCCGATACGCGACCGCCTGGTCGCCGCCGGCGTCACCATCAACGGCCTGTGCGTCCTGCACGAGGAGCCCGACCTGGTGGACAGCTTCACCCGCGGCGTGATCGGCGGCCCCGACAGCTTCGCCCTGCCCTGCCCCGACTACGCCCGCTTCGCCGACGCCATGCGCCGCAAGCTCACCCGCGAGATCGCCTGACAGCAAGTCCAGGGCTCTGCCCCATGCTTGAAAGTGGCGACCGGCTGGGGGCAGGCGCCCCAGACCCGCACACATAAGGGCCGTGGCACGCAGCACCGGATCGTGCCGCCGGCCCAGGTCGAGTTTTCCAAAGGCCCAGCCTGTGGCGGAGTTTGAGACCCATGCCTGAAGGTGGGGCCTCAGCCTTGCCTGCTGCCTCCTCAGCCCACCCCGAACGCATACTCGATGACCTCGGCGTACACCTCTCCCGGCCGCAGCACCGCCGACGGAAACCCCGGCTGGTTCGGCGCATCGGGAAAGTTCTGCGCCTCCAGCGCGAACCCCGAGGACTGCCGGAGCATGACCCCGCCGCGACCCTTCACCGCGCCGTTCAGCGAGTTGCCCGAGTATACCTGCAGCCCCGGCTGCGTGGTCCGCACCGCCAGCGTGCGGCCGCTGCGCGGGTCGCGCACCGCCGCCGCCGGCCGCAGCGTGCCCGGCTCGCCGTCCACCATGAAGCAGTGGTCGTAGCCTCGCCCGGGCAGCAGCTGCGGATCGGCGTCGAAGATGCCGGCGGCGAAGCTCCGGGGCGCGCGGAAGTCGAACGGCGTGTTGTCCACCGGGCGGATCTCCCCGGTCGGCACCTGCGCCTTGTCCACGGGCAGGAACCGCGCGGCGTGGATCACCAGCTCGTGTGCGAGGACGTCGTGGCGCGCGTCGCCGCCCAGGTTGAAGTACGGGTGCGCGCTGAGGTTGACCACGGTGGGCGCCTCCGCCCGCGCGCCCAGCTCCAGCCGCAGCGTGTCGCCGCGCAGCACGTAGCGCGCGCTCACGTGCAGGGCGCCCGGAAATCCCGCGTCGCCGTCGGGGCTCAGCAGGTCGAGCGTCAGCTCCGTGTCCCCCGCTTCGCGCACCGTCCAGGCGCGCAGGCCGAAGCCGTTCGGGCCGCCGTGCAGCGTGTTGGCGCCGTCGTTCGCCGGCAGGCTGTGGGTCTGCCCGTCCAGGCGGAAGCGCGCTCCTGCGATCCGGTTGGCGCAGCGGCCGAGCACCGCGCCGAACGACCCTCCCGCCGTGGCGTACGTCCCGGCATCCTCCAGCCCGAGCAGGACGTGACCGCGCACGCCGTCGCGGTCCGGAGCCTCGATCGACACCATGCGGGCGCCGAAATCCGTGATGCGCACGCGCAGGATGTCGTTCTGGAGGGTGTGCAGGGTGGCCGTGGTGCCGTCGGGGAGCGCGCCAAATTGTGTCATGCCGGACCCAACGGCACGATGCACTCGCGGTTCGACCCGGCCACCGGGTACAACGTGTCACGCCACGAGTTCGGTGCGGCAGACGGTGCCAGAACCCTGCGCCAATCCCGGCGCCGGACCGACCGCCGACGCATGATGCCTACGACCCGAACGACGCCACCGGCATGTCGCTCCAGCGGCCCATGCCGACAACGCAGCCGCCGCTGGCGCGCGAAAACCGGTCGCGCCGCGCTGTCGGCCGGCGCATGATGCCCAGCCGCCGACAGCAGTCCAGGACGACATGCGAACGACCCGCCCGCTGCCCGCCTTCGCCTTCGCCACGCTCCTGTGCGCTGCTCCGACCCTGGCCGGCACCCAGCCCCTGTCCTCCGCCACACCGGCCACGCCCGAGACGAGCGCCCTGCCCGCGGCGACTCCGCTGCCGCGCCCGGTGCCGCTGCCCGCGGCCGGCAGCGGGTCGCCGGTGCGCACCGCGTCCGCCACCCTGTCGCCGGCCCTCGTGCTACCGCAGCCCGGCGCCGAGCCGGCCGCCTCGCTCACCCCTGCCGCGGTGTCCGCCGAGGCTGCCCGCCTGCGCGCCGACCTGGCGCGCGAGGTGCCCGGCCTGGTCGCGCGCAACCCCGCCGCGGAGCGCAGCCTCGTCGCCCTGCTCCGCCGCACCGTGGCCGCGAGCGACTTCGCCCTGGACCACCCGCAACTTCTGGTGGCGGTGGACCGCAACGCCGCCGTGCAGCAGATCTCGGTCGTGCTCGCCCGTCCCGCCGGCGCCTGGGAGGTGCTCGGCACCACCCGCGTCTCCACCGGGCAGGCGGGGCGTTTCGACCATTACATAACCCCGCTCGGCGTGTTCGCGCACACCGACCTGATCCTCGACTACCGCGCCGAGGGCACCTTCAACGAGAACCACGTCCGCGGCCTCGGTCTGAAGGGCATGCGCGTCTGGGACTTCGGCTGGCAGTGGGCGCACCGCGGCTGGGGCGCCGACCAGAGCCCGATCCAGATCCGCCTGGAGATGCACGCCACCGACCCCGCCCTCCTGGCCCGGCGCATCGGCCACACCGCCTCGCAGGGCTGCGTGCGCATCCCCGACGCGATGAACCGCTTCCTTGACCGCCATGGCGTGCTCGATGCCGAGTACGAGCGCGCCGCCGTGGACGAGGTGCGCTACCGCGCTCTGCTGCTGCCAGACCGGGTGCCGACGCCGCTGGCCGGCAGCGTGCTCGTCGTGGTCGACAGCTCCGGGGCACCCTGAGGCAAGCAAGGCCGGGCTCCGCCCAGACCCGCAAAGGGCCGTGAGGCCCTTTGATCCCTTGACTCAAGTATGGGTTTCCAAAGGCGAGCCTTTGGCGGAGTTTGAGGCAGAGCCTCAACCTTGCCTGCCTTACCGGCCATGCCGGCGTCAGCTCTCCAGCACGTAGCTCCCCGGCGCGTCGACGATCGCGGGGTGGGCCTCGCTCCCCATCGCCGGCGGCGTGCCGCGCCTGCCAGCCCGCGCGGCCAGCCACGCCGCCCAGTCCACCCACCAGCTATCCCCGTGCTCGCTCGCCGCCTCGCGCCAGGCCTGGGGGTCGCTTGCGGCGCTCCCGCCGGCGGCGACGTCGGCCGCCCAGTACTTCCCTTTGCCGCCGGGCGGGTTGATGATCCCCGCGACGTGGCCGCTCGACGCCAGCACGAAGCGCACCGTGCCGCCCATGAGCTGCGTCACCCGCCACGCCGACTGCCACGGCACGATGTGGTCCTTCTCCGCGCCCACCGAGTACAGGTCGAGCGTGATGCGCCCGAGGTCGATCGGCTCGCCGTCCAGCACCAGGTGGTCGGGCCGGATCAGGTTGTTCTCGACGTAGGTGTTGCGCAGGTACCAGGAGTGCGCGGTGCGCGCCATCCGGGTGCCGTCGCTGTTCCAGTACAGCAGGTCGAACGCCGGCGGCTTGTTGCCCATCAGGTAGTTGTTGACCACGTTGCCCCAGATCAGGTCGTTGGAGCGCAGCAGGTTGAACATGTTCGACATCTCGCGGCTGTCGAGATAGCCGCGGTCGAGCATCTGCTGCTCGATGAAGTCGATCGCCGGCTCGCCCAGGAACATCGCGGTCTCGCCGACCTCGGCGAAATCCTGCATCGACACCATCAGCGACGCCGAGGCGAACCGGTCGTCGCCGCGCCTCGCGAGCCACGCCAGGGTCAGCGTCAGCAGGGTGCCGCCGATGCAGTAGCCCATGACGTTGACCTGCGGGCTCGCCGTGACTTCGCGGATCGCGTCCGACGCCGCCAGCGGGCCGAGCCGCATGTAGTCCTCGAACCCCATCGCATCCATGGACGCGTTGGGGTTCTTCCACGACACCATGAACACGGTGAAGCCCTGCGCCACCAGCCAGGCGACCATGCTGTTCTTCGGCTGCAGATCCATGATGTAGTACTTGTTGATCCACGGCGGCAGGATCAGCAGCGGCCTCTCGTGCACGTCGGGCGTGGCGGGCGCGTACTGGATCAGCTCGATCAGGGCGTTGCGCAGCACCACCTTGCCCGGCGTCGTCGCGAGGTTGCGCCCTGGCGCGAAGGCGGCGGCGTCCACCATCGACAGCCGCCCCTCCTTCAGGTCGGCCATGAGGTTGCGCGCCCCGTCCGCCAGGCTGGCGCCCCCGGTCTCGACCGCGCGGCGCAGCGCCACCGGGTTGGCCGCCAGCACCAGCGCCGGGCTCATCGCGTCCACGAACTGGCGCAGGTGGAACGACAGCCGGGCGCGCTCGGCCGCCGGCATGTCCGCGTCGGCCGGCTGTTCCAGCAGCCACTCCGACGCCAGGAGGTAGCTGTCCTTGATCTGGCGGAACAGCGGCGACTGCCATTCCGGTGCGGCGAACCGCTTGTCGCCGCGCCTGTCGTCGGAGGCCGCGGCGGGCGCCTCCGCGCCGCTCCAGCGCCGCCCGGCCTCGGCCCAGATCTCCAGCCCGCCCTGCCATAGCTGCGCGTTCAGCCGCACCGCGTTTTCGAGCATCCGGTCTGGCCGCCGCAGGCTGTGCAGCCACACTGTGCGCAGCGCGCGCACGATCTCCGACCAGTCGACCGGCACCACCTCGCGCAGCGGGTTGGCGTTCCACATGGCGTCGATCGCGCGCAGGGTCGGATCGACGGCCATCTGCTGCTGGAGCGCCTCCATGCCCTGCGCCAGGACGCTGGTCGCCGCGTCGGCGTCCCCGCCGGTGGTCCATGCCGGAAACCCTGCCGTCGCGCCCGGCGGTGGAAACGCCGGCGGCACGCCCACGGCGGCCGTGCCGGCCATCGCGGCCTCCATCCAGGACTGCCACACTCCGAGCGGTCCTTCCGCCGACGCCTTCGGGTCACCGGCTCGGTCCTGCGTCATGACGGCTGCTCCCCTGTCCCGCCCGGTCTTGCGCCTGGCGTCGGCCCGTTGGCCATCCCCTGCGTGCAAGGGGATGGGTGCGCCACGGTGCACCTCGCGTCGGCAGGGCGCCAGCGGCTTGCACTGCCGCAGCCCGGTCCTCGACCCGGCGCGCCGGGCAGGCGACAACGTGCCCCTGTCCGGGCCGGCATGCCCCGGCACAGCGCCGCAGCGACACGAGCGGACCGGATGCGGCCCGGCACACGGCCCGGCACACGGCAAGGAACAACCGCCCATGGCGACATCCGCCACCCGGCCAACCCCGGCCAACCTCGTCGACGTCCTGGACCACGGCGCCGACAGCACCGGGGCGCAGGACAGCGCTGACGCGTTCGACTCCGCATGGGCGGCGGCGCTGGCGGCCTCGGCCCTGCACGGCGGCGGTGCGAGGATCGCCATCCCCGCCGGGGTGTACGGCCTGTCGCGCACGCCGCGATGGGTCACGCCGGCCGACAGCGCGATGCGCATCGCGATCGAGGGCGACGGCGCCGCCGTCACCACGATCCACTGCGGCGGCTCGGAGGCCGGGCTGCGGATCGTGCAGAGCCTGGCCTCCCAGCACGTCCGGGTGCGCGGCCTGACCCTGGTGCCGAACTGCCGGACCGGGGCCGGCGGCGCCGCGATCGAGTTCGTGGCCCCCGAGGTGCACATCACCCTGGGCCAGACCGCGATGTTCGAGGACATCACCGTGGCCGCCGTGGCGCCGCTGTTCCCGGTCGGCGCGACCTCGTTCCCGCGCACCTTCGCCGGCGGCTTCAGGCTCGGCACCCTGTGGAATGCCCGGCTCAGCAACATTCGCATCAACGGCGCGGCGATGCAGACCTGCGTGGCGCTGGTCGTCACCGAGGAGTCGCGCCGCCCCGACGTCGTGCACGTGGGCTCCACCGCCGGCCTGCAGCCCGGCATGTCGGTCGGTGGCGACGGCATCGCGCCCGGCACCACGGTCTGCGCGATGAGCCCCGCCACGCTGACCCTGTCGCGCCCGGCCGGCCGGGCGCTGCACGCCGGCGAGGCGGTGTCGCTGACGGTGCCGCTCCCGATCCCGGGCTCCTACGGGGTGCAGTTCACCAACCGCTGCGTCGCCGTGTTCCTCACCGAGGTGTCGGTGATGTACGTGGACACGGCTTTCTGGCAGACCGGCTACGTCGAGAGCCCGATCCTCAAGACCTGCAGCGTCGCGCAGTGCAACGTCGGCTGGCACACCGACGTCGCGGCGATCGGCCCGCACGCCGCGGTCAACGGCCGCCTCGGCCTGGCGATCGAGCTGGACTCCTCGTCGGACTGGTACTGCTTCGACACCGCCCTCGACCTCACGCAGATCAGCGGCGTCCGGCTGCGCCACACCCACCTCGCGATCCGCAACGGCGGTCCGGACCGCGCGGCGGTGCGGCTGACGGATTGCGACACCGCGCGCATCGATTGCTGCGACTTCGACGCGCCGAACGGGGCCACCGCGCTGCACATCCGGCAGACGATGGGCGGCGGCAACTTCTCGATCGTTTCCGCCTGCCGGTTCGGCGCCGACGTCGCGGTGGTGTGCGATCCGGGCACGTATGCCAACGCTGTGGTGGACGCGATGTGGGTTGGCCGGGGCGGCGTGATGGCAGCCTCCCCCCTGGTGGACCGCGACGGGCGCAACCACTGCACCTGGTTCAGCGGCTTCGGCCCCAGCGTCGACGACGGGATCACCGGCACCGCGATCGGCCGCGGGATGCACGGGATGCCGGCGACGCAAACGCCGGCCGGATCGTGCCGGCTCTGGACCGGGGACGGCACGCTGCGCCAGGAGTGATGCCGACGATGACTCGGGCGTCGACCTGCCAGGAAGCAAGGCCGGGCTCTGCCCGGACTCACCAAAGGCTTCCTCCCTCAAGCATGGGCCTTTTGGGAACCCCTTCCTTAAGCAAGTGGATCCCAAAGGCCCTGCCTTTGGCGGAGTCCAGAGGCAGGGCCTCTGGCCTTGCCTGCCTTGCCGGATGGCACCCCGCCGCCGCCGGCATGAGACGATCATTCCCGAACCCGGAGGCAGACGCGATGAAGCAGATCCGCCTGAACGCCTTTGCCATGAACGCGGTGGGCCACGTCTCGCCCGGACTGTGGCGGCACCCGCGCGACCGCTCCACGGAGTACACGCGGCTGGGCCATTGGCTCGACCTCGCGCGCACGCTGGAGCGCGGGCTGTTCGATGGCATCTTCTTCGCCGACGTGCTCGGCGCCTACGACGTCCTCGGCGGCAGCCCGGCGGCGGCGCTGCGCCAGGCCGCGCAGGTGCCGGTGGGCGACCCACTGCTGCTGGTGCCGGCCATGGCCACCGTGACGGAGCATCTCGGCTTCGGGGTCACGGCGTCGCTGGCCTACGAGCCGCCGTTCCTGCTGGCGCGTCGCTTCTCCACGCTCGACCACCTCACCGGCGGGCGCATCGCCTGGAACATCGTCACCTCCTACCTCGACAGCGCCGCCCGTGCCGCCGGCCGCCCCGCCCAGCATGGCCATGACGAGCGCTACGTGCTGGCCGAGGACTCCCTGCGCCTGATGCTGCGGCTGTGGGAGGAGAGCTGGGAGGACGGCGCCGTCCTGGCCGACCGGGCGGCGGGCATCTACGCCGACCCTGCGCGGGTGCACGCGATCCGCCACCGGGGGCCGGAGCACAGCCTCGACGCGATCCACCTGTGCGAGCCCTCGCCGCAGCGGGTCCCGGTGCTCTACCAGGCCGGGTCCTCGCCGGCCGGGCGGGGCTTTGCCGCGCGCCACGCGGAATGCGTGTTCGTCTCCGGACCGACGGCCGCGGTGATCGCGCCGAGGGTCGCCGCGCTGCGCGAAGCCGTGCGCGCGGCGGGCCGACAGCCGGAGGAAGTCCTGGTGTTCTGCCTGGCCACCGTGGTGGTGGCGGCCACCGACGCCGAGGCGCACGACCTGCTGGCCGAGTACCGGTCCTACGCCAGCACCGAGGGCGCGCTGGCGCTGCTCTCCGGCTGGACCGGCATCGACTACGCGGCGGTACCGCTCGACTCAGAGGTGCGGTTCATCGAGAACGACGCCGGCCGGAGCGCCATGGAGAACTTCACCCGCGCCGATCCCGACCGGCGCTGGACGGTGCGCGAGGTCGCCGGGCAGGTGGCGCTGGGCGGCCACGGCCCGGTGTTCGCGGGCTCCGCGTCGCGGGTCGCAGACCTGATGGGGGACTGGATGGAGCGGACCGGCGCGGACGGCTTCAACCTCGCCTACGCGGTGATGCCGGAAAGCTTCGAGGCCGTGGTCGGCCACCTGATCCCGGAGCTTCAGCATCGCGCGATGTTCAAGACCGGCTACGCATCCGGCACCCTGCGCCGCAAGCTGTTCGGCCACGACACCAGGACCGCCCGGAACGCCTGATCCGCCAGCCCGGCGGCCACCTGACACGATGCCGTCCTGTCGAACGGACAGGGTCTCGCGAGAAGGCGCGAGGCCGGTGACGGATGACCGACCGTGTTTCTGGCAGCGACCAACGAACCGCTAAAGAAGCCCGGACTGGTGCCGACGCTCGGAATCGAACCGAGGACCTACTGATTACGAATGAGCTTTGTAGGTCCTGCTAAATCCCTGTGTCCGCACTGGTAGACTACCAAGGTTCTGACAAATAGCGGTATTTGTCCGCCATCCCCTGACAATCGTTGACACCTCCTGCCAGCAAGGACGACTCTATGTGCGGACACAGCACGGACACGGGCGCGGACATGGCGGAACGGCTTACGGACAAGGCGGTGCGTTCCATGGCGCCACCCACGGCCGGCAATCGCATCGCCTACGATGACGAGGTAAAGGGCTTTGGGGTCCGGATCACCTCGGCCGGCGCCCGCGCATTCATCCTGAACTACCGAGCCGCGGGCCGTGAGCGGCGCATCACCATCGGCTCGTTCCCGGACTGGAGCGTGCCGGCCGCCCGGGAGCACGCCAAGGGCTTGAAGCGGGATGTCGACCAGGGTGGCGACCCCATGGCCGATCGCCACGCGGACCGGGCCGCCCCCACCGTCAACGCCCTGGCCGATCGCTTCGAGACCGAGCACCTGGCCAAGCGTCGGGCGAGCACCGTCACCGACTACAAGTCGATCCTGCGCCTCTACATCCGCCCGCAGCTCGGCATGATGCGCGTGGCCGAGCTGCGGCACTCGGATGTGGAGAAGCTGCATCGGTCCATCGCCAAGTCGGCACCCTACCGCGCCAACCGGGCCGTGGCTGTCCTGTCCAAGATGCTGTCCCTTGCCGTGAAGTGGGAGATGCGCAGCGATAACCCGGCGCGTGGGATTGAGCGGGCGCCGGAAGAGAAGCGCGAGCGGTTCCTGTCGCCTGCTGAGATCGGCCGCCTGGCGGACGCCCTTACGGCTCATCCCGAGAAGGCCAGCGTCAACGCGATCCGCCTGCTGATGCTGACCGGCGCGCGGCGCGGCGAGACGCTGGCCGCGAGGTGGACGGAGTTCGATCTGCAGGCCGGCGTGTGGGTGAAGCCCTCGGCGCATACCAAGACCAAGAAGACGCACAGGGTGCCACTGTCCGCCCCTGCCCTCCTCCTGCTGAGCGAGATGCATAAGGCTGCCAAGCCGGGGGCGGTGTTCCTGTTCCCTGGCAGGCCGGGGCAGCCGGTGACGGACATCAAGCGGGTGTGGGCGGCCGTGTGCCGCAAGGCTGGGCTGGCGGTCCAGGTCGAGAAGATGACGGAGGCCGGCAAGCCGGTGAAGGATGCCGCGGGCAAGCCCGTGTTAGCTTGGCAGTCGACCGTGCGGATCCACGACCTGCGGCACACCTACGCTTCGATCCTGGCCAGCTCCGGCCTGTCGCTGCCCATCATCGGCGCGCTGCTTGGGCACACTCAGGCTGCCACGACACAGCGGTATGCGCACTTGATGGACGATCCGCTGCGGGCTGCGACGGAGCGGGTAGGCGCGGTAGTGAGCGGCGCCGGGAAGACAGGGGCGGACGTGGTGCCGATGCGGCGGGGTGGGTGATGGCGAAGCCTCGCGACTACGAATCGAGGGTTGCGCCGTCTACGGTAGCTAAATGGTTTGAGGACGGGCTATTGGCCTACCGCGGAAAAAAGCCCGATTTCGAGGCTTACTATCGAGTTTCTGAAAGTCTCCGCAAGACAGTCAATCGCGCTCTGAATACTCGGCGGAATGAAGCCGATCAAAAAGACGTCCAGCCTGCGGATGTACACGCAGAGTTATTCAGCAACATTCTCGATGCCAAGAGGGAGCTTCTGGTAGCGATCGAGGACTTTTTTGACTTCTTCCCGCAGGAGCGGGATCCTGCTCAGGACTGCTTTGGGTTCGTCAAAATGGCGGATCTCCTACACGAGTATCACACACCCGCAATCCGCCGGCAGAACAAGAAAAAACCTGGGCGACTCGCGTTGTGGCACACATTCGGGCCGACTTTTGGAAGATTGGTCAAAGCTGAGCTTCTGGCGGTTGGCTGCACCGAGAAGCTAGACGGCAGTGACCCTGACAGCGTCGTGGCTCGAATTGGTGCCTCAATGGTAAGCTACGTGGTCGGCGAAGAAATCGATTGTACTACTTTCGCATCTGTTGTGCGGGGAACGAAACGGCGCAGCAGGGCGATGAACCCGCGCCCAAAGCCTTATTCTGTTTTTAAGGCATCTTCAGTGCGGCCGAAGGGGTGACGATAAACGGTCCTGCCAATCCCGGACAGGAGCCGTCACATGCAGGACTTTACCACTCCGACCAATGCCAGCGTCACAGCCGGACTGCTGACGCGGGAGCAGATCGCCGCTGAGTTCCGCTGCAGCGAACGCACCATCATCCGCCGCGAGCACGCGGGAATGCCCGTCATTCGCTTAGGACACGCCGTCCGCCTCTACGACCCCGCCACCGTCCGGGCTTGGTTGCTGTCGCACGAGTATCGCCACGACGTCCCGAAGCGCGGCCGGCCGACCAAGCGCGCCGCCTAAAGACTGAAACCGCCGGCACCTGCGGAAAGCAGGCCCGGCGGCGAGTAGCCACAGACACAGACAACGGTCACGCCCTGAACACGTGTGACTTACGGCTTCTCTCCGCCCGGTTCAACCGCTTTCCGCCGCCGGCTCCATTTGGAGAGCCACACCTTGCGCCCCGATCCGTCCCGCTACGCCGCCCAGTCCGACCCCGACCGGAACCACCACTTTCGCCGCTTCATGACCGCCCGCCCGTTGACGGCGCGCGAGCTGGAGCTGGCCGCCGACATCGAACTCGCGCAGGGCAATCCGCGCCGCGCCGACCTACTGTCGTGGAAAGCACACCTCGCGCGCACCGAGGTGAGGTGACGGCATGAGCCCGGCAGCACGCGACCGGTTTCGCCTGCAGTGGGGCGCCGAGCACCTGCACGCCCTCGGCGCCCGCGCCCTCGCCGAGATGCTGGCCGAGCTGGCGCGCGATCGGTGCGACCTGGCCGACACCCTTGACCGGCTGGACGCCTGGCGCGCTGGGTTGTCGCCGGAGCTGCTGCGCGCGGCTGGCGGCGACCGGTTCCCGCCGCGCCCGCTGCGCGTGGTGGCGGCATGAGCGAGCTCCACGAGGGTGCGCTGCGGATCTGCGGCCGCATCCCCGTGTTCCCGTGCAACCAGCACAAGCGCCCCATGACCCCGCGCGGGTTCTACGACGCCAGCAGCGACCCGGCCTTGGTGTCCGAGTGGTGGACACGCTGGCCGGACGCACTGATCGGCATACCGACCGGCGAGCGGTCCGGGCTGGTGGTGCTCGACCTCGACGCCCCCGGCGAGCACAAGGCGGACGGTCTCGTGTCGTTTGCCGGCATCCGGGCCGGCCGTGACCTGCCGCCCCACCCCGTGGTTCGGACCCGCTCCGGAGGGGAACACCACTACTTCAGCAATCAGTCGCCGAGGCAGGTTCGCAATCGGGCCAGCAAGATGGCGCCCGGCGTCGACCAGCGGGGACAGGGCGGCTACGTGATCGTGCCCCCCTCACCCGGCTACACGCCAATCGACGACACTTGGCCGCCACCACCACCGCCCCCCTGGCTGCTCGACCTGATGGCCCCGCCGCCGAAGCCGCCGGAGGAGCGCAAGGCCTACACGGGCGTCCCACGACCAATGCAGCAGTTCGAGACCTTGGTGAAGTTCGCCGCGAACGCCACCGAAGGCCAGCGCAACTCGCGGGCATACTGGGCAGCCTGCCGGCTCGGGGAGGCTGTCGCCCTTGGGAAGCTCGGGGAGAGCGCTGCCGTCGCCATGATCGCGGAGGCCGCGGAAAGGGCTGGCCTGTCCAAGCGCGAGGCAGCGCTGACAGCAGCGAGCGGCGTGAAGATGGGAAAGGAGGCGCGGCCATGAACCCGCCTCTGGACGATGCAGAGAAGGGCCGGGAGTTCGCCGATCGCGTCCTGCGTGGCGACGAGTTGCCGCCCGAGTTCCGGGACGAGGTGCCGCCCGAGTGCACCGACGAGGCGCTGGCGCTCAGGTTCTCGGAGGACCACGCGCACGACCTCCGCTACGTGGCCGCTTGGGGCAAGTGGCTGGAGTGGTCCGGCACGCGATGGAAGCCCGACGTCACGCTCGCGACGTTCGACCGCGCCCGTTTCGTCTGCCGCCGTGCCAGCAGCTCCTGCGACAACATCAAGGTCGCCGCCAAGGTTGCCAGCGCGTCCACCGTCGCGGCTGTCGAGCGGCTGGCCAAGGCCGACAGGAAGCACGCCGCCACGGTTGAGCAGTGGGATGCAGATCCCTGGCTGCTGAACACCCCTGGCGGCACGGTGGACCTGCGGACGGGCAAGATGCGGCGCCACCTCCCCGCCGACCACATGACGAAGATCACCGCGGTGGCACCTGGCGGGGAATGCCCGCTCTGGCACCAGTTCCTGGCGAAGGTCACAGGCAACAACATCGAGATGCAGGCCTACCTGAAGCGGATGGCAGGCTACGCGCTGACCGGGAGCATCCGGGAGCACGCCCTGTTCTTTGCCTACGGCACCGGGGCCAACGGCAAGGGCGTCACCATCAACACGCTCACCGGCATCATGGGCGACTACGCGGCCGTAGCCGGTATCGAGACCTTCACGGCCAGCCAGTCCGACCGGCACCCGACCGACCTCGCGATGCTTCGCGGCGCCCGGCTGGTGACGGCGCAGGAGACCGAGGAAGGGCGGCGCTGGGCGGAGTCGCGCATCAAGGCCATGACCGGCGGCGACCCGATCACCGCGCGTTTCATGAGGCAGGATTTCTTCACTTTCGAGCCGACGTTCAAGCTGCTCATCGCCGGCAACCACCGTCCCGGCCTGCGCAACGTCGACGAGGCGATCCGACGCCGGTTCAACCTGCTGCCCTTCGCCGTGAAGATCCCACCCGCCGAGCGCGACCTGGACCTGCCGGAGAAGCTGAAGGCCGAGTGGCCCGGCATCCTCAAGTGGGCGATCGAGGGATGCCTGGAGTGGCAGCAGATCGGCCTGGCGGCGCCGGCCGCGGTGCTCGACGCAACCGAGGAGTATCTGACCGCCGAGGACGCAACGGCCGGGTGGCTCGGGGAGTGCTGCATCCAGGACCCGGCGTTGCATACGTCGTCGAGCCAATTGTACGCATCGTGGAAGGCATGGGCCGAGGCCGCTGGAGAGCATGCCGGTTCGCAAAAGGGCTTCAGCCAGAAGCTGATCGCAAAGGGCTTTGAGGCCCAGCGTTTTTCGGCCGGCACGGCTGGTTTTCTGGGGCTCGGCATCAAGCCGGATAGCACCCTTTCCGACCGCTTCGGCGACTGAGTCCGAAGGATCTGAAGGGTGTTTGCATATAGACCGTCACGCGTGCGCGCGGGCGTGACGTCGGTATACGAAACACCCTTCAGATCCTTCGGAAATGCACCAAAGCGGTGGCGGGTGTTCGATCGCCAGACGCGGCCTCGCTCGGGTGCAGCAACGAAAGGTTAACGCCCGGTTAAAGGAACTTACGTTTCCTGTGGACGGGCCTGTGTATATCGCGGGGAAGTCGGAGATCACCGCCTGAAGCACCTGCCGAGAAATCGCCAACCGGTCCGCCGCGATGCTTCCTGCCGTTTCGTTGCCGCTGCCGCCACGAGTCAGCCCTCGAACTGCCTGCCGCTGATGCCTAGTCAGCGGACATAATCCGCTAAATAACTGACATCGCACGACAATAATTAGAATTTGTTGACCTTTGTCCGCACTGCGTCCGTATAACTGAGTGGAGACAGCGGTTTCGGACGGGAAGGATTGGAACACGGATGAGCGGCTATCGCAGTCAAGTCGCGGCACCGAGGCCGAGCGGGCGCACCCGAGAGGGACGGCGGATGCAGCAGATGCGCGCGGAACTGGCCGCACACGTTGGCCAGCCGTCTGCCGTGCAGCGAATGCTAATCGAGCGTGCGGCTACGTTGTCGCTTCAGCTCGAAGCGCTCGACCGCCGGATGTTTGAGGGCGGGACGCTCAACGAGCACGACACCCGGATCTATCTAGCCTGGAGCAACAGCCTTACCCGGACGCTCAAGGCCTTGGGCGTCGCGGCATCCCGCGTTGCCCCTGGCGACCGGCTGCAGCAGCACCTGGCCGCTCGGAAGGCTGCCTGATGTCCGGCACCACCGACACGTCCACCCCTGCCCAGCGGCAGGCGTTCTGCAACGCAATCGAATCTGGCGCAGGCGGCCCGGTGATCCCGGCCGCCGCAGCCCTGGTCGCGCAGTCCTCCGCCCGCCTGCCGGAGACGACGGCCTATCTCCTAGGGCTGCCAGATAGCGCGACCTACGCGCAGGGCGTCGCCCTCCTGCAGATGCGCTGGGCGTCGGGTCGCGCCGGGTTCTGATGTACGGCACCGCCACCCGTCCCGTCCGCGCCGACGACGCCATCTTCGCAGCGCCTCTGGCCTTCTGCGACTACGGCATTCCCCGTGGCGTGGCGCACCGGCTGCGCCCCTTCATGGCTGCGATGCGCGCCGAGGGTGCGGACGTGGTGCGTCGGGTCCAGGCCACGCCCCCGCTGTTGCACGAGAATTTTGCCAGGAAGAATGGCG
>JAABUQ010006704.1_pt1 | contig 17209 bp, 20 predicted proteins | sample 5560001 | NCBI WGS metagenome assembly JAABUQ01 (sample SAMN10711888, study PRJNA513371) | rock metagenome | isolation source: Antarctica rocks | place: Antarctica: Victoria Land, Finger Mt nord | collected 2015-12-18
TTTGCCCTCAAACGTGGGAAATTGCCCCCAATGGTGAGCAGAACCCCCATTGACTGCCTGAAAACCAGCTTCTGGAGCGGATCGCTTCACCCTGTTTTTGTCAATTTGGGTGGTCGGAAGCCGAGGGCCTTTCGTGCGCGAACCATCATTTGCGAGCCGCTGGCTTCTCTTGTTCACGGGAGAGAAGCCCCACATCTGAGTATCAGCCGCAGCATGGTGGGATTTACTCGTGTGGTAATGTCGCTTGCCGCATGTGCCGAGAGAGAAACAGAAATCCGGTTATCAGAAGCAGGCCACTCCACACGATGCCCACGGTAGGCAACACGCCCAGATGCTCCAGGCTCAGCCCGAGTGCGGAGGAGCTGATGGTGAGGACGCTGAACAAGATCACGCGATAGACGCCACTGACGCGGCCTTGCAGGGCATCTGGTACGACAGCGAAGCGATAACTGTCCATGAAGATAGCACGGATCGAGTCGGAGAGAGCGATGCCCGCGAAGACGGCTCCCAACAGCAGTGGCGTCGTGATGAAGCCATAGAGAGGCCAGAGCAACACGAACACGACCAGGGCACAGCGAAGCGTGAGGCCCATGCGCATGCGCCGCTGCAAAGGCGGGCAGAGCGCCGTGCCAAGCAGGTTCCCGACGCCGCCAGCCGCGACAATCAGGCCGTAGAGCACGGCCGGGATATGCTGCTGTTGCACAATGGCCAGGACGAGAAGCTCGCTGGCTGTTATGGTTAAGTTGATATAGCTGGAAATCAGGAAGATCGAGCGTATGACCTTCTGCGACCACAGCCAGGTGAGTCCCTCGCGCACTTCTAAGAGCAGGTGGTGACGCTCCGTCCTCCGTTCGTCTTGCATGGGCGAGCGTATGGAGAGCAATGAGCTGAGCAAGATCAGAGAGGAAAGCGCGTCTGTGACGAACGGGAGCAGCCGTGTGATGCTAAAGAGCAGGCTGCCCAGCGCGGGTCCGAGCAGTGAGCAGGAGCCAACGATCAACTCGTTCTGTGCTACTGCTGTGGTGAGCTGGTTCTTTGGCACGACCCATGCCAGTGCTGCCAATTCGGCCAGCTCGTAGAAAAGCGAAATGGCTCCCAGGCCAAAGGCTATGGCGTAGAGGAGAAGCAGCCGCAGTGGTCCGCTGGTCAGCAACAGCGCCAGGGGAATGCTCGCCACGCACACCATCAAGCAGAAGGTACAGAGAAGCATCACGCGTTTGCGCGGCCAGCGATCCACCAGCGCCCCGGCGGGTAGGCTCAGGAGGACGTAGGGAAGCTGTCCCAGGCTATACGCCAGCCCGGCAGCAGCGATCGAACGCGTCAGTCCCACAATGAGCAGCGGAAACGCGAACTGCGTGCAACTCGTGCCGAGCGAGGAGACGGCCTGGCCGAGCCAAAGCAAAAGATAGTCACGATTGCGCCAAAGGGAAACGGGCTGTTGTGGAATGATTTCTGTGTTCATGCATTCTAGTCGCTTTCTCTATGGTAAATAGGCTCAATCTTCTGGCGGGTGAAGGTGGTGTTGGCCATGAAACATCCTTTCGTTTGACTTATTTCTGCAAGAAAGGAAGGAAAAGGAGCCCGGCAACACAGGAGGGGTCCAATCAATACGGGGCTGAGATACATCTCAGGATGAAGGCAACGCACATGCTCGCACCAACGCGATCAGCGCTGCGCGTGAGGAGGGCGCTATTCACAAACAGCCACGTAAGCCGAAAGTGCCGGGCTTACGCGGTCAAAAGCGGTTTCACACCGCCTGAGGGGAACAGATATCTTTTACTCATCAGCCAGATGATAGCATGGAGACCGCATCGGTGTCAATGGATACTGCTCACCCCACCCATCCACTCTTCAAATCCATGAAAAGGGGATGGGAAGACTCGTCTGGCGAGGTGCGCGTGCTGACAACGCCACAGCTCATGGGTATTCTGGCAACGCGGATTGGGGGCAAGCTCAGGATTGTCTGCCTTCTACTCGTCCACGCCGAGCTATTTTCTTCCTGCCTGGCGTCTGTCGCTGGCCCAACGACCCTGAGGGTTTTCTTCAAGAGCTTGCGGCGAGTAGCTCGCTCCACAGATGTTGAGAGAGTCAGGGTCGTGGCGAAGGTGCGGTAGCTCTCAATCAGTTCTTCGAGTTCGGCCATATACCGACTGAGGTTCCTGACATCGCTGCGCAGGTAGTCGAAGCTCTCGCCGACCTCTGAAAGCAGACAGTTCAGGCGATCTTTCATCAGCCACGCTCCTTTACGAGAGAAGCGTGCGGCCCGCGTACGCAATGTACACGCTGTCCACCGGATACCAGCGTCCACCCCAGCCGCGTATCATAGCCAGGAGTTGGCCCTTGCGCCGCCTGACCGCGACGACGACCCCGATGGCGCGGGACACTCTCGCTCGCCCAGTGAATGCCTGATCTCGAATGGCTGTCTTAATCTGACGAAGGTTTGCTGACTGCATGGATACCTCCTTCCGTTGGCACCTGCTCGCCGCATGCCAGCATGGCAGAAGCGGCGTCGGGAGGCGTGAGAACATACAATGGTTGATACAGAGTTGGAGGATGGAAGAAGGTCGCCAGATCGACCAGGAGGTCTGTGGCGAGTTCGAGCGCGCAGGTGACATGGTACACGGTCTGCTTTGCATCGTCGCTCATGACAAGCGGATACGCAGCCAGAGGCTTCTTGCAGTAGTGACACCGCTCCTCCAGGCTCGATCTGCCTGCCAGACAAAGATGGGCGTCGTTTACGATGAGCATCTGGTTTTCCTCCTACACCTGAAACAGTATCAGCGCACGCGGTCCTCGCCGGGTCGCATGCCTGTCACAGATCAAGTGTAGGAAATGGCCCGGCAGTTGACAAGAGGGTTAGCCAATATTCACTGCCCATCTTTGCCCATTATGTTACGAGGTGGTCTCATGGGGATGAACCTGGGGCTTACCAAAATGGAGCAATCCTGCCCGTACACCTATCGTCAGCTTTCCTGGTCGGTGGATTGGCATATTCGTGAGGAAACACTTTTGGCTTCGCTCGCCTGCCTAGATAACTTCGTCCTCTCGGCTCCTCTCTCACATCATTGGGGAGATGGTACAACCTCCTCTTCGGATGGGATGCGCATGGCAGTTGGAGTCAAAGCCACCAATGCTGAATACAACGCCAAACATTTTGGCGTAGGGCGGGGGACGAACATCTACGTGCATGCAGCAGACATCTGGATGCCCTTTGGCAAGCCGCAGGTTATTGGGACAAATGAGGAGGCACTCTACGTCATCGATGCACTGTGCAACCATGAAAGTGATTTGCATATTCGCGAGCATTACACCGATACAGCTGGCAGCACTGAGCATGTCTTTGCTCTGGCCTCGCTGCTGGGCTTTCGCTTTGCTCCGCGTATCAGCGACGCCCTCTCCAAGAAGCTGTATGTGCCTAGTGAAGTGAACGTGTCTGGAGCATTGAGTACGCTGGTATGTGAGCAAGTCAATACGAAACTCATTGGGGAGCAATGGGATGAAATGCGGCGCGTCGCATCCTCTATCCGTCATGGCACAGTATCAGCTTCTTTGCTGATGCGTAAACTGGCGGCCTACCCACGCCAAAACCAGGTTGCGAAGGCACTGACCGAGTTTGGCAAACTGGAACGAACGGCGTTCTTGTTAGAGTATTTTCGCGATGAGTCGCTGCGCCGGCGCATTCTCATCGGACTCAATAAAGGGGAAGCACTGCATGCACTGGCACGCCAACTCTTCTTTGGACGCCTGGGAGAATTACGGGATCGTGCTCTGGAAGATCAAATGCATCGAGCTAGTTGCTTGCATTTACTCATGGCTGCCATCGCCGCTTGGAATACGATTTACTTGACCGAAGCGTTCGCGACCTTACGTAGGCAAGGCCAAGAGATTGCCGAGTCCACCGTCGCGCATATTGCTCCGCTGGGTTGGGAGCACGTCAACCTGATTGGCAAGTATCAGTTCGCGCCGCAACCAGGGCGCTCGTTAGAGAATCTTCGCCCTCTACGCACATCAGAACGAGGAGTAGGAAAGGAAGCTTCCTAGTATGCAGCCAGCTAAAGCGATCGTTCCACCCCTCTGTGGTTATGACTCCCATAGAGGGGTGGAACGTGATAACGACCGTTATTTTCCATGCGTTTTGGAACGTCTTATTCGAGAAAGCATCACCTTTTCTTTGATGTACATGGTAGGAGAGAAAGCCACTTTTCTCTCCTCGTCAACTCTATCTCTAGAAAAACATGAATTTCTTTGCCCCCTCCTGGATCAGTTTTATCCACGCTGAGGCCAGAAGCTTGCGCAGTGCGCTTTCTGAGAGCTTCACTTGGATTCAATTCGACCCAGTGGATTGGGCCTCTCCATTAAAGCCGTGCGTGCTGTCGGCCAACTGGAATCTTCAGGATCGAGCGCACTGCGAAGGTAAGCCCACGTGAGCCGCTGGATCAGGGCGACTCGTTCGGGGTTCTCGTCCGTCGTTTCCGTGACGTTGTACCCGGAGATTCCGCCAAGCGAGTGTTCTGCTCCGAACAGAGTAAGGAGGCTCTTGCTGCCTGGACTCAAGAAGTACGGGTCAGTAAACCAGTCCGGCCCCCGAACGGACAGGAGGGACTGATCTCGATCCCCCGCGATCACGAGGACTGGCGTGGTCATGTCTGCGAAGCTCGGGGTCATAAATGGGAAGTGCTCGGCTGCGAACGGAGTTAAGTCAGCTCCGCCCTGGCCAGGCGTGGCAAGCAGCACACCCGCTTTGATCCGCGAGTCGGACAGGTCCTCTCCCGTTCCGCCCTCGGGGTCGAGGACTCGCGCGCCCAGCAGCATGCTCGCCGTCTGACCGCCCCAGGAGTGTCCGACTTCGGCAATGCGACTTCGATCAAGGCGTCCACTGAGGCCGGGAACGGAAGCTTCAAGGAGATCAAGCTGGTCGAGGATGCGCTTCATGTCCTCGACTCGGAAACGCCAGATCAGTGGTGTACGGGGATCGTCAGGAGGAAGGTTCAGCGTTCTCGAGTCGAGATGGGTGGGTTGCATGACCACGAAGCCGTGAGCAGCCCAGAAGTCAACCAACGGTCCGTAGCTGTCCAACGACAAGCCAAAGCCGTGCGAGAACACAATAATTGGCAATTCGCGCCCGGTCGTGGGGGCTGACACTCGCACCTGCAAATCCTCGCCACGGCTTGGAGCTGATAGCACTACCGGCTTCACCGAGATGACTGGAGTGAGCGCACTCATGGTCACGTCCGTAACCGCCATATCTGATTTGTTCATAAATTGTATTCCTTCATGGTATAATAGTATCGGAACAATGCTCCAGTACTATTATACGGAACAAAGTTCCGTTTGTCAAGCTAGTGTTTGAGAGAATGAAGCGATGACTACCAATGAAGCGATGACCACCAGTGACGAGGGAGCGGGGCAACCAACCCGGCAGAAGCGGGCTGACGCGCAGCGCAACGAGCAGGCGTTGCTCGCTGCTGCCGCCTCCGTGTTCGTCACATCTGGTGTCGATGCGCCAGTGCGTGACATTGCGGCTGCGGCTGGCGTCGGGATAGGGACGATTTATCGCCACTTCCCGACGCGAGCGGATCTCGTTGTTGCCGTGTACCGCCATCAGGTCGAGGCTTGCGCCGAGGCTGGTCCGGTTCTGCTGGCGAATAGTGGCTCGCCGCACGTTGCACTCGGTCAGTGGGTCAACCTCTTCGTTGATTTCCTGGTCACGAAGCATGGACTCGCCGCGGCCCTGCAACCCGACAGCGTCGGCTTCGACGCGCTGCATGCCTACTTCCTAGACCGCCTCGTGCCCGTTTGCGCTCAGTTGCTCGCCGCCGCCGCTCAAGCCGGCGAGATCAGCGTCGATATTGATGCCCTCGAACTGATGTATGGTATCGGCAACCTCTGCATTGGCGCCGACAACGACCCGCGCTACAATGCCCGCCGCATGGTCGAGCTCCTCATCGCGGGACTCCTCCAATCGCGCTCGACCTGATACTGCTGATCCAGAGAAGGAGCACCTGCAGTCCCTCGATAAGGTCAACTTGGGGTCCGGGTATTAACCGTACGAAAAACCACGCTCAGAGCTTGTATAGGTGAAAACGGACGTTTTCACACATCCACTTTGGAATGTGATACTATGAGTATGTACATACCACTATGTATACTCTTTACGTCTCTTTTTAGGTTAAGAAGAAACAGAGCACGATGAGCAGAACAATTGCCTATCTTCGGGCTTCAACCGAGAAACAGGATTTGAACAATCAAAAATTAGAGATACTCGAGTTCGCTCGCAAGAAGGAGGTGAAGATCGACGAGTTCGTCGAAATCACGATGTCTTCCCGCAAGACCAGTAAACAGCGGCGCATTTATGAAGTGATGCAAACTCTGAGCGAATCAGACACCCTGGTCGTGACAGAACTCTCCCGTTTGGGGCGGAGCACGGCTGATGTGATTGCGCTGATCAACGAATTGGTTGAGCGCAATATTCGCGTCATTATCCTGAAACAGAACCTTGATCTCAATACCCACGATATGAATTCGAAAATTGTCATTACCCTCTTTTCCCTGTTTGCCGAATTGGAGCGAGATTTGATCAGCGTGCGTACCGAGAGGCACTAGCAGGAAAAAAGCGGCAGGGAATGAAACTGGGGAAACCGAAAGGCGTCATTCAGAAAAGCAAGTTTGATATCGACCGTGAACGCATCAAGGAGTTGCTGGCTTTGGGCCTCTCTATTCGCAAGATTGCCAACCTGCTCGGCTATAGCAACCACCTTGCTCTCAACACCTATATCAACAAACGGAAGCTTCGTGAAGAACGCTAGTTCTTGGCCCGTTGGAGACATGCTCTTTTCTCACGTTGCGTCCTACAGCGTCTGGTAAAAAGCTTGAGCCATTGTGTCGTCCGAAGCTACCTCATCCAGTTGGAGATGTCGGGGAACATCGGTGAAACAAAAGGAACAAAGACGGCCCATGCAAAAAGCCGGGTGGCGGAGTTTCAAACTCCGCCACCCGGCTTTGCCGTTCGTCGCTGGGTCTATGAGACCTTCGCAATAGGCGTAGCAATATACCATTCATGCCAAATGGGTCTTTCACACCGGCCATACGATCCCCATGGGAACGCACTGTTGGCTGCATAAGCACAGATGCCCTGGCCTCGATGGCGCGCTGATAGACCGCATCGACATCCTCCACGTAGACATGGAGCATGGCGGTCATCGGTTCTTCGAGGGTGGGACCACCGCCGATCATGAGCATGGAATCACCGAGTGTGAGTTCTACATGCAAGCCGCCTGCGTCCCCACGCCCACGGGAGCGCTCTTTGGCTCCAAACACGCCTTTGACAAATTCAACCAGCGCTTCTACCTCTCGAAGTGTCAGGTATGGCGTAATGGTGTGATAGCCTTCCGGTGGGGTTTTCATTGCTATGATACTCTCCTTCTCTCGCAAACCTTCAGAGATATCCTTCACTTTAACCAGAAGCTCAGTGGAGCATTCTGGCTTGTTTCCATCTCCGTCGGTCTATGATACGTCAACAGGCAGTGATCTGTCTTGTAAAAATATGACCTCAGTCGAGAAGCGGAACATGATTGCGAAACTCGCCTCGTTGTGCAAGATAGGTGCGCGGTGTCAGTCCGCAAAAATCCTGAAAATCATGGATAAAATGCGCCTGATCATAGTATCCACAGCTCAAAGCAATATCTGCCCAAACGATCTGCTCCCCCTTTTCGGCCAGACCCAGCACCTCTTGAAAACGTTTGACACGAGAGAATTGCTTGGGCGTCAGCCCAACCGCTTCATGAAAGATCTGGATAAAACGCCGCGAACTGAGGCCCGTCTGCTCAACGACCTCGGAAATGGTCTGTGTGGTATGAAGTTCAGCGAGCGCGAAGGTAAGTGTGGGTCGCCAGAGCAGAGGTCGTCTTGCTCGTGTCAGGAGCCACTGCTCAAGGATGGAGAAACGTGCCTGCGGGGTATCAACTGCCAGTAAGCGATCTCGCAACTCGAGAGCTAGTGATCCCCACAGCGTTTCCAAAGAAACGTGCCTGTTCTGCAGTTCAGCAGCAGGGAAAGGGAGAAACGGGGCAGCGCCCCCCGGCTTAAAAGCCACACCGATCATTGAGGACAGACAACTCGTCTCAATGGCGAAGAAGGTTGAATACGGTCCGCTGATCACGCCCGTGCGAAAGCTGTGGAGCTTGTTTGTATCCTGTCGGTCATAGACGCTTACCACATCCTCACGCAAGTTGATGATCAGCTCAACCGAGCCGCTTGGCAAGCGACGTTCTCTCGCGTGCAGGAGCGGAGTAGTGCTTCCATACAACCAGAGGCTCTCTACAAAATCGGCCAGCGGCATTGGCGGCACATAGGTGTAATAGACGCTCAAAAGCGATTTCTCCTCATTTGACCCATCGATCCCTCCCAGCCGGCTTCTCTGCTGCGGGGAGATACCTGCAATGCCGAAACCAGCCTTGCGCATCTTGGGTCGTTATGTGCAGTGGTCTGCTTGTCTCTGGACACCCGAAGGTAGCCAAAACGCATAGGCCTTGTTCCTTCTCTCTGTTTTGATGAGTCTAGTGTACAGGAACTCATATGAAAGTGCAAGCGATATGGAAGGTGATTTCCCTATGAGTAAACAGACAAAAAAGGGCCTGTTTTTGGGGCTGTATGGAAGAGTACAGAAAACCTTCGTTTTCCACACATCTTCTTGTCAGGACAAGTGACCGCACAGCACCGTCACAATGACTCGCCTGGGCCGGATGTGGGATTTGTGGTGCAATGGATACTGTCGCCGAATGTCTTTTCTCTTCGTGGATTGAGCCTAGAAACGAGCGTAAAATGTGAGTGGATTGAGCACACCGTCTGCATTCGGCGACAGTATCTGCAATGGAACAGAAAAGTGGTTGAGGGGAAAGCGGCACAAAGAGCAGGAGACGTATATGCTACTGCTCTTTGCTAGGTCAATTTCATGTTCGCAACGGCTGATGTTAACCAGGGGTAGAGCTACGTAAGTTGTCGTGCGCCGATGAGCATTCGTTTTCCTTGCTGGAGGAGTCCAGCTTCACTGGAGCAAAGGTGAATAAAGCACTTCCTTACCTGGAAGCGAAAGCTGAAGGGAACAGGAGCATGGAGTGAAAGCACAGTGAGGGAAGCACCCTCTCTCAAGAAGCTGTGCGAGCTAGGCCGTCTATGGTTAGCCCTGGATTGGGCAAACGCCAGGCGACTCGGTGTAGTACGTCGCCCAGAGGAAGATGGTGCTATTCCCTCTGTCTGGGGTAATGACGAAAGTGGCAGCTTCGGCATTACTGCTCTCCCCAGAGGGACTTGGAGTGACCAAGCAAACCGCCGAACGACGAACCTACGGACGGACCAGGGAAACGGGTGAACTTCGGGATCGCCTACAAGCGGAGACGCTCATGGCGACGGAGCGGTCGTAGTACTCAAATGCTTGGGGTAATACCCAGGACACGGGGAAGGGCCGCAGAGTTATGTGCAAGGTAAGTACCTGTGGTGTACCGGAGGGTGCAATTAGCCATAGGGAAGATGAAGCACAGACTTGGAAAGCCGTGTGCATTGAAAGGTGCAAGCACGGTGTGCGCCGTGAGGCGCGTTGTGATATTCCTGCTGCAAGCAGGGGAAACTGGGGAAAGGTTTCTGGGTTACTGGCATACCTGAAAGGGAAACCTCGAGGGGACTAAGCATGCCAGGCAAGCGGTGCATGCCCGAAGGCGTTGTAGGGCAGGGTATCCGTAGGACCCGCTTCCTATGCGTAAAGCTGGATTGCCTGAACTCCAATCTCGACGGGGTGAATGTGCGCACCCATCGGAAGAACGCTTGAAAACGATGTCACCTTCTGCTTTGGCATGAACTGTGGGCCGAGGCAATCCCTTGAGGGTGAACGGGGACCAACGAGGTCCATCAAGAGATGAGTGGAGACGCTACGGGAAGCTCGGACGTATCATGGCGACGTACCGCGGGATCACCTAAACCGTGCGAACGGCAAGGTGACAGAGCCATCATAGTGAGTCGTGGGGGTCACGTCCCTCCAGGGAGGACGAGAAGGTCGTCCACAGGGCAAAGGATGGCAGGAGAAACAGAGCTGATTGATAGTGGGTTGCAAGGCCGCACATTGCGTAAGTCCTCGCTTATTCCCACTTCTAAGACCTGTTTCTCTGGAAAGCGATGTGCTCGGAAACGGGCCTGCATCGTTTGGGAAGGGGGTAACGGAAAAGGTCTGGCAGCAGAACCTCGCCGGTACCCTACTTCATTTGGGGAGGGACGGTTGGAAACGTGCCGCAAGGTAACGCGCTGGCCGTCTACTCTACATCAGGGGCAGAGGAGCGGGTAGGAACACTCCTAAAAGTTCCTAGAACAAGAGAGGTACGTGTTTCCTGAATCGAGGACTTTTTCATTGCGCGTGAGTTGACGCTCTTGTTCAGGCTGTTGCCGTAGGGGTCGTAGGAATAGCTGTTCTTGACGCTGCCACTGCTATCGACCACTTTGAGCACGGAGCCGAGATCATCCTTCAGGTAGTAGTATGTGCCTCTCGTTATGCACTTATTGTTTTTGCTGAGAGGAGGAGTAGGTGATACAGTACATAAGAATATGTTTGTGTCCTCTCTTTTGTAGCGTGTCGTATCGCACTTCCCCACACATACGACGATACAAAGAGAAAGAAAACCGTTAAGAGGGCGTATCTGGTTTTAGTTTTGCTGGCTCTACCGCATAAAATACAGTATATCCACAAGTGATACAAACAAGTGATTTCAACAAAGAACCCGACCGAGCAAGTGTACCCGGTTTATACACTGACATATAGTTAGTAGTCTGAGCTACTACACGTTCGCCACCGCATTCAGGACAAGGTGTTGGAAGAGAGGACGATATTTGTTTGCTCATCTATTTACTCTGCCTTTCTTATGTACTATAAACTATAGTAAACTAAACGGGATGTTCTTTTTAATGCTACAAGCCTATCTCTAACACTTTTTCAAAGAAAGAGCTTTGGTGAGCAAAAGTTTCTCTAACTCACGCATAAGCAAATTTATTTATTGGGACAAGAGAAAATAATCAAGTTTCACCCTTTTTGCCCAATTGGTAAGAATACAAAGCAAAAATAAAAAGAGGAACTGATACTACACTTACTATCACTCCATTTATACCTATTAGAAATAGCGTAATTCCTCCAATTAATGCGATGATACCAAGAACAAAGAAGATCACTGCACGGTTGATGTTGTTCATATGTTTGTCCTTTTTTGAACATCCACCAGTAAATTAAGGTAACAAAATTACTTCTAGTAATCTTGTTACCTAATCCCTTTAAGAACCTCTTTTCGGGATTAGGTAACAAAACTCTATCAACAACACTACTACTTAGCGAGTAATGAGAAATCAAGAGATTAAAAATCCCTTCCTACTTCTCACAATTTACATAAAATTTGTGTTATAATCGTTTCCCTTGCTAGTAAAGGGGTTGATTACAACACGCAGTTGTTGCTGCGTCTGTAAGCTGTGCAAGTCCAAAAGCACCTCCTGCTGCTCCAGTTGCTACCGTTGCGTATGCAATTCCTAACGCTAAACCTGCCAAACCACCAGTAGCTACTACAGCAATAATTGTTACAGCAGCAAGAAGTACGCCACCGATAACAACATTTGCTTGATCTCCTCCACAAGTAAACCTACCACTCGGATCCACCTGCATGTTCGGCTCGTTGCCTGCATAGACATATGGATTACCCGATCCAATCTTGCCAATACTGCCACCGACTGGGTCCTTCTGTGTCCAGCGGCCCAACTGCGGGTCGTAGTACCGCGTGCCGAACTTGTACAAGCCCGTATTCGCGTCGTAGTAGCCACTGGCGAACTGCCAGGGGTTCGAGACCGTCTCGCTCTTGTTCAGGCTCAGGCCATACGGGTCGTAGTAGTAGCTGTTCTTCACGGTGCCACTGCTATCGACGACTTTGAGTACGGAACCGAGGTCGTCGGTCAGGTAGTAGTACGTCCTGATGTTGCCCTTTCATCATAGTGTTCTACTTTTCTTAATAAAGTTCATAAAGCAGAAGTACTCTGGACCTAATTTTTGAGTTTGTGAACTACAATCAACCTTTTTGGCAAAGGATTTTGATCCTAATCTCAAACATTACTGCCATTGCCCCGAAAGAGTTGAATACTTATTACAAAACCGATAACACTCAGTACCAAAGCTAGGATGATAAAAAAAGGAGGTAAAAATTTCCATACAAGAGTAAATAATAAGAGGAAGAACACCACTAGGCTTAAACTTAAATAAATTATTCTCTTTATCTTTTGCTGCTTCATAAAACACTTGCCTTTCTTTTTTCTTGTGAGTAGTATGAAGTCTCCTTTAAGCAAAGGAAACTTTTAGCGTGACAGAAGTCTTTCTTGAGTTAGAAACCTTTCTAAGAAAGAACTTCTATCATGCATGTAACCATTCAGATTCTACCGAAGAACGTCTCTTCTTCGATTACAGGATAAGCGTAGCATGAAAAGCTAGCTTATTAGTAGAGCAGCAGATTTTAAGAGCAAAACTCTCTTCTCTGTTTTAAAGATTCCGAAGTGTGGCGTATGTAGCAAATCCAGCACAAACGAGACCTACCACCACAATGATCGAGACTCCTATAAACCCTACCCAAGGTGCCCATGCTGGTGCTGTCGCTATTGCACCAATCGCGACAAGGTACCCAATGAGTCCATCCAAAGCCCACAGAAATCCTCCCAGAACACTGAGAAATGCATTAAAAGGTATCCCTACGCATAACAAGAACCAATCTAGCCATGATTTAGCTCCACTGGGATCCACATGCATCGTCGGCACATTATCCGCATAGACATACGGATTGCCCGACCCGATTTTACCCACACTTCCTCCCACGGGGTCCATCTGTGTCCACCTGCCCTGTTGTGGGTCATAGTAGCGTGTACCGAACTTGTACAGGCCCGTGGTGGTGTCGAAGTAGCCACCCGCGAACTGCCAGGGGTTGCTTACCGTCTCGCTCTTGTTCAGACTGTTGCCGAATGCGTCGTAGTAGTAGCTGTTCTTCACGGTACCACTGCTGTCAACCACTTTGAGCACGGAGCCGAGATCATCCATCAGGTAGTAGTACGTGCCTGCTGTCGTCCTTTCATTGACTAACTGCCCCTGGTTAGTACGAGTGTAATACGTCGGCGACGAGCTTCCCGCTCCATCCACGCTCAAGCCGAGCGCACTGTAGACCTCGTTGATGCGGTTGAGCCTCACACGGTCGGTCTGGTCGGCTCCACTGTAGATGTAGCTATCGGTGGAACTGCCGAAACTGATGCCCGTCGTCTGGTTCCGGTTGTTGATGCTGAAGGTGCGTCCGGCACCCGTGAGCTGGTTGCCGTTGCCGTCGTAGCTGTAGGTCGTGGTCGTGCCATTCACGAGGCTGCTCACCAACTCATCGGCACTGTTGTAGCTGTAGGTCGTGGTCACGCCATGACTGGTGGCCGAGGTGCGATTGCCTGCCCCATCGTAGCTGTAACTACTACTGGTGCTGCCTGAGCCTGCCGCCCCCGTCAAGCGGTTCAAGGCATCATAACTGTACGTGAAGTTGTAGGTCTGCGATGTGTTGTCGCTGTAGCTCGTGCCCGTCTTGAGACTCTTGGTGTAGCTGTACGTGAGCGAGAGCAGCGTGGTCGAGCCTTTGACCGCCTTGATGGAGGTCGTGTGCCCGGCGTGATCGTAGCCATAGCTCACCGTGATACCCGTTGAGGAGGGCAAGGTCATACTGATGCGACGATTGGCGTTGTCATAGCCATAGCTGGTTTGCGCTCCACTCGGCTCCGTCAGCGAGGTGAGCAGGTTGACCGAGTTGTAGCCGTAGCTCACGGTGCCACCAACATCGCTGTAACTGGTCAAGTTGTCCAGCTTGTCGTAGCCATACGAGAGCACCGAGCCATTGGGCAACTTCTTGCTGCTCATACGGTTGAGGGCATCGTAGGCGTAGTCCGTTTCACCCGTGTTGTCGGTGAGGGTCAACACGTTGCCATCATCGTCGTAGGTGTAGCGCGTGTTTGAGCCATCGGTGTAGGTGATTTGGGTCATACGGTCCAGGGCGTTGTACTGGAAGCTGGTGCTGTTGCCGTTGCCATCGACCACCTTGCTCACACGACTGAGGGCATCGGGGGTCAGGGTTTCCGAGCCGAGCGGGCTGGGTGGCGTGATGCTGGTCAGGTTGCCCTTGCTGTCGTAGCCATAGCTGGTGGCGTGTCCATTGGCGTCGGTGACTTTGGAGATCGTGCCATTGCTATTGTAGCTGTACGTCTCGTTATTCTGGGTGGCAAGTGGATCAGTGGTCTGCTTCACATTGCCCACCGCGTCGTAGGCATAACTGAGTGTGTTGCCCTGTGTATCCGTCGCGCTATCGGGATAGTACGGGAACGACGAGTTGGTGTAGGTCGCCGTACTGCTGTTGCCATTGCCATCGGTGACGGTGCTCAGGTTGTTCTTCGTGTCAAAACCGAAGAGGTTGGTATTACTTAACGCATCGGTGGTCGAGGTCACATTGTAGTTGGTGGCATCAAAGGCGGTTTGACTCGCATGACCCAGGGCATTGGTCGTCTTGGTGACTTTGAAGCCACTGTCATAGGTGTAGGTGCTGGCGTGTCCATTGGCATCGGTGACAACGGTGTTGCCACTGGTGTAGGTGAACTTCGTCACGCCACTCATGGGGTCAGTGATCGAGGTCACACGATGACTGCTGTCGTAAGCGATGGTCGTGTTGTTGTTGCGAGCGTCCATGATGGTCGTGATGTCGGTTCCCGTATAGGTATAGCCCGTCATCTTGCCCAAGAGATCGGTGGAACTGGTCAGGGTGCCGTTTTTGTAGCCATAGGTGGTACTGCGTCCCGTCGAGTCGGTGAGGCCAGAGATGAGGTTGGACGTGTTGTGTCCCACCGTGACGACACGGGCCTGCGTATCGGTGATGGAGGTGGTCAAATTCCCACTCTCGCTCACGGAGATGCGGTTGCCGTTCTTATCGGTGATGGAGGACAGGCTGCCATTGGTGCCAAAGAGCCACTGCTGTCCGTTGCTGTGATAGGTGAGGGTGTAGGTGGTGTTGTGATTATCTTTCAGCGTGGCATTGATGCCAGGAGGACTGGTGAAGGTGCCATCGCCATTATGGGCGAAATAGGTATCGTAGTTGCTGCTGCCATACAGGATGACGTAGCTTGCCACATGGCTCTCGTCGAGGTACACCTGCCGCCCTAAGCTCAGGTTCCAGTTGCTGCCCATCTCTTGATAGGCATTGCCGTTGGGCTGGCTATTGTAGTAGGCGTCGATATCGAGGTCTTCACCTGTGCCTCGAATCTGCATCTCGACACTATGCAGCACGAGGTTGCCCGTCGCGACATTGACCATGAGTTCTTTCTTGCCACAGGCACACACATTCAACGGATGCTTGACATAGGTGGAGAAGGGCAACACACCCAGTCCAGTATCATACGGGTTGGTAGGCGTGGCAACATGGGGCAGCACGAAAGTGGATGGGAGCGACGAGCCAGTCGTTGCAGACCCACTAGCTACTCCGCTCTGTGGCGTGGACGAAGAGGTGGATACAGCGGAAGGCAACTGGCGAGTCGCGGCACGAGCAATACCGCTCTCGGCACCCAGGACAAAGCCGCCGAGCAGCAGCGCAACGAGCAGCAAACGCACGAAACGTGGAAAGGAGAAGGTCAGCCGGAAATGAGGCCGATGCAGAAGCGACGCCGAGAGCGTGCGCGAAGGATGAGAGAACATCAAGCCCCTCCATTTCTGGGAGGTCATTCTTGTTGCATCTCCCAAATGGAGGGGCTTGATGTCTCACGCCCACGGACGAGCAAAGCACTGTCCGTTTGCCCACATTCATAAGCGGATGCACCAGAAATACAACAGCTATGAGAACGACATACACAACACAAAGAAGAATGCGTTCAACGGATGGAAGCCTTTCATGACCGTTTTGGGTTCACAAAGAGAGACCGCAGTGCTATAATAAGCCTGCGATACGAGTCGCCAATGATGCTCTGCCTAAGGGCTTCAATCTTGTCAGAGCATCATCCTGCTACGACGAAACGCGCCACACAAATGATGCAGCATGGGAGAACCTCTTTCGGGTGGTATTGAGACATGATGAGAGACGGATCAATAAATACAACACTCCTTCCTGGACACAAGAAATCATCATCCTCTATGAGAAGAGAATCCTTCCTTGGTGAAAAAGAGAAAGCGAGAAAAGAAGCAGAAGCTCTCTATACTCCATAGATGAACTCCACTCAAGAAGTAACGTACAGATGACTTGTACATCCTTTAAAGGGATACACAAGAGAAGAGAAAAAGTCAAGGTTTTTGAGAAAAAGAGAGAATCTTGTATAGAAAAGACATTTATAGTTACATTGAAATAACAAAGTAAGACAAAAGTATAAAAATAAATTATACAGACAACGATACTATGCAGTATACGCCCTTTGGCTCTGCGTGAAGGAAAGAGTCCTATAACCGCAAAGGAGATAAGTGCGGCACAGTTTTTGGAAGGGGAGTCTTTACTGCAAGGTGTAGGGGGACGATCAACGATCTCCTAGCACCAGGAGACCATAGAATGGAAGGAGGAAGCTAAGACTTCCTTTTGATGCAGAGAGGAAAAAACGTATGAAGGACCATTACATATCATTATTAAAATGGTATGAAACGATATGAAATTATACTATTATTCTTAGTAAAGAGCATTGTATAGAGATTGCTCACAACTGTCCTGCTCCGCCTTGTCCTTTCATCTCTTGCATGTTCAAAAAGCCAACACGTCCTCTGGCACGGAGACACTTCGTGTCGGACCTGATTCGTCTCTTCTCCGCTCACGCTGTGATTTGACAGATAGAGTATCCAACTAATAGAACCATAACCTGTCCTATGCACCGCTTGAGAAGCCACTTTAGAGCAAACACACAGTATATGAATAGCTGAGCCTTTGACGCATATGTGCAACTCCAGTCCAATTTAGGAACCATAACGTGTCCTTTGATCCATGTTTTCTAGGTGACCGGATGAAGAGCACAAAACGAACTTCTTTTTTGGACTCACGTTCTCATACTAATTTGCAATCATATGTAACAAAATGATAGGCTAGCTCTAAGAATTGTGAGAAGGAAGAGAAGGAGCATGTATGAGCAGCATCACACGAGCAGCCGATCATTTAACCGTCGAACAGGT
>JAABUQ010006705.1_pt1 | contig 17209 bp, 17 predicted proteins | sample 5560001 | NCBI WGS metagenome assembly JAABUQ01 (sample SAMN10711888, study PRJNA513371) | rock metagenome | isolation source: Antarctica rocks | place: Antarctica: Victoria Land, Finger Mt nord | collected 2015-12-18
CGGCGTGGTGAAGGTGAGGTTCTGGTGCGCCTTGGCGACCATCGCGGCGAGCGCCGCCGGGGCGGTGACGTAGCCGACCTTCCAGCCGGTCAGGGAGAAGGTCTTGCCCGCGCTGCCGATCCGCATGGTGCGCTCGCGCATGCCGGGGAACGTCATCAGCGGGACGTGGCGGTGGCCGTCGAAGGTGAGGTGTTCGTAGACCTCGTCGCAGATCGCGAACGTGTCGTGCGCCTGCACAAGATCGGCGATGAAGGCGAGCTCGGACGCCTCGAACACCTTGCCGGTCGGGTTCATCGGCGTGTTCAGCAGCACCGCCTTGGTGCGCCGGCCGAACGCGGCGGCGAACTGGTCGCGGGGCAGCTCCCAATTGGGGGGTGCGAGGCGCACGATGCGCGGCACCGCCCCGAGCATGCGGATGACCGGCAGGTAGGTGTCGTACACCGGCTCCAGCACCACCACCTCGTCGCCGGGGTCGAGGACCGCCATCAGGCAAGCGGTAATCGCCTCGGTGGCCCCCGAGGTGACGACGACCTCGCGCACCGGATCCGCCGCCAGTCCGTAGAACCGCTCGCCATGCGCCGCGACGGCGTGACGGAGCTCGGGCAGGCCGGGCATGGGCGGATACTGGTTGCGCCCGTCCAGCAGCGCCTCGGCGGCGGCGCGCACCACGTCATCGGGTCCGTCCGCATCGGGGAAACCCTGGCCGAGATTGATGCTATCGTGCTGCAGCGCGAGCGCCGACATGACGGTGAACACCGTTGTGCCGATACCGGACAGCAGCGCGTTGACGCCCTTCAAGCGTGTCTCCCGCAGCTTGCGATCGCTGACTATGAAGGTCGCCTCATTTCGGTGCAACAGGACGGTCCGGATTCTGCCTAAGAACAAAGCAGCCGAAGAGGATGTTCGCTCAGCGGGCGAGCGAGCGTTGCTTTCGGACCGAGTACGGTTCGCATTGCTTCGATGGCACGCCGCGTGCAAACCTCCGTTGCTGCCGCAAGCGCTTGGCGAAAGGCAGCCTGACAACTGGAGGACGCCCGGCCCGTCCGGGGTTTGACGCAGATGAAGAAAATCGAGGCGGTCATCAAGCCGTTCAAGCTGGACGAGGTGAAAGAGGCGCTGCACGAGGTAGGGCTGCAAGGCATCACGGTCGTCGAAGCCAAGGGGTTCGGTCGCCAGAAGGGCCACACCGAGCTGTATCGCGGGGCCGAGTATGTCGTGGATTTCCTCCCCAAGGTGAAGATCGAGATCGTCTGCGAGGACGGGCTGGTCGAGCGGGCGGTCGAGGCGATCGTCGCGTCGGCCCGCACCGGACGGATCGGCGACGGCAAGATCTTCGTCTCCTCGATCGAGGAGGTGGTGCGCATCCGCACCGGAGAGCGCGGGGAAGACGCGATCTGAGAACACCAAGGGATCGCTTGCGGCGATCCTGATCTGGCCGTCGTGGCCGGCGGCAGTCCGTCTGAGACGCCGTTTTCATGACTTACGAAAGGACGGGGATAGGAATGGCGAAGAAGCCCGCCACAGGCGCCGGCGACGGCGTGGGCAAGGTCCTGGAGATGATCCAGGAGAACGCGGTCGAGTACGTGGACCTGCGGTTCACCGACCCGCGCGGCAAATGGCAGCACACGGCGCAACACGTCTCGACCATGGACGAGGACGCCTTTCGCGACGGCATCATGTTCGACGGCTCCTCCATCGCCGGCTGGAAGGCGATCAACGAGAGCGACATGATCCTGATGCCCGACCTCGATACGGCGGTGATGGACCCGTTCGCGGCCAAGCCGAGCCTGATCCTGGTCTGCGACATCATGGAGCCGTCCACCGGCCAGTTCTACAACCGCGACCCCCGCGCGACGGCCAAGCTGGCCGAGGCATATCTCCGGTCCACCGGGATCGGCGATACGGTGATGGTGGGCGCGGAGGCCGAGTTCTTCGTGTTTGACAGCGCCAAATTCGGCGTCGGCGGCAACTACGCCACCTATCAGGTCGAAAGCATGGAAGGGCCGGGCGCGTCGATCAAGGATTTCCCCGAGGGAAACATGGGCCACCGTCCCGGCGTGAAGGGCGGCTATTTCCCCGTCCCGCCGGTCGACAGCGAGAGCGACCTGCGCGCCGAGATGCTGTCCACGATGGGCGAGATGGGCCTGCCGGTTGAGAAGCATCATCACGAGGTGGCGCAGTCGCAGCACGAGCTCGGCTTTCGGTTCGGCACCCTGGTCAAGCTGGCCGATCAGATGCAGATCTATAAGTATTGCGTGCACAATGTCGCGCACAGCTACGGCAAGACCGCCACCTTCATGCCCAAGCCGATCTACGGCGACAACGGCTCCGGCATGCACACCCACCAGTCGATCTGGAAGGCGGGCAAGCCGTTGTTCGCGGGAAACGGCTACGCCGACCTGTCCGAAACCTGCCTCTACTATATCGGCGGCATCATCAAGCACGCCAAGGCGATCAATGCGTTCACCAACCCGGCGACCAATAGTTACAAGCGACTGATCCCGGGCTTCGAGGCGCCGGTGCTGCTCGCCTATTCGGCGCGCAATCGCTCGGCCTCCTGCCGCATCCCCTACACGACCAGTCCGAAGGGCAAGCGCGTCGAAATCCGGTTCCCGGACCCGGTCTGCAACCCTTACCTCTCCTTCTCGGCGTTGCTGATGGCAGGCATCGACGGGATCAGGAACAAGATCCACCCCGGCGATCCGATGGACAAGGACCTCTACGATCTGCCGCCGGAGGAGCTCAGGGGCATCCCCACGGTGTGCGGCAGCCTGCGCGAAGCGCTGGGCGCACTCGAGGCGGATCACGAATTCCTGCTGGCCGGCGACGTGTTCAGCAAGGACCAGATCGACAGCTACATCGAGCTCAAGTGGACGGAAGTCTACCGCGTCGAGCACACGCCGCATCCGGTCGAGTTCGAGATGTACTACTCGGCTTAGTTGTCTATCCAAAAAGCATAGGAGCTAGGCGAAGCAGCTGCTTCCACCTGTCATACCGGCGCAAGCCGGTATCCAGGGCCGGCGCTCCGGCCGTCGCATGCATCCTGGACCCCGGCCTTCGCCGGGGTGACGGGGAAGAGCGGACACGGCAATCATCGCATCTTGACTGCACGGCTACGCTTAGCCGTGCAATTACATTCGAGCGTGATCAGCCCTGCTTCCTCCCGGAAGCGGGGCTTTGCTTGTCGGCACGAATGCGAAGACGGCTGCCCTGCCCAGCTATTAAGCAATGGTTGCATGAGCAAGCCATGAAATTGCTGGCATGTTTCTTGGAAGCCGCTCCCTGACCTCGCGCCGATGCGCGACGGCTTAACGGGACGGAACCAAATGGATCAAGGGGCAGCGACATGAAACTCATCATGGCCATCATCAAGCCGTTCAAGCTCGATGATGTGCGCGAAGCATTGACGCCGCTCGGCGTGCAAGGCCTCACCGTCTCCGAGGTGAAGGGCTTCGGCCGGCAGAAGGGCCAGACGGAGATCTATCGCGGCGCCGAGTACCACGTGAGTTTCCTGCCGAAAGTAAAGATCGAGGTCGTCGTGCCGGCCGACCTCGCCGACTCCGTGGTCGAGGCGATCAGCAAATCGGCGCACACCGGCAAGATCGGCGACGGCAAGATCTTCGTCATGGATATCGAACGCGCCGTCCGCATCCGCACCGGCGAAATGGACAACGAAGCACTATGACGATTGGCAAGGAAACGAGTCCGATGAACCGAGTTCGCTTCAATCCTTGGCTGGTGGGAGGCCTTACCGCGGCGGTGTGCCTGCTTGCCTACGCCGTGCCGGGGTTTGCCGATGAGCCGGCCACCGCCGCGACAGCGGCGCCGGCCGCCGCCGCCGCCGCCGCCGGGCCGCCCAAGATCGACACCGGTGACACCGCCTGGATGCTCGCGAGCACCGCCCTGGTGCTGATGATGACGGTCCCGGGCCTCGCGTTGTTCTACGGCGGCATGGTGCGCAAGAAGAACATCCTCGCCACCCTGATGCAGTCCTTCACCATCTGCTGCCTGGTCACGGTGGTGTGGATGGTGATCGGCTACAGCCTCGCCTTCACCACCGGGGGCGCCTACCTCGGCGACATGTCGCGGCTGCTGCTGAACGGCATCGCCGACCACATCAGCAAGGGCGCCGATGCTGCCTTCGTGCTCGGCGCCGGCTCGGACGCCGCCGTGCCGCAGACGGTGCCCGAGACCGTCTACATGATGTTCCAGATGACGTTCGCGATCATCACCCCGGCGCTGATCGCGGGCTCGTTCGCGGATCGCATGAAGTTCTCCGCGATGTGCGTTTTCATGGTGCTCTGGTCGATCATCGTCTACTCGCCGATCGCGCATTGGGTGTGGGCGCCGACCGGCTGGCTCTCGCAGCTCGGCGTGCTCGACTTCGCCGGCGGCACCGTCGTGCACATCAACGCCGGCATCGCCGGGCTGGTGAGCGCGCTCGTGCTCGGCAAGCGGCTCGGCTACGGCCAGGAGAACATGGCGCCGTACAACTTGGCCTACGCGGTGATCGGCGCCTCGCTCCTCTGGGTCGGCTGGTTCGGGTTCAACGCGGGTTCCGCGGTGGGTGCCAACGGCCGCGCCGGCATGGCCATGGCCGTCACACAGATCGCCACCGCGGCGGCGGCACTCGGCTGGATGTTCGCCGAGTGGTTCAGCAAGGGCAAACCTTCCGTGCTCGGCGCGATCTCGGGCGCGGTGGCGGGACTGGTCGCTATCACGCCCGCGTCCGGCTTCGTGCTGCCCGGCCCGGCGCTGATCATCGGCGTCGTCGCCGGCGTGGTCTGCTTCTGGTCGGCAACCAGCCTCAAGCACATCCTGGGCTATGACGACAGCCTCGATGCGTTCGGCGTGCATTGCATCGGCGGCATCATCGGCGCGCTGCTCACCGGCGTGTTCTCCTACGGCCCGCTCTCGGCGACCGACGCGAGCCCGGACGGCAGCCCGGGCGGCCTGCACCAGTTGCAGCTGCAAGCGATCGGGGTTTGCACCACGCTGGTCTACAGCGGGATCGTGTCGTTCATCCTGCTGAAGATCATCGACGCCGTGATCGGCCTCCGGGTGGAACGCGAGGAGGAACGCGAAGGCCTCGATATCGTCCTGCACGGCGAGCAGGTGTTCTGAAACCGCGAGGGCGCCCTATCCGGGGCGCCCTCTTTCCGCAAGCAACGAAAAATTCGGGTCAATTGCGATGAAACGCACTGTCGGAGCAGCCGCCGGATGGCTGCTGTCCTGCTCCCTGCTCGCGCTCGCGAGCCACCCCGCCGCCGCGCAAGCGCCGGTGGGCGCCGCTCCCGCGGCCGGCGCGTCGCCCTCGACGGGCGCGGTTCCGTCGCCGCAGAACGCGCCGGCCAACCAGGCGAAACCGGGCGAACCGGCCAAGGCCGCCGACACGGCGGCGGCGCCGCCCGCCGCGCCGACCACCTGGGCCGGCGGCATCAAGTTCACCGCGCAGTTCGAGGGGGGCGCCACTGTCGCGCCGGTCAATCCGAGCGACGGGCTCAACTTCGGTCAGCTGTTCACCGACCGGACCAATCAGTTCGTGCTGAACCAGGCGCTGCTGACGCTGCAAAGGCCGATCGACCCCAAGTCGACGGACTACGATTTCGGGTTCAAGCTGCAGGGGCTGTACGGCACCGACGCCCGCTACGTCCAGTTCCTCGGCGAGCTCAACAGCAGCTTTGCAAGCAAGTATCAACTCGCCTTCGTCGAGGCCAACGTCGCCGCGCACCTGCCGCTGCTGTTCGGCGGCGGCATCGACGTGAAGGTGGGCCAGTTCGCCACGCCGCTCGGCTTCGAGACCATCGATCCGTCGACGAACGCCTTCTATTCGAAGTCTTATATCTTCAACTACGGACTGCCGTTCGTCTCGTTCGGCGGCCTCGGCATCGCGCATGTCACTCCGTTCCTCGACGTCTACTTCGGCGCCGACACCGGCTCGAACACCACGTTCGGCGCCGGCGACGAGAACGGCGCCGCGGCGGGAACGGCGGGCCTCGGCTTCACTTTCCTCGACGGCAATCTCACCCTGTTGGCGCTGACGCATTTTGGCCCCGAGAACCCGACCAAGACGGTCCCCGGCGCGAATAGTTCGTTCCGATATTTTAATGATATCGTCGTGACATACAAGGCGACGGACAAGCTCTCTCTTACAACGGAGCTGAATCTGATCCGCGACGACGCGTTCGGCGCCAACGCCTACGGCGCCGCGCAGTACGTGAGCTACGCGCTCAACGACCACGTCGCCCTCAACGCGCGGGCCGAGGTCTATCGGGACGATAGCGGCTTCTTCGTCGCCGGCTTTCGCGGCTACCACGACTTCGCCAACTTCCAGCTGGGCAACCCGGTGGCAGGCGTCGTCGCTGTCGGCCCGGCGACCTACGGCGAAGCCACGCTCGGTCTGACCTGGAAGCCGACGCTGCCGGCCGCCGTCTCCGACTATACGACCGGTCTGATGATCCGCCCGGAGGTGCGCTACGACCGGACGCTCACCACCACCAACGCCTACAACAATCGATCCGATCGCGGCGTCTTCACCTTCGCGGCCGACTTCGTGTTGGGCTTCTGACTTGGCTCAGAGAGCCTATGCCAAGCGACTGGTTGTTCACCCGTCATTCCGGCGCAAGCCGGAATCCAGAGCAACCGCGCCGAGATGGGCAAGCTTCCTGGACCCCGGCTTTCGCCGGGGTGACGGGAATGCCTGGAAACATGGCGTCACTTCCCGGATGAACACTCAGCCGGCGCGATCGACGGCGACCGCGACCTCGTTGCGCCGTAGCGGCGGCAGCGTCCAAGGGGGATCGTAGAACCAGGCAATCGGCTCTCCGACCACCTTCCAGGCGCTGCCGTCGAGACGGCGCAGCAGCATCGCCCGCGCGTCGGCGATCGCCGATGCGCCGGTCGAGCCCGAGAACCGATACACCGCCATCGTCTCGGGCGGCACCGAAACCAGCTTCACCGCCGCGTCATTCGGCGCCGGCAGCGTCTGTAGCGTGTATTTCGCCGGCATGAAGAAGCGGATGCGCCATTGACCCGAAGCATCCGCGCCCTGCGCCACGGGCGCCGTCATCGCGATCTTTTCGGGTTGGCCGGCCTGCTGCGAGACCGGCGCGGTCATCGCGATCTCGGTCCGCGCGTGATTGGCACCGAAGATGTAACCCGCGAGCCGGCGAAAACCGGCGCTGCGGCTGTCCTCCTCGCCCCCCGGCACGACGGTCTCGGCGGCGATCCGTGCATCATAATGGCGGATCTCGACCGGCCCGACATGCGACACGACCTGGTATGGCGGCTGCTCGGTGCCGCTGCGGATGCCGACGACGGAACACGCGCCGAGGGCGACGCCCGAGATCACGCTCCAAGCCCACATCGTTGCCGCTCCGCCCAGCTGCTACGAGACCAGACATAAGCCGGCGGGTCCGACGTCAAGGCGTGGTCACGCCAGCACGCCGAGTTGCCGCAGGCGGGCGACCTCCGCCGCGTCGTAGCCAGCCTCGCGCAGCACCTCCTCGCTGTGCTGCCCGACCGCGCCGCCACGCCGGGGCGCGACCTTGTGCTCGCCCGATAGGTGAAACGCGCTGCTGACGGTGAGCAGTTCCTCGCCCTCGAACGGGACCAGCACCCCGACCTCGCGCATCTGCTCATCGACGAGCATGTCATCGAGCGTGCCGACGATGCCGAAGGTGATGCCCCCTGCATCGAGCCGCGTGCGCCACTCGGCCAGGGTGCGGGTGGCGAACGTCTTGTCGAAGATGGCGGTCAAGGCGCGGGCGTTGTCCCGCCGCGCGGCGCCGGTCGCGAAACGGGGATCGTCGAGCAGGTCCACCCGGTCGATCGCGCGAAGCAACGGCGCGAACTGACGCTCCTCGTTCAACATGGTGAGCATGAACCAGCGCTCGTCGCCGCAACGGTAGATGTTGGCGCAAGCGTTGGCCGAGTCCTCGCGCGGCGGCCGGCTCACGACGTGCGCCCCGCAAAGCCGGGCCTGCGCGAAGCAGCCGTTCGCCCACAGGCCGTTGGCGAGCAGCGAGGTGCTGACCAGGCCGCCGAGTCCGGTGCGTTCGCGCCGGTAGAGAGCGGTCACGATCGCGCCGTACAGCGAGGACGCGCTCGGATGGTCGCCCATGCCGGGCAGCGAGCGGGCCGGCGGCGCGTGCGCGTCGGCGCGCACCAGGTCCATGAGGCCCGAGCGCGCCCAGTAGGCGGTCGAGTCGAACCCCGTCTTCTCCGCCTCCGCTCCCGTCTCGCCGTAGGCAGTGAACGAGCCGTAGATCAGCCGCGGGTTGAGCGCGCCGACCGTCGCGTAGTCGATGCCCAGCCGTTTGCGGGCGGGAAGCGGATAGTTGGTGATGAACACGTCCGCCGACCCGAGGAGGCGGTGCAGCACCGCCTGTGCCTCCGGCAGCTTGAGATCCAACGCCAGGCTGCGCTTGTTACGCCCGGTGAGCAGCCAGGCCCAGTCATGCGCGCTGCCCGTGGGCATCCCCGCCATGCTGCTGGCGCCCCGCCAGGCGTCCCCTGCCCCCGGCGGTTCCACCTTGATGACGTCGGCGCCGAAATCGCCCAGGATCGTCGCCGCCCCCGGTGCGGCGATGAAGCTCGCGCAGTCGATCACCTTGAGGCCGTCGAACACCCGCGCCGACGCACCGCCATCTGGCATTTCAGGGCGCCTGGTTGCTGAAGACGATGGTGCCGGAAGCCGCGAACATGCCGCCGACGCCGTGGCAGACGGAGATCTTGGCGTCCGGGATCTGCGCCGGCGCGATGCCGCGCATCTGCCGCACGCTCTCCTGCAGCGCGTACATCCCGTACATGCCGGAGTGCATGTAGGAGAGCCCGCCGCCGTTGGTGTTCACCGGCAGCTTGCTCCCCGGTGCCGTGTTGCGCCCGGCGATGAACGCCGCCGCCTCGCCGCGGCCGACGAAGCCGAGGTCCTCGAGCCCGTAGATCGGCAGATGCGCGAAGGCGTCGTAGATCATCAGGTGATCGACATCCTTGTGCGCGATGCCGGCCTCGCGGAACGCCGTGGGTCCGGCGACGCTGAACGCGCGCGAGGAGGTGAAATCCTTCATCTGCGAGATCATCGGCGTCTCCACGCTTTCGCCGGTGCCGAGCACGTAGACGGGCTTCTGCGGAAAGTCGCGCGCGCGGTCGCGATGGGTGACGATCAGCGCGCCGCCGCCGTCGGTCACGAGGCAGCATTGCAGCAGGCGGAACGGATAGGCGATCATGCGCGAGTTCAGCACGTCCTCGACGGTGATCGGGTCCTTGAAGGTTGCGCGTGGGTTCTTCGCCGCCCACTCGCGCTGCACCACCGAGACCATCGCGATCTGCTCGTGCGTCACATTGTAGCGCTTCATGAAGCGCAGCACCGGGATCGGGAACATCGTCGGCGGCCCGAGCGGCCCGAACGGCTGCTCGAACTGGCCGTTGAGGCTGCTCGCCGCCACCGAGCGTGCCGGCTGACCGACCCGCGAGCGTCCGCTCTCGCCGTGCGTGATAAGGATGGTTCTCGCCAGCCCGGCCTCGATGGCGGCGGCGGCATGGCGCAGGTGGATCATGAACGAGCAGCCGCCGACCGAGGTGCCGTCCACCCAGGTCGGCGTGATGCCGAGGTAATGCGCGATCTGCTGCGGCGTCTCGACGGCGGTGGCGACACCGTCGATGTCGGTCGGCTTGAGGCCCGCATCCTTCATCGCCAGCAGCGCCGCGTCCGCGTGCAGCTGGATCTGCGACATGTCGGGCACCACGCCCAGCTTGGAGGTTTCCGATGCGCCGACGATGGCGACTGATCTTGCACCCATCGGTTCTACCCCTTCGCCGGACGGAACAGCGGCAGCGTGATGTCGTCGTCCATTCGCTCGAACACGACCTCGAGCGGCATGTCGAGCTGCAACGCCTCCGGCGTCTGCGGGCAGTCGACGATGTTGGTCATCATGCGCGGGCCTTCCGCGAGCTCGACGACCGCGATGGCGTAGGGCGGCGTGAAGCCTGGCACCGGGCGGTGGTGGATCACGTAGCTGTACAAGGTCGCGCGGCCGCTCGCCGTGAACCAGCTCACGTCGGTGGAGCCGGTCCCGGGCGCAAACGGCCGCGGCGGGAAATACGCCTCGCCCGTGGCGTTGTCGCGCTGCAGGCGCAACTCGCCCGCCTTGGTGCCGTCCCAGAAATGCTGGGTCTCCGGCGTGGGCACAGGCTTGGCACGTCCCGGTTCGAGCATCGGTTCCCCCTCCACAGTTCCCAGCATCTTGGCGGACCTACGCTCGCCGGTCCAGGCGGCCACGTGCCCGGTCCTCTCGAAGCGATGCGGGCAGTGATCGACCTCTTCGGTAACGACGCGACCAAGGTGGTCACTACGAGCGTAGAACCCGATCAGGGTATCGCCCAACCAGCAGTCGTCGATATAAGCGGCAAGCGTCCCCGGACGCGGGTTCAAGGGTTCCGCACGATGGCCGAAATCGATGAAGGCTTGCCACAAAGCGGCCCTGACGGTGGCGTCAGGAGCATACTGAACCCAGAGACGCGGAAGGTGATCAGCGACGATCCTGTCAGCCGCGTACTGAAATGGGTTTTGCTCGGAACCGCGATTGTCTGTTTCGCCCTCATTGCCTGGGCGACGCAGCAGACCTATCGGGATGCGCCCATGCAGCCGGACCAGTTCGTGGCGCAGGATGGCACGCTGTTGATGTCCGGCCATGACATCATTGCCGGCAAGTCTGGGTTCCAAAAAGCCGATCTGATGGATTACGGCAGCCTCTACGGCATGGGTTCCTATTTTGGCCCGGACTACACGGCCGAAAATCTGGTCGCCCTGGCGACTGCGACACAGGATAATCTGGCGCAGGCCAGCACCGGACGGGCTTTCGCGTCGCTTGGAGCGGATCAGCAGGCCGCGATCAAATCCCACATGCAAGCGCAGTTGCATGGCGTGGATTTGACCCAGCACGCCGTCACCGTTCCCGATGCCCTGGCAGGTGCCATTACGACGGTTCGCGACGGCATCGGGACCAAGCTGCGGCAGGACAATTTCGCCGCGGGTTACAGCAAGGCTCGTAGCCTCGACGCTCAGGCTGCGCAGCAGACGGCAGATTTCCTGATCTATTCCTCACTGACCACCGTAGCCCATCGGCCCGGCACGGAGGTGTCCTGGACACAGAACTGGCCCTATGAGCCGATCGTCGGCAACGCGCCCACCTCGGCGACCTTCATCTGGACCTGGGCAAGCTTCTGCTTCGTGTTCTTCGGGTTCGGTGCCGTGCTGTTCATCTACCAGATCTTCCTGTCGGACCCCGATGTCGCACCGATGGACCCGGTGCTGATCGGCTTTCGCACGTTGACGCCGAGCCAACGCAAGACGGGCAAGTATTTCCTGTTCGTAGCAGCCGTGCTGCTGTTGCAGATCGGCGCCGGATCGACCATGGCGCACTACTACTCCGACCGGACGAGCTTCTACGGTGTGCCGGTCGATACCTATGTGCCGTTCAACTTCCTTCGCAGCGTGCATCTCCAGGCACCGCTTATCTGGATTGCGTTCTCCTGGATTGGGTCCGGCCTGTTTCTTGCCCCGGTCATCAGCGGGCGCGAAGCGAAGCACCAGGGCCTGCTGGTCGATATCCTGTTCTGGGCGTCTCTCATCGTCGTCGCCGGAGCGTTGGTCGGCAACTATCTCGGCATCATGGGGCTGATCGACGCGAGCTGGTTCTGGTTCGGCAACCAGGGGCTGTCGTATCTGGAGATCGGCCGCTTCTGGCAGATTGCCTTTCTCGCCGCATTGGTCATGTGGAGCTGGCTGATATGCCGAGCCTTTTGGCCGAGCCGGGCTCTTTGGTGGGATGCGGCCCGGCATTTCTGGACCGGGCGCATTCGGCTGGAACACCTGCTCTGGGCCGCGACGATCAACATCGCCGTGTTGTACGTCTTCGGGATGATGCCCCTGACCGGGGTGGAGGACTCCTTCACCATCACGGACTACTGGCGATGGTGGGTCGTCCATCTGTGGGTGGAGCAGTCGTTCGAATTCTACGCCGCTGCCATGAGCGCCTATCTGCTTATGGGGGTCGGCCTGGTGTCCCGCAACTTGGCGGAGCGGGCCGTGTATTTTCGAGATCATCCTTGTCTTCCTGGGCGGGGTGCTTGGCACTGGGCATCACCTCTACTGGGCGGGTGGTCCGAACCTCTGGATTCCGTTCGGTACCATGTTCTCCTTCATCGAGGTGCTGCCGCTGGTGTTGCTGATCCTTGAATCGATCGAGCAGCGTCGGCTCATCAAGGCGCATCAGGAATTCAAATACGGGCTGGCCTACACCTACGTCATCGGGGCGGCGTTCTGGAATTTTGTCGGAGCCGGCGTTTTCGGTGGCGGCACCCTCAACGCACCCCTCGTCAACTACTACGAGCATGGCACCTTCCTGACCCTGAACCATGCGCACACCGCCTTGTTCGGGGCCTTCGGCCTGCTCGGGATCGGCCTGATCTACTTTTGCCTGCGCTACGTGGCGGGTGATCGATATGCCTTCAAGGAAGGCCCGGGATACACCGCCTTCTGGCTCTACAATGGCGGTCTCGTACTCTGGGTTGCCCTGAATTTCTTCCCGATCGGCTGGGCGCAACTGAACGCGGTCTTTGAGCACGGGCTCGCCTACGCCAGAAGCCCGACCTTCTACAACACCGTGTCGATCTGGCAGTGGCTGCGGATCTTCGGAGATGTCGTGTTTGCCTTCGGCGCGCTGCTCATGGCGTTTGATTTCATCATGAAGCTCTGGCCGCTTTTCCCGGAGCACATCAAGCGACCGATTGCCGCCCCAGTGCCTTCAGAGACGGCATCGAGCGCTCCGGGTGCCGCGGCCAGGACGGCTGTCCGTCGGCCGGCGGCTCAGCAGCATGCCGATGTCTGATGTGTTCGGCCGGCCTCGTTGTGACGATCCAGGCAGATCGTTCGAGTGGCGGGAAGAGACGTTCTCATGGTGAACCTGCGACATCACTCAATCCGGCTGGGACGCGTGCTGCTGGTGTGCATCCTGGTCCTGATCGCTGCCGCGCTCCTCGCTCTTGGTTTGGAACCGCTCTGCGGTTGGGAATGTTCCTCGGCCTGGTTGCGCCGCATATCCCGGCTCCAGGCGGCTAAAACATGCTGGTGATCCCCGGCAACATGCTGATGATCCCCGGCAGAACTGGACCTTGAGAGCACCTCGAAGATCACGACCGGCTCCGGCAAGATGTCGGCGTCGCTCGTCACCGGAGAGCAGGTGACCGCCACGTCCGGGTAACGCACCCGACCGGCGACCACGACCTTCACGTCGCCCCGAACGACACGGCAGGGTCCATCCCGCAATCCGCGCCGCAACGCCTCGACAACGTTCGTCGCGATTTCGGAGTGCGCGACCGTACCGCCGTTCATTGCGACGGGCGCGAACCCGTCGAACTCGAACGGGCGTTCCTGCTTGCGCTCCCAGGCAAGGAACGCGTCGAGCGACATGGGCTTGCGAAGGGCTACGTTCATAACGCGAGGCTAGCACGCCAGCGGCCGTTGTACAAACCAGGCAAGCGCGGTTGGATCGGCTTGCTCATGCCGCTATCACCCGGCGAGCGGACCCGCTCGACAGCACGAGGCAAGACCATGACCGATACGCCCCCCGATCGCCTCTCGGTGAACCCGAGGAGCCCCTATCACGACGCCGCCGCGCTGGAACGCGGCGTCGGCATCCGCTTCAAGGGCGAGGAGAAGACCAACGTCGAGGAGTATTGCGTCAGCGAAGGATGGGTCCGGCTCGCGGTCGGCAAGACCCTGCAGCGCGACGGCTCGGCGATGACGATCAAGCTGCAGGGGACGGTGGACCCATATTTCCGGGGTGAGCCCCTTCATTCCGAGGAAGACGTCGCAGAATAGCCTTTCGGGAGAAGGTTGGGTGAGGGGTTACCGCGCCGCCGCGATCGCGGGACGATCTCGGCCCACGTGACCGGGCGAAAATCCCAACCATCAACGCCCACATCGACCTGACGCGGCATCGGCTTGAGGCGACCGTGGCTGTGGCCATGCAGGTTCCAGGCACCCTTTGCCATGTCGCGCCAGGTGCGGAAAGCATAGTGGCAGAGCACGAGCGGCAGGCCGTCCTGCACCATCTCGGCATACGGCCCGACGCTGGCCCACAGGTCGCACGTAGTCGTCGCCGCGCCATCGTTGTTGCCGGTGATCAGGTGCTTCGTCCCATGCAGCGCGCCCAGCACGGCGGCGACCCGGGCCGGCTTCTGACGGACGGCGAAGTCGCCCAGGTGCCAGACCGTGTCCGACGGCACCACGACGGCGTTCCAGCGTTCGATCATCGCCTCGTCCATTGCCGCCACCGAGGCGAACGGGCGACGATAGAGACCGAGCGCGCCGCCGTGGCCGAAATGCGTGTCGGCGGTGAAGAAGACGGTCATCCGAGAAAGCGAGCGGTCATGGCGGGGCAGACCCTATCCAAGGTGACGGTGATCGATCACCCGCTGGTGCAGCACAAGCTCACCTTGTTGCGCGACCGCTCGACCGGAAGCGCCGGCTTTCGCACCATCCTGCGCGAAGTCAGCACGCTGCTCGCCTACGAGGCGACGCGGCATCTGCCGCTGCAGCCGGTGGCCATCGATACGCCGCTCGAACGCATGCAGTCGGCCATGCTCGCCGACAAGAAGCTCTGCCTCGTGTCGATCCTGCGCGCGGGCAACGGGCTGCTTGAGGGAATGCTGGACCTGATCCCGTCCGCGCATGTCGGGCATATCGGGCTCTACCGCGATCCGGCCACGCTCGCAGCCGTCGAGTATTTCCTCAAGCTGCCGGACGACATCGCAACGCGCCAGGTAATCGTCCTCGACCCCATGCTGGCGACCGGGCACTCGGCGGTTGCCGCGGTCGAGCGGCTACGCCGCGCGGGCGTGACCGAGATGCGCTTCGTCTGCCTGCTGGCCGCGCCGGAAGGGATCGCGACGTTCCATCAAGCAAACCCGGATGTGCCGGTGTTCACCGCTTCCGTGGATCGGCAGCTGGACGAGCACGGCTACATTCGGCCGGGGTTGGGGGACGCCGGAGATCGGCTGTACGGGACACATTGACCAGGCGCTAGCCGACAATCACGCCCTTGCCGATGATCTTCCGATCGATCACCGCCTGCAGTGCGTCGGCGGCGCGCTCCAGCGGGAAGCGGTGCGAGATATACGGTCGCAGCTTGCCCTCGCCCGCCAAGCGGAGCAGTTCCCGCATGTTGGCCGCCGCCTGCTCGGGCTCGTTCATGCCCAGGCCGCCGATCCAGACGCCGAGCGCATCCGCCCCCTTCACCAATAGATGGTTGGTCTTGGCGAGCGCGGGCGGGCCGGCCAGGAAGCCGAGGATGAGCAGGCGCGCGCCCCAGGGGGCAAGGCAGCGCGTGCTCTCGTCGAACACCTCGGCACCCAACGGGTCGTAGACGATGTCGACGCCGCGCCCGCCGGTCAGGTCCTTCACCGTGTCGCGGAAGCGGCCGTGATAGTCGATCGCGTGATCGGCGCCCTGTTCGAGGCAGACACGGCGCTTCTCCTCGGTCGCCGCCGTCGCGATCACCTTGGCGCCGAACAGCTTGGCGATCTGGATGGCGGCGATGCCGATGCCGCCGGCGGCACCGTGGATCAGCACCCATTCGCCCGCCCGCATCCGCCCGCGCTGCAACAGCGCGTAGTACGCGGTGGTGTAGCCGCCGCGGAACACCGCCGCCTGCTCGACGTCGAGCGCGGGCGGCACCGGATCGCAGGTGTCCTCCGAGCAGTTGGCGAGTTCGGCGAAGGCACCGGAGGCCGGGCGGCACATTACCGTCTCGCCTAGCTTGAAGCCGGCGACACCCGCACCGACGGCGACGATCTCGCCCGCCGCCTCGCTGCCGGGGATGAACGGCGGCTCCTTCTTGGTCTGATAGGTGCCGGCGGTCATCAGCACGTCGGTGTACTGCACCCCGCGCGCGGCGATGCGCACCTGCACCTCGCCCTCGCCGGGCGCGGGTGGGTCCGGCATCTCGCGGTAGACGAGCAACTCCGGACCACCGAAGCGTTCGCAAACGACAGCCTTCATGGATCGAACCTCATTGCAATACCGGCATTACCTCGGCCGTGAACAGCCGGATCGATTGCAGCGCCTCGTCGCGCGCGATGTCGCCGAAGGCGAAGCGGCAGAGCAGGTAGTTGATGCCGCCCTCCTCGATCATGCGCGCGAGCACGGCCCGCACCTTCTCCGGCGTCCCGGCGACGGCGCGGCCCTGATCCTCCGCTTCCTCGAACGTTTCAGGAAACAGCGCGGACGGGCTCGGCAGCATGGTGCCATCCTTGAGCCAGAGGTGCAGGAAGCTCTCTCGCCAGCGCCGGTAGCCGCGCCGCGCGATCTCGTACGCCTCCGCCTCGGTCCCGGCGACCACCATGTGACGGCCGAACCCGATCATGGGCAGCATGTCGGGCGGCTCCCCCGCCGCCGCCCAGTCGGCGCGGTAGCGGTCGGTGATGGCGCGCGTCGCGGCGGGCGGCAGGTTGGTGACGATGTTGACCCGGTTGCGCACGCACCACTCGATTGCCTCCGGCCGGCCGAGCCCGTACCAGAGCGGTGGATGCGGCTTCTGCGCCGGCTCCAGCTCCACGGGGAAGTCGCGGAACCGGTAGTACCTGCCCTCGAAGCTGAGCGAGCGCGTCTGCAACCCGCGCAGGATGAGTTCGAGCACCTCGGCATATCGCCGGCGCCGCGTCGGGGTCGAGCCCCCAATGCCGTAGCTCGATCGGCGAGATGCCTCGCCCGACGCCGAGCAGCAGCCGTCCGCCGCTCATCTGGTCGAGCATGCAGATCTCGTCGAGCAAGCGGATCGGGTGATACAGCGGCAAGGTGTAGACGAGCGGGCCGAAGCGCAGGCGCTGCGTGCGCTGCGCCACGGCCGACAGATACACTGAAGGCGACGGTGCCATGCCGAGCGGCGTCGCGTGGTGTTCGGCCACGTGATAGCCGTAGAAGCCGGCGCGGTCGTAGGCCTCGACCAGCGCCAGCCGATCGGCGTAGAACGCGCCGAGCGGTTCGCCGGCGTGCCGGTCCACGTGGTCGAACACGCCGAAGCGCATCATGCCCTACTCCCCGTCATCAACTCAGATCGCATGTTGTTACGCGGTCGTTCCTGATTGCGGTTTGGCGCAGCATAGCGTTGCTGATGACGATGATTTTTCGCATCACGGCGGTGAGCGC
>JAABUQ010006706.1_pt1 | contig 17208 bp, 15 predicted proteins | sample 5560001 | NCBI WGS metagenome assembly JAABUQ01 (sample SAMN10711888, study PRJNA513371) | rock metagenome | isolation source: Antarctica rocks | place: Antarctica: Victoria Land, Finger Mt nord | collected 2015-12-18
AGCACGCAGCCGAGATGCTTTGGATCAAGCGATTAGTGATGCCATGAACCTTGTAACAATTAAAGATATACGCAATTGGTTTGCTCATTGCTGCTATTGTACATCACCCAGTTGAAAACCGCTATATCTATGGGTGAGTTTCTGCAGTCGGCCAATATTGCCATGCTCGCAGCGCTATTGCTTAAGCAGCTTACACCAGATGTTTCCATAGATGTTACAGAGCATGTATTGAATCTCAACGATGAAGCCGTCCTAGACGACGAAATTAATCCTGACAAGGCAAATGCTTACCCTGCGCAAACAGCTTCAATCCTTTTGACCGGCGCTACCGGTTTTTTGGGAGCATTTTTACTTAATGAACTCCTTGAGCAGACGTCAGCAGGCATCTATTGCCTGGTACGTGCTGACGGTGCCGAGGACGGGATGCGGAAAATTCAAAAAAACTTGCAATTTTACTCCCTATGGCAGGAAAAGTACACTGACAGAATTATCCCAGTCATCGGTGATTTATCTAAGCCCCTGTTGGGTCTTTCAGCATCACAGTTTGAAAAGATGGCACGCCTGATCGATGTCATTAATCACAATGGGGCAGTATTGAATTTTGTCTACCCTTATTCGGCATTAAAGCATACTAATGTTCTGGGTACGAAGGAAATACTGAGGTTGGCCTGTCAATTTAAAGTCAAACCACTACATTACGTTTCTACAGATGGCGTTTTTGATTCATCTGCTTATTACGGCAAGGAGGTGAAAGAATCAGAACCGATTATTTATACTGAGGGAATAGACCTTGGTTATACGCAGAGTAAATGGGTAGCGGAAAAGTTAGTTACCATAGCCCGTACCCGAGGACTTCCGGTTTCTATATACAGGCCGCCATTGATTGCCGGAAACAGCCAAACAGGTATCTGGAATACAGATGATTTTACCTGCCGATTTATTAAAGGCTGTATTGAAATGGGTAGTATGCCTCAGATGAACTCCGGCATAACTATTGTTCCTGTGGACTATGTCAGCCGAGCTATTGTCTATCTATCGAGGCAGAAAGAGTCGCAAGGATTGGCTTTTCACTTAAATAATCCTAATGTCTCGAGCTGGAGTGAGGTGGCCAATTGTATCCATGCTTTTGGCTATCCCGTTCGGCAGATTTCCTATAATAAATGGGAAGCAGAGCTAATCGAAACTGTAGGTTACGGTCACAATTCCTTAACGGGGCTCTTACCTTTCTTTCTTCGCAGGTGGTCTGAAGAAAAACTTACTTTTTCGGAACTAGCTCAAAGAAGAGTCAAGCTCAACTGCCAGGAAACGGTGGCTAGGCTTGCAGCTACTTCCATCGCCTGTCCGACTGTAGACTCTAAATTGCTTAATACCTATTTCTCGTACTTGAAAAGCAGTGGTTTCCTCGATGCCCCGCAGAGAAAGCCATGATGGTGAATACATTCTGTTGGCTTTGAACAATTATCACTCTTTGAAATTGATGGACTCCCAAAGAATCTACACACTGGCTTTTCTTGTAACGGGCTTCCCTCCAGATGTAAGCGGCGTTTCTCACTTCAATTGGGAGCGTGCCCAATGGTTGGCAAAGCAAGGGCTGTATCGTGTGGTTGTATTTGCCCCCGATTGGCAAAAGGGGCCAGATTCCCCTAAAGCGCTATCCGATTTGGACAAAAGGTTAATTATTGAACGTTATCCCTCAAAACCTTGGCTGCCTTATAAACTGACTCATGTCCCCAGGTTTCTCGCAGCACTTCAAATCAACAAAAGGCTAGCCTATTACAAACCTGACCTGATTACCATGACGGATGTAGAGAGGTTTTTCTTGTTAAGCACATGGCAATTGCCAGGTAGCCACTATGTAAAAACACATAATATTCCGTACATAGCCGAATACCATACGGATCTTTACAACTTTTCAGCTGCTTATCCTGGTTGGCGGTGGTTGCGAAATACTATTCGTAGTTCTAATTTAACGAGCTACCTATATCGTCAGTTTGATATAACGCTATGTCCTAGTAGCGCCGCCAGCAAAAGCTGTCAAGAAGTGGGAATTACAAATGTCAATACAATACCGTTTTCCGGTATTGAGCTTTCCACATATAGTCCTAGTCGTCGGAACCGCAAATGGTTAAAACCGTGGTTAAACGTTAACGAGCAGGATAACAAAGTTTTGCTCTTTTTAGGTCGGCTTGCCTTTGAGAAACGAGTAGATTTGCTGATCGAAGCATTTGCAAGATTAAACCCCAAAGAGCACCAATATTCTCTTATAATCGCTGGGGATGGCCCGGTCGATGTCGTCAACCAATTGAAATGTCTTGCTGAAGAGGTTCCTAACATCCACTTTACAGGTTTCATTCTTGGAGAAATGAAGTCTAACTTATTAGCTTCATGTGATATATTTTGCAGCCCTTCACCTTACGAAACTTTTGGACGAACATTGGTTGAGGCAATGTCTTCAGGTCTTCCGGTTGTAACTGTCGATAGCGGCGCTGTGTCTGAGTACATAATCGATGGTGTGAATGGGTATCTCGTCCCACCTAACGATGTTGAAGGATTAGCCAATGCCATCAAAAAAGTTTTGTCAAGCAACAAGACAAAAATTATTCAGCGCGCATTGCAAGATATAAATCAATTTTCTGTTGAGCAAGGATGTCAAAAACTTAGTAATTACTATCAGTAATTATTTAGTTAAGGAATCAAGTGATGGAAATTGACCGAAGACCTAAAAGTTGTGGCAACAGAAATTACTTATGGTTAGTCTTGAATTAAAGCGAGTGGTAGTCACAGGTCTGGGAGCCATTACCCCTGTGGGGAACACAGTAAAAGAATACTGGCAAGGACTCCTTCAGGGACGCAGTGGCATTGGATCCATTACTTTGTTTGATGCCTCTGGCCTGACTTGTCAAATTGCAGGAGAAGTCAAGGGCTTTGACCCCTGTGATTATTTAAATCGCAAGGAGGCTAGGCGTATGGACCGCTTTGCTCAGTTTGCGGTCTGTGCTAGTCAGCAAGCGATCACTAATGCCGGACTTGAGATCAATGACGTAAATGCTACCTCTATTGGTGTACTGATTGGCAGTGGCATTGGCGGAATTAAGGTTTTGGAAGACCAACAGGAGATCTACTTGACTCGAGGTCCTAACCGCTGCAGTCCTTTTATGATTCCGATGATGATTGCCAACATGGCTGCCGGACTAACGGCAATTCACACAGGGGCTAAAGGACCAAATTCCTGTACTGTTACCGCCTGTGCTGCGGGCTCCAATGCTGTGGGAGAGGCCTTTCGTTTAATTCCACAGGGTTACGCCTTAGCAATGATCTGCGGTGGCACGGAAGCGGCAATTACCCCATTATCTATTGCTGGATTTGCAGCTGCTAGAGCTTTGTCAACTCGCAACGAAGACCCCACTCGTGCCTCTCGTCCCTTTGACCGCGACCGAGATGGGTTTGTCATGGGAGAAGGAGCTGGCATTCTACTCCTAGAGGAGCTAGAGCATGCCTTAGGCCGCGGGGCTTGCATCTATGCAGAAATCATTGGCTATGGTTTAACTTGTGATGCTTACCACATGACCACTCCCGTACCTGAAGGTAAAGGGGCTACCAGAGCTATGGAACTAGCTCTAAAAGATGCTGGGTTGTTTCCCTACCAGGTAAGCTACATCAATGCTCACGGCACTAGTACACCTGCCAACGATGTCGCTGAAACTTTGGCGATGAAACAAGCTTTGGGGCAGCATGCTTTTCAAGTAGCCATCAGTTCCACGAAATCCATGACCGGTCATCTTTTAGGGGGTTCTGGAGGGATCGAGGCTGTAGCAACAGCGATGGCTGTAGCAACAGACGCAATTCCACCGACGACGAATCTAGAACATCCCGATTCAGCCTGTGATCTTGATTATGTTCCCGAACTTGGCCGAACTCAACCCTTAGAAGTTGCCCTTTCTAATTCCTTTGGTTTCGGGGGCCATAATGTCAGCCTGACATTTAAAAAATTTGAGGGCTAGCTGGGTTGGATAAGTAGCATTTTTATCCACGTTGACCACCCGTGGACACTGATGGAAGATGGTCAAATAGTTACAGCCTACCGAGCAATAGAAAGAGTATGACTGTAGTTTTAGAAATTAGTAACCGCACGATTACAGATCAGGAAATCATTCCTTTACTAGCTAGTTACCAACTACTGCCTCAATTATTGCGTGAACTACTGATCGACCAGGCTGTTACTTCTTTTGCGTGCACTCCTGGAGAGATAGCCCACGCCTGTCAACAGTTTTATCAACAAAATCAACTTACTACAGAAATAGCACGGCAGTCATGGCTAGACAATTCTAGCATGACCCCAGAGCAATTAGAGGCATTAGCCACACGGAGGCTGAAAGTTGAAAAATTCAAACAAGTAACCTGGGGTCATAAACTGGAGTCTTACTTCCTCCAACGTAAGGCACACCTAGACAAGGTCATTTACTCCCTGATTCGGACTCAGGATCTGGGAGTTGCCCAAGAAGTCTATTTCCGGATTCAAGCACAGGAGCAGTCCTTTGCTGAACTGGCGAGCGCGTATTCACAAGGTCCAGAAGCTCAGACTGGTGGCCTAATCGGCCCAGTTGAGCTAAGTAACACCACGAGCGCGATCGCGCAAATGCTCTCTATCAGCCAACCCGGTCAACTTTTGCCTCCCACTCGCTTAGGAGACTGGCTAGTGATTGTACGACTGGAAAAGTTGATCCCAGCGCAGTTGGATGAACCCATGCGCCAGCGACTGCTTCATCAACTCTTTGCAGGTTGGCTCTCACAGCAGCTTCAGCAACTGAGTTCTGTACGCCCCTTGTATAGCACTGCAACCCCTGCTACCCGATGAACTACACTAAGCCTGCGATTCAGGAATTTCTTGCTGGCGTATCTCCCTTCAATCAACTGTCTTCAGATGCCCTAACAAGATTGTCAGAACAATTTCAATTGCTGCGCTACCACATGGGTCAGGCAATTCTGGTGCAAGAAACCATGCCAGCCAATGTTGCCATTCTCTACGAAGGGCAAGCGCGTCTTTTAGGGTATGCTCCCCAGACTAAAGTCCCTGAAACACTGCAATTACTACAACCAGGAGCAGTTCTGGGTTGGGCAGGACTGATACGGGGAGTCGCTTGCGAAACCGCGATCGCCTCCACAGAAGTCATGAGCCTCACCCTCAAAGCAGCCGATTTCTTAGCCCTACTAGAGCTTGAACCGCTCATATTTACTACCTTTTGCAACCGTTGTGCCTTGATTGAAGTATTTGACCTACTGGGTGCAGAACTGGAGCGGCGGGCGAATAGGTCTGGAAATCTTAAGGAACTGGCTCTAAAGGCACATGAACAAGCAGTAGTCCTCAACTTACCGCCCGGCAAAACGCTACTGAAGCAGCTAGACCCTAACTTAGTGTGGTTGGTCAGTGGCGGTGCTCCGACTAACTTTGCAGTGGGTAGTCGCCTGAGTGAAGCTGATGTCCAAACCTATATAAAAGTAGAAGGTTCTGGAAAGGCGCGCTTAGTGGGCTTACGTGAACCCAGGGGAGAGTGGGAGATTCGGGGCAGGCAAGAGTGCCTGGCCCGGAGAGTGGGAGAGGAGGGGAAAGAAGAATTCCTCACCTCCTCACCCGCTCTTCTTTGGTCATTCCTTATGCACCTGAGCGTCCCCCCAAACCAGACACCAATGATGCTCAAGTAAGGCAAGCAAAATATCCCTATGTTCACGGCAGGGGTCCAATGGAAGCAACCTTGGCCTGCTGCCAAATGCTCAGTCAACACTTAGGGCTGCCTTTTCGAAGGGACGTCCTCAAGAGAGCGTTAGCCAATCAATTTGAGCGTACCGGCAGCATTTCCCTCCAGCTTTGTGGTGCGATCACCGAGTTGATGGGATTAAATTCCCAACTGGTGAATGTACCGGCAGTAGCCGTCAGTCGCCTGCAAGTCCCAGCGATGCTCAAATGGCAAGATAGTTTCGCTATTCTCTACAAAACTGGGGAAAAGGAACTAGTTCTGGCCGTACCCGAAAGCGGCATCCTGCGAAAAAAACCAGCGGATTTCATCGAAGCTTGGGGTGAAGTTGGCCAAGTTTTATTGCTGCAACCAACTATTGACACGCCTAAGCAGCGGTTTGGTCTGAGTTGGTTTAAACCATCCATCTACCGCTACCGCAAAGTCCTACTGGAAGTGTTTGTTGCTTCCTTTTTTGTGCAACTGTTGGGCCTGGCCAATCCCTTGATCACCCAAGTCATCATCGATAAGGTTCTGATCCAAAACAGTATCGATACCCTACATATTTTAGGGATATTATTGGTTATAGTAGCCATTTTTGAGGCGGTTGTCACCAGCTTACGCACCAATTTATTTGTCGATACCACCAATCGCATTGACCTAGCCTTGGGCGCACAAGTGATTGACCACCTGTTGCGCCTGCCACTGCGTTATTTTGAACGATGCCCTGTAGGAGAGTTAGCCACGCGGGTGAATGAACTGGAAAATATTCGTCAGTTTCTGACGGGTACCGCCCTGACTGTGGTTTTAGATGCGGTATTTTCCGGGATCTACATCGTTGTCATGGTGTTCTACAGCCCACTGCTCACCCTCGTTGCTTTGGTCACTGTCCCCTTATTTGCCTTGCTCACACTTGTGGTTGCCCCTGTAGTCCGGCAACAGTTGCGCACCAAAGCCGAGCGGAATGCACAAACCCAGTCTTATTTAGTAGAAGTCGTTTCTGGGATCCAAACCGTTAAAGCCCAAAACATTGAACTGCGAACGCGCTGGCAGTGGCAAGAGAGTTATGCCCGCTATGTCTCAGCTGGCTTTAAGAGCGTGCTGACCTCGACTACAGCTGGTTCGATTAGCAACTTTCTGAATAAACTGTCGAGTTTGTTGCTGCTGTGGGTCGGTGCCTATCTGGTGCTGCAAGGAAAATTAACTTTAGGAGAGTTGATTGCCTTCCGGATTATTGCAGGCTACACCACCAGTCCGTTATTAAGGTTAATTCAACTGTGGCAAAACTTTCAGGAAACTGCCTTATCTCTGGAACGGCTTAGCGACATTCTGGATACCCCACAGGAAGCAGACGAAGCAAATCGTCACAATATCCCTATGCCCGAGATTCGAGGGAGCGTGAAGTATGAGAATGTCGATTTTCGCTTTACTCATAGTGGTTCGCCGCAGCTAACGAACATTAATCTCGACTTTCCGGCAGGGGTGTTTGTCGGGGTTGTGGGCATGAGCGGTGCTGGCAAGAGTACGTTGGCGAAGCTGCTGCCCCGCCTCTATGAGCTTGATTCCGGTCGGATTCTGATTGATGGCTACGACATCAGCAAAGTGGAACTTTATTCGCTAAGGCGTCAGATCGGCGTAGTTTTGCAAGACACACTCTTGTTCGATGGGACTGTGCAGGAGAATATTGCGCTGACGCATCCGGACGCCACTGCTGAAGAAATTGTAGAAGCCGCCAAAGTCGCTGCGGCTCATGACTTTATTGTGTCCCTGCCCCAGGGCTACAACACCCGAGTAGGCGAAAGGGGTTCAGCCCTGTCTGGAGGACAACGGCAGCGAATTGCGATCGCCCGTACAGTTTTACAAAATCCTCGCCTGCTGTTGTTAGACGAAGCCACCAGCGCGTTGGACTATAACACTGAGCGACAAGTGTGTTTGAATTTAGCGTCAGAGTTCCGCGATCGCACTGTCTTTTTCATTACCCACCGTTTGGGCACGATTAAGCACGCTGATGTGATTGTGATGATGAACCAAGGGACAGTGGTCGAGCAGGGGAGGCATGCAGAACTCATGGCCCTAAGGGGGCGCTACTACTGTCTCTACCAGCAACAGGAAGCACAAGTGTAACCGTCATTACTCAGATCCACTAATTTCCCTGTATGAGGCGACAACCATGAGTACAAACAATGGGGCCAAACTAGATCACTCACCCAATGGAGCGAGGCTACACCAATTACCCACCCTCACCCAAACAACAGTTCATCTCCCAAAAGAAACAACTTCGACCCAAAAGGATAGCACCCGCGCACACACAGGTATCGGCTTGTTTGACCAACCCGTGCTCCTCCAACAATCCCCCCTGTGGGAGCGGGCGATTCTTTGGGTATTGATGGGATTAACCACGACTGCCATTATTTGGGTCTGTGTTGCCAAAATTGAGTCAGCAATCCCGGCTCAGGGCAAGCTCGAACCACAGGGGACTGTCAAAGAGGTGCAAGCCCCTGTTGATGGCGTGGTGAAAAACATCTACGTGGATGACGGGCAACGAGTAAGCAGTGGCGACCGCCTCCTCAGTCTCGATCCCACTGTAGCTCAGGCCCAGGTAGCTTCCCTCCAGAAAATTCGCACTGCCCTGCTCCAGGAGAATCAATTTTATCAGGCTCAAATTACTGGGCCTTCTAAAGCCGCTCTAGAGCAAGCGATGGTGCAACTGAAACTGCCACCAGAATTAATCTCACTGACCAAAAGTCGAGCGTCCCTGGCGGCAGAGAATCAACTTTACCGAGCCGAGCTGAGTGGGGAGTCTCCAGAAATTGCCCTTAATCCTAAGCAACAAGAGCGCTTTGGATCTAACCAAGAGGAGTTAAACGCTCGTGTTGCCACAGCCGAGTTGGAGGTTGAACAATCAATTAAGCAGTTAAATCAGATTCAGATCAAATTAGCCAGTACAAAAAAAGCACTGGCGACGAATCAAGAAATTCTTCATAGCTTTGAACCTTTAGCAAAACTTGGAGCAATATCTCAAATTCAATACCTTAAACAGCAACAATAAGTGTATAATTCCCAATCTTAATTTGAGCAACTAGCGCAGGAAACAGCCCGTCTTCAGCTAGCAATTAATGAAGCGAAATCAAAGTTACATAATACTATTGCTCTTTCTCGTAAAGACCTAATGAGCCAAATGGCTGACAATGACAAGCACATTGCTGAAATTGATAGTCAGCTAACCAAGGCTATAGTGGAGAACAACAAACGTCTTGATGAAATTGACAGCCAGTTAAGTCAAACTACCATGAATTTGCAGTATCAGGAGCTTAATGCTCCTGTCTCTGGAACTGTCTTTGATCTGCAAGCTCATACTGCAGGATTTGTTGCCAATTCCAGCCAACCTATCCTCAAGATTGTTCCTGATGATGGCCTAACTGCTAAGTTTTTTATCACTAATAAAGACATTGGTTTTGTCAAAGAGGGAATGAATGTTGATGTCCGTATTGATTCCTTTCCCTTTAGTGAATTTGGTGATATTAAGGGCCAGTTAGTCTGGATTGGATCTGATGTCCTGCCACCAGACCAAATTCATCGCTTCTACGGATTCCCTGCTAAAATTCGTCTTGAGCGACAGTCGCTATTGATTAATGGGCGTGTTGTGCCACTGCAATCAGGGATGTCGGTGAGTGTCAATATTAAGGTGCGTCAGCGCACGGTCATGAGCATATTCACAGATTTGTTTACTAAAAAAATGGAGACCCTAAAGTTTGTTCGTTAGATATTGTCACTCTCGTTAGCGCAACAGAAATTGAAAGTTTCTCGTACAGCAGATGCCCACTCTCGTTAGCGCAACAGAAATTGAAAGTTTCTCGTACAGCAGATGCCCGTTGTGGTAAGGTTATACTTCAATTGTTCACCATAGCGCTACTAAGACATTGCCCAGAGTCAGCACTTGCGTACATCGCTTCTAACGTGTCTGGTACTGGTGGGCTGCAGTGTCATCTGCCTCGTCCAACTGAGATAGGTAGAAAACAACAAGGCGATGTCCTCAAGTCCAAGGCTCGATTCTTGGAAAAAGCAGCTATTATGAAAAGAGGTTTTCTATGCCCGGAAAGCGTAGTAAGCGTAACAAGGTTCAGCATTTTTACTGTCCCTATTGTGAGCGCCGGTTGTGGCGTCTAGGTAGCCCAAAGCATTTCTTGTTTTATCTAGAAGCATCGGAAATTCAACAAAACGTTCATATGTCGCGCCAGAGTGCAATGTTATTGGCCAATAAAGGTGACTATATCGATAGTAAATCCTGGATTGAAGAATTCCTCTGTGGCGATCATGGCAAGTTATGGATGAAAGTCACGAGGAAGAGTGACGGCAACATGGGCATGACTGTGGCAACCAGCAAGGATTGGCAACAAAGCACCCGTACAATCCAACCAGACAGGCCAAACCCTTCAGTCAGCGAATTCACTTACCGCATGAGTCGTCAAGCCGGGACGAAATACTACGAAAAATAATAAGATACAGTGCTAGATTTTGCTTACCTGCAATTGGATTGCAAAGTTTGGATAGCATGCTGTTGATAAATAGTTATCTTCAGGCAGACAAGTAGTGGCCTTGTGTTAAAGCCTCCCGCTTGTTTTTGGCAGTTTCGCGACCAGCTCGTTTTAGGTAGGTTCGTTGTAGGAGAAGCTAAGAATAAAGTCTTAGACACTGACTTTCAAGTATTATATTATACTTAGTATTTGAGCGTGGGTAGAGGAGAGCCTACACTTTAGGAGGCTGATATAGTATTATCAAGATGCCTTTGATCAAAGAAAAAGAGGCGCACGTAGTTGGAGCTTGCGACCAGTGGTTGTTTTGTCAAGGAAAAAACTATCTATGACTGTTGTAGCCATTGATAAGATCACAGTTGGCCCCAACAGACGTCCGCTTAAGGATGAAAAAGTGGCTGAGTTGATGCAGTCGATCAAGGCTAATGGACTGTTGAATCCGATTACTTTAGATCAGAAGTTCAACTTAATTGCAGGACTTCACCGTCTGACAGCCTGCAAGCGGCTTGATTTTAAGGAAATTGAGTGCAATATCATCGACTGCTCAAATGCAGAACAGGCACGGTTGGCGGAGATTGACGAGAATTTGATCCGCAGTGAGTTAAGCGCTCTAGAACGGGGTAACCTGTGGTTGGAGCGGGATCAAATTCTGGCACGGTTGGAACTAAGGGCGCGACCGGGGGACAACCAATACACCCACAAAGGGAGTGAAATGATTTCACCACCTATAAAGACAACTTTGGAATTAGCAAAAGAAGTAGGATTTACTGAGCGCACCTACCAGCAGGGCAAGCAGATTGCTAGAAGTATTGCCCCAGAAGTCAAAGCGGTAATCAAGGACACGCCAATAGCCGACAGTCCCACGGTATTGCTGAAGGTAGCTAGGGCTGGTAGCAAACAACGCGAGCTGGCAGAAAAAGCAGAAAAGGCGGCACAGGAAGCTCGTGCCAGACAAGAGGAAGAAGAAACTGAACGCAAAGCTAAGGAGGCAGCTGAAGCCAGGGCTATGCAAACGAAATTACAGTTGGTAGCCCTTCGGCATGAGTCAGCCCAAAAAGAAGCAAAGCTGGTTGTCAAGCAAGTCCAACGCCAGTTGCAAAAACAAGAGGAAGAAAAACCAACCGCTTCGGCAGACATGTTTACAACCCAACCCGGAGATCAATGGCTGCTGGATCGCCACCTAGTGTATTGTGGCGATACTTCGAGCAAGGAATTTATCGACTGCCTGCCGTCGAATGCGGCTTTAGCGATCGCTACCCCCTCGCCGATTTGGCATCATGACTACTTGGTAGACGAAGCGCGTGTTGTGGCTGTGCTGCGACAGGAGGGTTACATTCATGAATTCTTACGCCATCACCAGATGCCGTTTAGATTTGAGTTATTAATTGGTGAGCTGTACGTTGCCATTTTCTCTCACCAATCAATACCCGAACCGCACAAGCCAATCGAAATCTCGGGGGTAGAGGGAATAGTAGCGTACCTGGTGAGCCTGTATACGCAACCGAGTAATTTTGTGATTGCGCCGTTTATGGGACACGGTGAAGTCCTAATAACTGGCGAAAGGATGGGGCGGATCGGCTTCGTTGGCGACAACAATCCTGAGCGGGTCAGTCGTGCGATCGCGCGGTGGCAAAATTGGACTGGGAAGCAGGCTGCAAAAACGCCCTGGCGGTGATAAATATATCTGCAGGTTAATTGCTAACGCTGCCTTGGTTGGAGAACTTAGGTTAGATGCGCCCACTATTGCCTTTGACTAGATTTCACTCAGATAAGTATACTGCTATATAATTACCACGTTTAGCTAGATCTTTTCGATGAATACGGTAAAAAGTATAGGTGGCTACTACACATCCCAGATATAAGCTCTTATACTAATAAGATAATCAAATGAAAAATTCCTCAATTTTTGCGATCAGGTGGAAATCATTTTTGAGGAAATTATAACTTTACTGTAAAATTGCAGCCAATTTAATCACCTGGATTGAGAACTACATGGAACCTACTGTCGCCCCCAGGGCACAAGAAACCAAAACAGCGACAATGCTTGCAGAGCTGCAACTTCCCGCTTTAAAAATACCCACCCACGAAGGGTCACCAACGATGCACGAGGGTATACTGTGGTGAGCATTGCAATCTCAGTGGAATGAATCAGGAGAGTACAAGTCCCCAGAGGGCTTCCCGAGGGGCTTATTGTATTTCTAAGCACAGGTTGAATTAACAGAAACTCATTTCTGAGATAGAATTTGGGCGAAAAAGTATTTGCATTTCCTAGTTATGCTAAGTTACGTTACATCGTCTAATTTCCAACAGTATTTGCAAACTTTCCTAGTTATGCTAAGTTAACGTTACAACATCCGATTTGGCCATGATGGGACTCTGGAATTTAGCAATAGGATTAAACTTGCTATGGCCTTCATAAAGGTTGAGAATATTGTCATCAACACTAACTATATTGCTGCTGTCAAACTGGATAACGAGACTTTCTCTGGAGAAAAAAGCGTTTCTATCCTGCTAGCTACTCCTAAGTTTCCTCTGTTACAATTGGAAGCAGCTTTCCCAACTCCCTATCACTATGAATGGCTTGATTTTACTGGTAGAGAAGCTAAGGTACTACGAGACTATTTCAGTAGTTTTAACAATGTGATTGACTTGCTCCCACAGCAGCAAAAATGAACTACATTGTAGTCATTTTTCTATAAAGAAGTACATATAATTTTTGCAACATAACTGACTTAAGTGTATTATTTAACAGTAGTAAAGATTAGCCCATGTCTGCTTCTAAGATTGACTCTGCCTAGGCACAGTTGCAATCCGAGGTGACCGACTTATGCAAATAAAATGGGGCAGGGCTAGTCACCCCACGAACAAATTGGCCGTTGAAAAACTTGGATTCCTACCAACTTGAGCGTAATAAACCCGAGGTTCGGAAAAATCATGCGTTGAGTGTTCGTTTAGATAGAGTTAACCATGTGTTAAAAAATACTAAAATTGCCTTGGAAAAAGCTCTGCAGGATGGGCATCAAGTTAAATCTCCAGCCAAAAAAACCGATGCAATTTCTGTCACCAAATCTATTCTGCCCACATCTATGACCGATACCGTAACTCAGGATAGGACAAAACCTGCACCCGTTGCGAACGGCAATAAGCTGGCAGAATCCTCTGACCCGATGAAGCCTACTCAAGAAACTCCTGAACCGAAGATACAACCACGGCCAGAAGTTGCTCTGAATTACCAACGTGTTTTAGACAGTTTAGAGTACAGCCTAGCACAGTTCAATCACCATCAAAGTCATGTCCTGCAAGTTCATGAACAATCTCTGAAGCATCAGAACGAATATATTAAAACCTTCTTCCAACTGATGCAGCAGCAGAATTTATTGTTTGCAAACGCTAAGTCCCCGACTGCTCAAGCCCAGACGAAGGTAGTTGTAATCGAAAGCTCAGAGCGCAGCATGATGCGGTTTCATGAGCATCAAGGTGAAACCCTGCGCATCCATGAGGAATATCTGAACCATCAGATGGAATACGCCAACAACTTTTTCCAATTCATACAGCAACAGTATCGCCTGCTGATAACTGGCTACTCCACTGAACCTGAAGAGGTGGCCCAATTGCGTACTCTCGGTCAAATCGTTGAGTATACGCGGCAGCGGGTTGACTTGCCTGAAAAAAAAATGCTCCAGAACGCTCCACAGAGCCACCAAAGTGATCTGAACCACAATATTCTACGCTGTCTAGTCAGACTCAAAACCCAACCTTCACCCGATTTTTTTGATTTCACCTTACCTGACGAAGCCGTTGCTTTGATTACAGATGATGGCTCCCTCACCACTTCTAAGTTGGCTCACTCCCTGACAGAGCGCGGCTGGAAAGTGGTTGTTTTAAGTTTTCCCCAGTTCTTGATTGCAGAAAGGTCATCTTTGCCCGAAGGAATTACTCGCGTTTTGCTTAAAGATTTGAGCGAGGAGCATCTGAAACAACAGTTAGCAGTGATCGATGCTAACTATGGTCAAATTGCCGCTTTCATCCATCTAAATCCTTCAAGTCGGGACGATCAAAGCAAGGATATCCGCTATATTGAGGCGGAAGCCGCCCTGGTTAAGCAGGTCTTTCTGCTCGCAAAACATCTTAAACAACCCCTGAATCAAGCGGCACGTCAGGGACGCAGTTGTTTTATCACAGTTGCTCATCTCGATGGGGAGTTTGGTACAGGGCGAAAAACTAATTTCGGTGCCATCGGTGGTGGCTTGTTCGGACTAACAAAAACATTGAATCAGGAATGGTCACCCGTGTTTTGTCGGGCTATTGACCTGAGTCCCGATTTGGCGCCTGAGCAATCGGTACAATACATCCTCGCCGAACTTCACGATCCTAATCGTTTGATCACTGAAGTTGGATATACCTTTGGGCGGCGAACAACCCTAGTGTGTATCCCAGACACCTTAACCGAGAGGGCAAAAGGATGAATAACACAAACAGCCAGATTGATCAAAGTTCCGTCTTTCTCGTCAGCGGAGGTGCAAAAGGAATAACGGCTCAGTGCGTAATCGAGCTAGCAAAGCATAAGAAATGTAAATTTATCCTGCTGGGTCGTTCTTCAATCTCAGAACCTGAACCGATATGGGCTAGGGGCTGTTCTAGTGAATCGGAATTGAAACGGCGGATCATGGAGGAGCTTGTACTGCAAGCAGAAAAGCCTACCCCTGTAATGGTGCAGAAGGAGTTTAATGCGATTTCATCTAGGCGGGAAATTCAAAAAACGCTCTCTACCATAGAGCAAGCGGGTGGACGAGCAGAATATCTCAGTGTGGATGTGACCGATGTGCTCGCTTTACAGGAGAAACTAAAAGCTGCGGTTGGGCGCACCGGAGCAGTAACAGGAATTATTCATGGAGCTGGCAATCTAGCCGATAAACCGCTTGAGAAAAAATCAGAGCAGGATTTTGAAACTGTTTACAATGTTTTGGTAAAAGGTTTGGAAAACCTGCTAAGCTGTGTGAGTGTCAGTCAACTTGATTATTTGGTTCTGTTTTCCTCTGTGGTTGGGTTTTACGGGAATGTAGGTCAGTCAGACTACGCGATCGCGAGTGAGATTCTCAACAAGTCAGCCTATCTTGTCAAGCGCCACCAGCCCAACTGTCACGTAGTTGCGATTAACTGGGGACTTTGGGACAGTGGCATGGTATCCCCGGAATTAAAGAAAGCTTTTGCTGAGCGAAATATCGAGACTATTCCCATCGAGACCGGGACTAAAATGTTGGTTGACGAACTAGATACTGCCAATCAAGAAACCGTGCAGGTGGTGATTGGTAGTCCACTGGTGCCGACGACTGAGTTATTGAACTCCAAGTTGCAAACGTTCCGTATTCATCGAAGATTAACGTTGGCAGATAATCCATTTTTACAAGACAACAGTAAAATGGGCGAGCGCTCATTTCTGCCAGCTACTTGTGCTCTTTCATGGATTATTAATACCTGTGAACAACTCTATCCTGGTTACAAGTTTTTTAGTTCTATTAATTTTAAGGTTTTGAAGGGAATTATTTTTGATGAAACTCTCGCCAACGAATATATCTTGGAACTCAAAGAAATCGCCAAACACAATTCCAACGCTATAGACTTTGGTTGTAAAATATGGAGTAAAACGAAAGGAGGAAAAATCCGTTATCATTTCAGCACTCAGATAAAGCTGATACGGCAAATTCCTATCGCTCCGACTTATGCTTCGGTTAAATCCGCACTAAAACATAAAACTATCGTTGATGAAATATCCTTTTTTCAGAATGGAATATCAAAACAAAATAACGGTTATTGCTTTCAGGGAGTAGAAAATATATTAAATATAAGTCCACGAAAAATTACTCTAGAATGCGTTTTGCCAAGCGTTACAGAAAGGCAACAAGGGCAGTTCCCAGTACAAACGGTTAATCCCTATATTGCCGATGTTCAGCTCCATTCCACATGTATTTGGCTGCAACATTTTTATCAGCAATCTTGTTTAACTTCAGAAATAAAACAGTTTGAACAGTTCGCAGCAATTCCATTTGGTGAAACCTTTTACGTCTCTTGCGAAGTAAATTATAAAACAGAGACTTGTGTGGTTGCTGATATCATAGCACACAATCTTGATGGGAAAATATACACACACATGCTTAGGGCCAAGGAAACAATTTTGTCCTTAAAACAGAGCCAAAAATGATTGCGTAAACGGTTGGATGGCTTCCCCACATTTTAATTCTGCCGTAGGGATATAAATCGGTATGATGAAATAATATAATGAAGGGAGAAAAATCGCGGTTATTATCGCTAGTGAAAACAGCATAAGCAGTCAAATTTCTGAGCATTGGAATTTCACTTGCCCTTCATTTACCCTATCTGCCGAAGAAAATTCCGCATTCAAAGCCCTAGTAGTTGCACAAATGTTACTTGCTGCCAGGGAAGTAGACGCTGTAATTGTTGGGGTTGTCGATCTTGCTGGTGCGGTTGCAGGTTCTTATTCTCAGGAAAACTCACAATTTTACGAATCTATTACAATGAAGCCAGAAAATCATCAACACGTCCCGCCTCCTAGCACAGCAAATCATAAGTTTGTTTACAAACCTCGGCTGCCCGATTTACGCAACATTCAGTATCAAAGGCTGATTGAGAACACTACCCACTTAACCAAAACCCACGCTGCTTTTTTAGAGGCGCGCCAGGAATCGCTGCGGCAAATAAGCGAAATAACTCAGCTGCACATAGCCTTATTACAACAGGTCTTGGATCAAGGGTCATTAGTTGACATAGCATTGAAGCACTTGCCCAGACCTTAGCTGAAAATATGGGTAGTGGTAAATATGTAGTGATTAGCCCTTCAAGACTGCAAACACGCATTGTAATGATGAATAAAATACCAAATAGCACCAATATGATTCTCTAGCTTTTTTGAAAAAGATAGAGTTGCTCTA
>JAABUQ010006707.1_pt1 | contig 17201 bp, 13 predicted proteins | sample 5560001 | NCBI WGS metagenome assembly JAABUQ01 (sample SAMN10711888, study PRJNA513371) | rock metagenome | isolation source: Antarctica rocks | place: Antarctica: Victoria Land, Finger Mt nord | collected 2015-12-18
AGCACTCCTCGACCGGCGTACAAACTTCTAGCCCAGGAACCGCGCATCGATCAAATTACGTGGAAGAACGTTTTCGTATATTTCGGCGACGAACGCTGCGTGCCACCAGAGGATGACGAATCGAACTATAAACTGGCCAATGCGACGTTTTTGCTTGCCGTAGACATCCCACCGGCCAACATTCACCGCATGAAAGGCGAAGACGATCCGCAGAGCGCGGCGGCACAGTACGCGCAGATCTTGCAGCACCAGATGGGCGAATATCCGAGGTTCGATTTAGTTTTGCTGGGAATGGGCTCCGAGGGCCATACGGCCTCACTGTTCCCCGGCAGCGTCACGACGGACCATACGAAGCTCGTCGATGCACCGTTCGTGGCAAAGTTTGGAACGTACCGCCTCACGCTGACGCCGCGCGTTATTAATGCCTCTCGGCATGTAATCATCGCCACTGCGGGTGAAGAAAAAGCGCAAGCGCTCGCGGCCGCGCTTCACGGACCGCACAATCCGGAACTGTATCCGGTGCAGCTCGTAGCCCCTATTGACGGGACATTGACGTGGTTGGTCGACCGCGCCGCCGCCCAAAGCCTTCCCGGGCAACGCTGATGCACTGCCCTCAATAACAAAAGGGGCCGCCCTGCAGGGCAGCCCGATGTGGTTTCCGTCGAATCGATTAAGAGTTGCGCACGTCTTTTTTGGTTTTGTCGTAGTCTGCTTGGATGTCGTTCTTGCCTTCGTTGACCGCTGACTTGGCTTTGTCTCCGAATGACATGTTATCGCCATCGATCCGCCGCTTTTCTCGTTCGGTGTCGGCCTCGGTGCGGTGCAGTCCCTCTTTAACCGTATCCTTGGTGTTGTCTACGACTTTGTTGAACTCGTCTTTAATGCCCATGTCTGAATCCTCCTCAACGGGTTCTAGTATACCCACGCTAAGGGCAAGTCACACGGCTCGCCCGTCGACATGGGTACGGCATTAACTTTCCGAGATTTCTCTTACCGATCTCATGCTGCGCTTGCCGAAGTATCGAAGCATCCCGTGTCGATAATGCCATCCTTCGACAGGCTCAGGATGACACGTGGTGCGTTGTGCAATCCGTTAAGGCTGGATTGAGGGTTTTTTTGCCCATTGCTCAAGGGCGCGCTGGTATCGCGCTGCGGCTTGGACTTTTAGCAAAAACTTCGTTTTGGGCGATAGGGTTACTTTGTAATTTTTTGTTCTCATCGATATTGACTCCCCGCGCCGATGCTGCTCGCGTCGACTCCGTTGTCGGTTAAGATCGCGCCACTGGCGCGCTGCAGTTCCACTACTGCTTTGTTAAGGTCGGTTTGGGCCTGCAGTTCACGTCCGCGATTGTTCGCCACGTCAACTTGCCGCTGCAGAACCAAGAACGTCGTCGAGGCGCCGGCTCGGAACCGCCGCTGTTCGCTCGCAAGCACTGCTTCCGAAGCGTTTCGCGCTGCACTGGCCGCAATCAACCTGTAGCGCGTTGACCGGTAAGTTTGGAGTGCGTTTCGCGCTTCAGCAATGATGCGCTGAACCACCCCAGCTTGTTGAACCTCGAGCGACCGCTCCTGCTCTTGCGCAATTGCATAATTAGCTCTTGCCGTTCTATTACGTAACGGTAAGCCGAAGTTCAAAGTTGCCGTATAGGCGGGAAATCTGTTGGCCGCCAGGTTGTTCAACGATTGCTCCAGCCCGCCCCGAAGATAGCCTGGCGGTGGCACGTTTCCCCCGCCCTGCAGAGACGGTATGCGCATGTTGGGGGGTAAGGTTCGGTTCGCGTTGGCGACCAGCGCGTTAATAATCGCAATTTGTTGCGCCTGTCCGGCGAGAAACGGGTTGGCGTTCAGATCCGTCGGTTGACCGGCAAAGCCGTTGGTTGTATAGCCCAATTGCAAATCGATTTGCGGCCGTAGTTGTTCGCGCGCGAACGACAGATTTACATCCGCAGTCTGGCGTGCGGAGCGAATTTGTGCTAATTCCGGGCGTCGTGCGATTGCTCGAGTCACCAGCTCGAGGAGGGTTGGTTCGGGAGGCAACGCTCGTACGGGTGAGCTCGGAACCAAGTTGGCGTTCCACATCGGATCGGCCGGATCGGCCAACAGCAATGTTTTCAATTGATTCTGGAGCCGCGCCACGTTTTGTAACGCCGAGAAGACGTTGTCTTGAAAAACGTTGACCTGCGTGTTGGACTGCACGATGTCAACGGGGGCGTTCACGCCTTGCTGCGCTAGCCGCTCGTTACTGCGCTGTTGCGATGCAGCTTGTCTGAGCGCTTCCTCCTGAATGGCCACATTGCGCCACGCGGCAACCAGATCCCAATACGCATTGGAAACCGACGCAACGCTGTTGGAAGCACCCAGCAGTAGAGCCTCCGCCGAAGATTGTGCATTGATGCGACTCAGCTCCAGTTGACGTCTGGTTTCATCGCCGGAAATGCGGCGCCCAAGCGGTTGCGTGAAATTGAAACTCAAAGCGAACGGGTAGGTGGGATTGAAGCTGTTGAAGGTATTGTTGTTTTCCACCCGGCTCGACGTCGCATCGACGCGGTATTGCTGACCGTTTGCGGTAATCGCCGACAGACCCGCGTTTAGGCCGAGCGTGTTTTGCACGACGGGCCCGAAGTTCGGACCGGCCGCGAAGGTGCTTTGCGGCGCCGAAGCAACATGAGAAAAGGTCGGCGCGACTTGGAATCGTACGTCGTAGGCCCCTTGCGCGGCAATGACTTGAAAGTTTGCGATCCGGCGATTTGCCTGCGCTACAGCAAGATCGGTATTGCGCGAGAGTGTCATCGCGATTGCGTCGTCCAAAGCGATCGCCACAAAGGGCGTTTGCGTTACGCCAATCAGTTGTCCTGAAGGAACTTCAAGCGGGGATCCTCGGTAGCCGGCGGCGACGTTAGGAACCGGTGGCAGAACTGCCGGCTGCGGCGGTGGCGGTAATCCGCGGACCGTGGGCCCAGGCGATACCTGAGTTTGCGGAGCCGGCGAGGCTTCACTGGAGGGTGTAGCGGTTTGCGGCTGACCCTGCGCAAAGCTCCTGCCTGGAAACAACGCGGTACAAACAAGCAAGGCAGCAAAACTGCGGTGCAAAGACATATCTCCTATTCGGCCATCATCGGACTCTTTGCCGCCGCGCGAGGCCGGCGCAAAATAACGGCGAGTGGTGCTAACGCGATGGAAACGATTGCGGTAAAACGAGCTGTATCGGCATATGAAAGAATCTGAGCTTGGCTCGAGACGAGAGTAAACAAATTTTGCACGGCGAGCGGATTGTGAGCGCCCCCATGAGTTTGCAGATAATTCTGGACAGCGGGCGCTTGCAGCGTTATCTGCGACCCCAATGCGGTCGTGTGGTAAGCGGCGCCGCGCACCAACATCGTTACCAATACTGCCGTAGCGATACTGCCGCCGATCTGCCGCGATAAGTTAAAGAAAGCGGAAGCCGCCGGTACATCTTTCGGAGGAACACTCGCCAAAACGCTTACCGTGAGTGGCACGAATATCTGAGAAAGGCCGATGCCGCTCACGACTAGCGGTAACAAAAAGGTCCAAAAACTTGAGTCGCTAGTGGTCATATTCGCCAAGATCCAGTTGGAGATGCCGACGACAAGGAACCCGCTTCCTATCATAATGCGCGCATCAACCTTCCCTTTGCCGGCCAGCATTGCCGTGGGCGGCGTCAATACGGCGATCGCGATCGCGCGCAGCAACAGCAATTCGCCCGCCAAGGTCGCCGTAAATCCGAGCGAATTTTGCACGTATTGCGGCAAAATCAGAACGCTGCCATACAAGCTGACGCCAAGAACCATTCCCAGGACGCTGCCGGCTGCCACCGAGCGATAGCGCAGAATGTGCAAATCCACTACCGGTATGCGCGAACGCAAAGTCCAGCCAATGAAGGTCATGAGGCCAATTACTGCGAGGACCGTGAACAAAACAATGGTCCGATCGCTGAACCAGTCGTTCTGTTGCCCCTGATCTAAGACGTACTGCAGCGATCCCAGGCCGAGCGCAAGCAATCCTAACCCGGTCCAATCCAAACGGCGGTCCTTTTGTGGAGCCGCGGGATTGCGCAAGAACATCCACACCAGGACTGCAGCGAAGATACCGAGCGGAATATTGACAAAAAACGCCCAACGCCAGGATAAATTATCGGTAATGATGCCGCCAAGCGTCGGCCCGATCGTCGGCCCGACGATGACGCCCATGGAAAAAATGCCCGCCGCTTTGCCTTGTTCGCTCAGCGGATACGTTTCACGGAGAATCGCTTGTGAGGTAGAGATCAATCCCCCGCCACCAACGCCCTGCACGATGCGCCAGAACACAAGTTGAGTGAAGCTGCCGGAAAGCCCGCACATGAGTGACGCGCACGTAAAAATGACGATTGAGGCGAGGTAATACGCTCGCCGGCCAAAGCGGAGTTGCAACCACGGAGTGATGGGAATCACTACCACGTTCGCGATGATGTAGCCGGTGACTACCCAGGCCCCTTGATCGACGTTTGCGCCGAAATTCCCCTGAATGTTCGGAAGCGCAACGTTGACAATGGTGATGTCGACGATTTCGAGCAGGGTTGCCGTGATGATGGCAATGGTTACGGCCGCGCGCCGAAATCCGTACTCTAAAACGTTGCTTTGTTGGACAGCCACTCCCAATAGTGCTTTGCTTTACTTTACTCTTACCGACGTTTCCACGGACATTCCGGGACGCAGCGGAAGGTTCGGATCTGGATTATCGATGGCGATCTTCACGGGGATGCGCTGCGTTACTTTGATGAAATTGCCCGACGCATTTTGAGGCGGCACGATCGAGTACGTGTTCTCCGAGGCAGGGTTGATCGAGAGGACGCGGCCGTGGAAAGCGACGGCTTTGTACGCATCAACCTTAATATCCACCAGTTGACCGGGACGCATACTCCCAACTTGCGTTTCCTTGTAGAACGCGGTGATGAAGATGTCGCGTGAAGGAATGATCGTGATGAGGGTGTTGCCTGGTGCAACGGTCTGCCCAATCTCGACATTTTTTTGCCCGACATAGCCATCGGTGGGCGCCAAGATGCGCGTTGCGGTAAGTTGATTCTTGGCTAACTGCAACTGTGCATTGAGATTCCCCACGCTCGCCAAGGCGGCATTGGCTTGGGCTTGAGAAGCGGCGATGCGGTCGGGAGCGGCACTTTCTTGCAAGCGGCCCGCGGCAGTGGTCAAACCGCCTTGCGCCACGCCGATCCCCTGCAGGGTACTGGATGCCGTTGCTTGTTGCGCCGTCACTTTTTCCTCTGCTGAAGCCACGTTGCCCCGCGCCACCGACACCTGATCTTGTGCGGCGGCCAATTGTGACCGCGCCTCTTCGGAGGCTGCGCGAGCGGCGTCGAGTTGAGCGCGCGGGAGGTCGCCCGTGGAAACGAGCGACACGGTGCGACGCAGATCTGCCGCAGCGCGGAGCGCACTCTCTCGGGCACCCGGTACGGTGGCCTGCGCGGCCCGCAATTGTGCCAGCGCGACTTCGACGCCCGCCTGTGCCACTGGAACTTGTTGTTGCGCCGCGTACGCTTGTTGCTGCGCGCTGGAAATGTTGGCTCGCGCCGTTTGAATGCCGCCCACACCTTGCTCGCTTTGCGCACGCTGTGTCTGCCCCGTAAGCGCAACGTTTGCTTGCGCGGCGGCAGCGGTCGCACGCTGGGCATCGACTGCGGCCTGTGCTTCGGACACTCGCGCGCGCTCGTCCGTATCGTCCAATTGGATTACCAGCTGACCGCGCCGCACCGACTGATTGGTTGCAACGAGTATATTGGCGACGCGTTCGGAGATTTTGCTGGTAACAGAGACTTGGGATGTGTCGATGCGGGCGTCATCCGTTGATTGGTGCACGCGCGCATACGCGAAGTACCGCAACGTCCATAGCAGCAGCGCCAATACGATGGCCGCAACCACGATAAAAATCAGTAACCGCACGGGCGTCAGACGAGTCCGCCCCGTTTGCGGTTCGCCTTGGACGATGCCGGTTCCGTTGGCATGACCATCCCCCGTTACTACCACTGTATCGCGCTCGCGCGAATCCATTACTTACTCCTTACACCATTGAGAAAGACGTCAACGCTGTACCGCGCTACTTCTTGGTTACTTTTTTGGTTGTCCAGAATTCTACGGCCCATCACACGGGAAAACATCATGCCCATAAAAAGGCGGCCATGCATTTCAGGATCGCCGCGAAGTTCGCCGCTTCGCACGTGTTCCGCCAGGTAAGCAATGACCGCCTGGTGGATCTCGCGTGGGCCACGCCAAGCAATATCCTGAACGCCGGGGTTCATGCCTTCTTCAGCCATCGAAATCTTAATGATGTCGGCATTTTTTTCGATACCGTCGAGCACGCGTAAGGCCAGCGTATGCAAATCTTGTTCCAGATTGCCGGAAAGCGTCGATATGAATTCCTTGAAGCCGGATGCTCCGCAGTAATGCGAAACCATGGCGTCGAGTAACGCCGGCTTGTTCCGGAAGTGCCGAAACAGCGTTGCTTCGTTGACCCCGGCCCTTTCGGCGATTTCGCGGGTAGTTGAGCCACGGCTGCCCTTAAGGGCAAAAGTTTCCCGGGTAGCCGCCAAAATGCGTACGCGCGTATCGTCACGAGAACCCCGTCCAACCTCGGTGAACATTTCACGCGAATTCTAGCACGACGGCTCGGCGAGTGCAAGTACTTACTTGCATCCGTGCCGGCGCCCAGGGACGCAGGCCGGGGGCAAGCGGCGAGCGCAGAAACCAGGATGAACACCGCCGATATCCGCCAAGCCGCCCACTGGGCGGGGCTGGCAACCCCCTCCATAGTGCTCCGCGCACTCGATGGCCGCGACGGGACGGGCCTTCGCTTAGACGATCGTCGAAGTCTCTATCCTGCCAGCATGATTAAGACCCCGCTGGCAGCCGCGGCCTTCTCACTCGTGGAGCGGGGAACGCTGCATCTCGACCAGCGCATTACCGTGGCGCAATCGAACATGACCACCAACGATAAGCCATCACCGTTTGTCTTCGGTTACGAGGGCCCGCTTTCGCAATATCTCGAGTTCATGATCACGCGTTCCGATAACGTAGCTACCAATCAACTCTTCGATGTCGTCGGACGCGAGCGTGCCACAGACATCGCGCACGAACTGGGGCTGAACTCCACCGCCTTTCATCGCAAACTGTCCGGCAGCGAGCCGCTCATCGTCGATCCTCATACAACCGGGCGCAATACCCATCCCGCGGCCGACGCAGCGCTGCTTTTTGAGCTGATTGCGACTGATGCCATACCCTTCGCCTCGCAGCTTCGTGAAATTCTCGCACGCCAAGAATGGAACGAAAAGCTCTCGACCGCTTTGCGTTCCGGGGACCGTTTCGCGCATAAGACTGGAGACACAGACGAAGTTTCCCATGACGGCGGATTGCTCGACACGCACGAAGGCCCGTCGTACATCATCGTCGTGTACACGGGCCTTCCTTCATCGCCTGAAAACGACCGGCGCTTCGGCGCCTTCATGCGCGCAATACGGCCGCTCCTCTAGGGCGGCTGATGCTTCTTTCTTAGCTCATCAGTAGGTGGTGGTGCTGTGTTTTCTATGGCGGCGATGGGTTGTGTTGTCGCCGTTCATATTGCCGCTGTTATCAGTGCCGTTGACGTCCGCACCATTATCCGCGCCGTGCTCGCTCCCGCGCATTCCGCCGCGTCGCGTGCCGGCAAGTCGATAACCTGCGCTGACCGCCGCATCCGCGCACAGAAACTGTCCGTTCCTAGTACGGCCGTAATAGGGATCGCCGGCTTCATGATAGGTCCTCCTGCGCGTATTCACCCATACCGGGCGCGATGCGCCGCAATGCAAACCGCGGGGAACGCGCGCCATTTGGGTCATTGGAAGGGCGTTCGTTTCACGCTGGCTTTCGGTTCGCATCTGGCCGCTGGTCGACGTCGTACTATTGGCCGCCTTATTGCCACCACAGCCAGCCAACGTCAAAGCTGCAGCAATCGCCAGGACGCAGCCATGGCGGCCGATATCTAAATGTTTCAATTAATGAGAGCCTCCGTTAAAAAATAAAGCGCTTCGCATCCCTTTCACAGGCTGCGGAAAAACCCCCCGCTAGGACAAACTCCTAGGCTAAACAGGCGGTACGTCGAGTGTCTGGGCAATTTGAACCAGCGCAGCCCGTGCTTGCCTCGCGATCTTAGAACCCTGGCCGATCGAATGCACTTCGCGTCCCCCTACGAATGTTTGGCGGATCCATGAAGTATCCGCGCGGTGAACCAGCGCATTAACGGACGGTGACCACACATCGATGTTTTCGCAGTTGACCACGCAATAATCTGCGAATGATCCCACTTGCAAATCGCCCCCCGTGATGTGCAGTGCGACCGAGCCTTCGCTGGTGCCCATTGCGAATGCGCCGCCCGCCGGCAAAACTCTTGCGTCGCACTTGCTTACTTTTTGCAACAGAGTCGCGCTGCGCATCTCCTGCAGAATCGAAGGATTCACGTTGGCGTCGGTTCCGAGCCCTACCGCCACGCCTCGCCGACGATACCCGCTAACATCGCAGATGCCGTCGCCCAAATACTGGTTGGTCATCGGATTGTGAATGACGCCGGCCCGGGATCGCGCGATGGCGTCTTTTTCTTCTTCCGTCACATAGATTGCGTGCACCAAAACCGCCTCGGGAAAAAGCGCATCCAGCTGCTCGAGCAGGCGCACCGGAGTGCAGCCAAATTCGGCCATGGTGCGCTCGCCTTCATAGGCGGCTTCGGCGACGTGAATGTGCATCGGCAGGGCGTGGGCGCGCGCGAACCGCGCCGCTTCGCGGATCATGGGCGGCGAGGCGCCATGCAACGAGTGAGGCGCCGGGCAAATCGTTACTTCCGGAAAACGATCGATCAAGGATTGAGTGCGCTGCAGCGCTTGATCGATGGTTTCTGTGAAAGCGGCGGGAGCATCCGATGCATCCATCCACGTACGCGCGAAAATGAGCCTGATACCAACATCTAAAGATGCGCGTATCGCAGCCTCGGCATGCGAGTTACCGGCACCGTTCAAGTAAAAGAATTCCGCGACCGTCGTGATTCCACCGGAAAGCATCTCGCTAAAGGCTGCAACGAATATCCAGTAAACGTCATCGGCCGTTAGCCGAGGAACGACGCGATACAATGCCTCGCTGCGCCATCGCGCAAAGGGCAGATCGTCGGCCCAGCCCCGAAGCAGAATCTGATACGCATGGCTGTGTCCGTTGACCAAGCCCGGGATCACGAGAGTCGAAGAACCGAAAGAGCGCGTGGGATGTTTGGGATAGGCCGCAGCGATGGAGGCGCAATCACCTCCGGCAATGATCCGGCCATCCTCCACAACGAACGCGTAGTCCGAGCGCACGATGCCCTGCAGCAGCACATGGGCGCAAGAGACAATTTCGCTCATTCCACTACTTGGCCACTTCGCACGACTGTACGCGCGAGGTTCCCTCCAAAACTCCAGCCGAACTCCTCCGGTGAGTTCAACTGCAAGGCAACAAAATCTGCATCCGCATTTTCCACGAGCGTTCCCGCGATGGAATGCAAAGAGCGCGCGGCCGCCAACGTGACGGCGTAGAGCGCTTCCGCGGCGTTTAAGCCGAAGAGCGCCCGTCCAAAGTAGGCCACCGTTTGCAAGTTGAAGCAGGGTGAAGTTCCGGGATTGAAGTCGCTCGCCAAGGCCACCGTCCCGCCACCTTGCAAGAGTTTCCGAACCGGTACACGCTCTTGCAAATCAAGATACGCGATCGTTGCCGGGCAGGCGACAACAACGATATCGCGTCTCAAGATTTCTTCGATATCTGCTTCATTGATGCAATTGGCGTGGTCGATCGCATCAACGTTGAGTTGTGTCGCCATCGCGGCCGCGGATCCAAACTGCATTTCGTCGCAGTGAGCCCGCAAACGCAATCCTGTCTGCGCGGCCGCTAACAGATAGCGCTGCGCTTGCTGCGGCGTGAAGAATCCGGGCTCGCAAAAGACGTCCGCATATTTCGCCCCGTGCGCGCCTGCCACCGGAATAAGATGGGCGATGAGGTAGTCCACAAACGCGTCATAATCGCGGTACTCCGGCGGCAGGGCATGCGCACCCAGGAAGGTTGCGGTCAAACGCGGCAGATCGGCTTCGTTCTGATGTGACTCGATCAGGTCCAGCAGGGCAATTTCGCCTTCCTTATGCAGCGCATATCCGGTCTTCACTTCTGCAGTCGTGGTGCCATGAAGCAACATGAGGCGCAGCCGCGCACGAATCATCGACCAAAAACTTTCAAGGTGGTCCAGTGCGCGGCGCGTTTCTTTGATTGTGTGGGCCATTCCGAGGTACGGCCGTTCTCCGCGGCTCCTGGCCGCAAAGTCGGGCTCGCGGTTGCCCGCATAGAGCGGATGAGTATGGGCATCAACAAAGCCCGGGACGATGATGCAATCTTGTAGATCTAAGACGCGTACCGGCAGGTCGTCCTCAAGGTCGCGCACGCGTTTCTCGACCGTCGTCCACGATCCCACCGCGAGAATCTTTTCCGCGCGAACGAGGATGGCACCATTCTTGATCTCGCCAAGGCGTTCGAAGGATACGTCCTGCTGCGGACCCGATGTCACGCACGGAATCACGCTGCCGGCCCGCACGAGGAGTGCGGGCGACTCGCTCACAAGCGCCAGTCGATGCCCTTTTCGTCCGCCGTGTCGATCGCCGTGTCGTAACCGGCGTCCGCGTGGCGAACCACGCCCATTCCGCAATCGGTTGCCAGCACCGTACGCAGGCGCTCGTGCGCATCTTGGCTTCCATCCGCAACGACCACCATGCCCGCATGAATGCTGTAGCCGATGCCAACGCCGCCTCCATGATGCACCGAAACCCAGTGAGCGCCAGCGGCTGTATTCAACAGCGCATTGAGAATCGGCCAATCAGCGATGGCATCGCTTCCGTCGCGCATCGCCTCCGTTTCACGGTATGGGGACGCCACGCTTCCGGTATCCAAGTGATCTCGTCCAATGACGATGGGTGCTTTCAAGGCACCGGTTTTGACCAACTCGTTGATCCGTAATCCAAACTTCGCGCGGTCGCCGTACCCCAGCCAGCAAATCCGCGCGGGCAAGCCTTGGAAGGCTATCCGTTCCCCGGCCAGATCGATCCAGCGATGCAGGTCTTTGTCGTGCGGAAACAATTTCTTTAATTCGGCGTCGAGCAGCACGATATCGGCGGCGTCTCCCGAGAGGGCGGCCCAGCGAAAGGGGCCCTTCCCTCGACAAAACAGTGGACGGATAAAGGCCGGCACGAAGCCGGGAAAATCAAACGCGCGCGCCACGCCCGCACGGTGCGCCATTGCGCGAATGTTGTTTCCGTAATCGAACGTTATGGCGCCGGCATCCATGAACTTCAACATGGCCTCAACGTGCACAGCAACGCTCGCGAAGGCGCGCCGTTCGTATTCTCCCGGGTCCACGGTCCGTAGCTGGCCCGCTTCTGCGATCGACAAACCCGCCGGAATATAACCGCTGAGCATGTCGTGCGCCGAAGTTTGATCGGTGAGGGCGTCGGGGCGCAGTCCCAAATCAAAAAGCGCCGGGAATTCTTGCGCGGCATTACCTGTGTATCCGACGGACAGCGCGGTGCCTTTGCGCTGCGCTTCGCGAACTTCGGCAACCGCTTCTTCGCGATTGGCAACAACCTTATCGAGGTAACGCAACTCGCGACGGCGCTCGAGTCTGGTCTCATCGGCATCCACCAAGAGAGCAACTCCTTCATTCATGGTGATAGCCAGCGGTTGCGCGCCGCCCATGCCACCAACTCCGGCGCTCAACACGATGCGCCCGCGCAGCGTGCCGCCAAAATGTTGGCGCGCGAGCTCGGCGAACGTCTCGTACGTTCCCTGCAAGATGCCTTGAGTCCCGATATAGATCCACGATCCGGCAGTCATCTGGCCGTACATAGTCAGTCCCTGTGCTTCCAGTTCGCGGAAGATCTTCCAATCGGCCCACTTTGGAACGAGGTTCGCATTTGCGATGAGCACGCGCGGGGCGCGCTCGTGCGTTTTCCAAACGGCTACCGGTTTTCCACTTTGCACAATGAGTGTCTCGTCGTTCTTTAGCCGCTTGAGGGTACGGACGATCGCATCGAAGGCGGCCCACGAACGAGCCGCTTTTCCACTGCCGCCATACACCACCAGGTCTTGCGGTCGCTCTGCGACTTGTGGATCGAGATTATTGCACAGCATGCGTAGCGCTGCTTCTTGCGGCCAACCCAGGCATGACAGCGCAGGTCCGCGATCCGCTCGTATTAAGCGCTCTGCACTAAGATCGGTTGCCATTGTCGGTTCTTTCGCCTTTCCTTAGTAAGGAAGTGCCGGTCGCTGCTTGCGCCGCTTTAACGATCGCGCCGGAAGAAATCAGCTCGCGGGCTAGTGCGATGTCGGGTGCGGGTGGCCGATCGTCTTCGAGCGGCGCGATGCGTTCGCGGCCCACCGCGTGCGCTGCACCAGTTCCCGTTCCCGAGCGCAATGGACGTCGAAAATCTGTGGCGACAAGCGCCGCGATCAGTTCGCATGCCAGCGCTCCTTCAACATTGTCGAGTACCCGGTCAAGATTGGTCGCAGCGGTCATTCCCATGCTCACATGGTCTTCTTGACCTGCGGAAGTTGGAATCGAATCAACGCTGTTCGGCCATGACAGGCCTTTATTTTCGCTGACGAGTGCCGCCGAGGTGTATTGCACTAGCATGAGTCCGGATTGCAAGCCGGAGCGACCCGTCAGGAAAAGCGGAAGTCCACGGTCTTCCGCGTTGAGCAGCAAGTACAAACGACGCTCGCTGATCGCGGCGAGTTCGCTGACTGACATCTTCAGAATATCGCAGGCCAGAGCGACGGGCTGGCCATGGAAGTTGCCACCCGTAAGAAATTCACCGTCTCGCGGGAAAACAAGCGGGTTGTCGGTCACCGAAATCACTTCGGTCTCGATTACTGTGCGTGCATGCGAGGTTGCGTCGCGGACCGCACCGTGCACGACCGGAATGCACCGATAGGAATAGGGATCTTGCATGCGTCCGCAATCACGATGCGACTGCATGACCTCCGAATCGCGCAGCAGGGCGCGCAAGTTATCGGCAACCTTTGCTTGACCCGGATGCGGCCGTAGTGCGTTGATGCGCCGGTCGAAAACGCGGTCGGTACCCAAGAAAGCTTCGAGCGACATGGCGCCGATAACGTCCGCGGCACTAATCAAGTTTTCCGCTCGCAAAACAGAGAGTGCGCCTATGCCCGTCATCACCTCGGTACCGTTGACCAACGAAAGCCCTTCTTTGGCTTGCAGGTTGAGCGGCTCCAATCCGGCCTCACGCAGCGCTCGTGCCGCAGGCATGCGCTCCCCGCGGTAAAACGCCTCACCCTCCCCAAGCAGAGTCAACGTCATATGCGCCAGCGGCGCGAGGTCGCCGCTAGCGCCAACAGAGCCCTGCGCCGGAACGACCGGGGTGACGCCACGGTTGAGGATCTCTACCAGCAAATCGAGAGTCGCCATTTGGATGCCGGAGTGCCCGGCAGATAGAGAGCTCGCCCGCAAAACACCGGCGGCTCGGACGAACTCTTCACGGAGCGGTGGACCCGTCCCGGCTGCATGACTGCGTACGAGATTGACTTGTAACTTCGCCGCGTCCGCAGGCGCCACCGAGACGTTTGCAAGGCGGCCGAAACCGGTGGTTACGCCGTAGATTGCCGCGCCGCTAGCAAACTGCTCGTCCACGAACGCGCGCGCTGCCGCAACGCGTTTGCGGGCCGCCTGCGAAACGAAAACTTGCGCGCCGTCGCACGCAACCGACGCAATTGCTTCGAGGGATAGCTTGCGTCCGTCCAACTCAATTGCCGGAGCCGCCGTAGCCGTCATACTGCGCCTTTTCGCTCAGGAGTGCGGCGTTCATGCAGGCTTATAAGTTCAAAGCTTTCCAATCGGTGGGTGGCGGAAGCTTTCTGAAGGGGGGACCGGACATGAGAACGATGTCTGTTTTGTTGGTGAGCACAAGAGAGCGCAGGCTACGTACGGGAAACGGCTTCTTGTTGACCCAAAGTTTCAACGTAGTGCCCCGCCGACTCGTTAATCCTGCTGCCGCCGCCAAGGTCAACGGCTCGCCCCAGATGTCGAAGAACTGCCCTAACGTAAACGCTTTGCGTACCGGAGATTCCACATGAATAATCCCGTCATCGCTATGCGTGTGCAGCCAGTACAAACAGCCTCCTGCGGGCGGAATACCGATTTGGCCGGGAACGGTTACCCGCGATCCACGGTTGTACATGAATAAGTGCTGATGGATATGAAGGACGGTGCCCTCGGCACGGTCGCAATGCACGCCGTCAATCGGCGCGCCCGATAGGAAGCTTTGAGCGCGCCCGCCGGAAGCGAAGCACAAAGTCAGAGAACACACGAGTAACGGCGGCAAAAGCCGCTTTGCAAAGTGAGTCAACGGTGCCCCTTTTGTGGAAATGTGGATACGAGCATTGTGTTCGGTGAGTAAGTTCAATTTCTTGTGGACAGGGTGTGAAAGCCTGGCAGTCCTACTTGCGCCGCAGTGGCATGGCTGCTACGATGCGTTCACTTCGATAAAACGAAGGGCGATGCTCGTATCGATCGCGTTCTTCACGAACAAACCATCGCTCGGCGCGGAGCGAGCTCGGGGACGGGTTCGAGGCTGCGTGGAACGAGTGTGAATACGGAAACGCGAAACTCGCAGGAACGCAAGTTCCAGCGAGTTTCGTTCGTACCCTCAAAGCACCGGATCGGCGAGCAGCAATTCCAAGTCTTCGCGGGTGAGTGATTTTGCCAGCGAGCTGTCGGGTTTGATTACCGACGCGGAGAGCGTTGCTTTGCGCAACGCAAGAGTGCGGATTTTTTCCTCCACGGTGCCGTGCGTGATAAAGCGGTATGCCGTTACGGCACGATGCTGACCAATTCGATGCGTTCGGTCGATTGCCTGACGCTCAACGGCCGGATTCCACCATGGATCGTACAGTATCACGTAATCCGCGGCGGTCAGCGTCAACCCAACGCCACCCGCCTTGAGGGAACAAAGAAAAACTGGGGCACCGCTCAAACTCATGAAGCGCTGCACTTCCGCACCGCGCTCTTTGTCTTTGACCGAGCCATCCAAATATCCATAGCGCAGGCCGAGGTCATCTAACCGTTTTCGCATGATCTTTAACATGGAACTGAATGCGCTGAAGACCAGGACGCGGTGCCCTCCGGCGATGATGTCTTCCAACGTCTCGACGAACGCCTCAAATTTGGCGCCGGCATGCGGTTCGTCCAGATACTGCGCCGCCAACAGGCCGGGATGTGCGCACACTTGCCGCAGCCGCGTAAGCGCCGCCAAAACATGCAGGCGAGCTGCCTCCATTCCGTCTTCTTCGATCTGCGCGAAGATGTCTCGGCGTGCTGCTTGCGCGATCGCTCGGTATAAGCGCGCTTGCACTGCGGATAATTCGCACTCGATCACGCTTTCCGTCCGTTCAGGCAGTTCCGGCGCAACGTCCTCTTTCGTCCGTCGCAGCACAAAAGGCTCAAGGCGAGCGTGCAGCCTGGCAGTGGCATCGCCGTCTTCCGCAGAGACCGGCAGTTCAAACGAGCGCCGGAACGACGCTTGCGTTCCGAGCAGACCCGGCTCGACGAACGAGAAGATAGACCACAAATCGCGCAACGAGTTCTCGACCGGCGTTCCGGTAAGTGCAAGCCGATGTTCCGCGTGCAAGGTTCGAATGACGCGCGCGATCTGGCTGCCGGGATTTTTTGCATGCTGCGCTTCGTCCAGAATCAGGGCCCGAAAATGGTATTCCGCTAAGCGTTCTGCGTCCGCGCGCGCCAGCGCATAGGAAGTCACGACGATATCCGCTCCGTCGATGCCCTGATATTTTGCAGCGCGCTCAGCACCGGAGTGCAAACGAAGCACCCGCAGCTCGGGTGTAAACCGTTGGGATTCGCTTTCCCACGTATGAGTGACCGACGTCGGTGCGATCACGAGCGACGGCATGGCACCATCGCGCTGCTTTCGAAGGGCCAGATATGCCAGCGTTTGTATCGTTTTTCCGATGCCCATGTCGTCGGCCAAGATGCCGCCGAAGCGGAATGACGCTAGGTAGATGAGAAAATCGAGCCCTCGACTTTGATATGTTCGAAGAACGTTTGCCAAATGAGCCGGCGGTGCAACGCTTTCGATACCCTTGAATGCTCGCACGCGCTCTCGCAGTTCCGCAATTTCGGCGGGCATATCCACATTAAACGCCGCTCGAAGCTCGTCGTGCATAGCGAGCAGCGATGCAAAACCCAAACGCGGCTGAGCGACCAAATCGCTCAAGAGGGGTTGCTGTCTGCGCAATCGGGAAACGTCGACCAGCTTTCCCTTGACATCCGCGTACCGGCCGGAGCTTGCGAGCAACGAACTCAGTTCTTTTAGAGTTAACGGCTGCCCCTCGTTCGCAAACACGTCGAGCGTTAGATCGAACCAGTCTTCGTGTGGTGCCCGCTGCGCCGACAAGCGAATGCTAAGCTGTTGCTTTTCACTAACAACGGCTTGCAAATCGGTCCCCAAAACATTTTCAAAATCATGCCAAGCGGGCAAGGTCGAACGCAAAAATTCCGCGGCTCGATCGGCGCCGTGTAAAACAAAGCTCTCCGCGTCACCCGGCACGAACGCTGCGGCAAGAAAACGTTGTGCGATTGTCTGAGCATGCTCCGGCGTGAATCGAATGAAGCGATGCCCCTGGTCGCATACTGCGCCCGATGAAGCGTATGGCGCGGTTGCTCCACTGGTTTTATCGATGAAGCAAGGTCGCGCAATGAGGGCTTCTTCAAACCAGCGATAGCTCACTCGAGCGCGAACCTCCGCCGCATCGACTACACTTAGCTCGGCACGGGCTTCGGGCGCAAGAATCGGGGCAATTCGCATCACATCTTCGCGCGACGGCCTTTTATTCGAGGAAGGCAATTCTTGCTGCGCCGCACGCACGACCGCCGCGGCGTCGAACACGCCGTCGAGCAAGAACGTGCTTTGGTTGATAATGATCCAATCGGGAGGCCCGTGCAGTACAATCGCCCGAGCTGGTGAGAGGCGCTCACCATCGGACGTCTGGAAAATCGGCGCAAAATGCCCTTCGCGCGGTACGGCGTAAAGCTGTAACCCGCGTGGATCTACGAGCAGCGGCGGCAGGTCC
>JAABUQ010006708.1_pt1 | contig 17198 bp, 12 predicted proteins | sample 5560001 | NCBI WGS metagenome assembly JAABUQ01 (sample SAMN10711888, study PRJNA513371) | rock metagenome | isolation source: Antarctica rocks | place: Antarctica: Victoria Land, Finger Mt nord | collected 2015-12-18
TCCAGAGGCGCAAGGACGAGGATGGAAAGTGTGGTTCCATCGCGTGTTTGTGACCCCCGTGAAGGTGTGGCTTCGTCCTGCCGGGGGCCTGGCTCCGCTGGGGCAAGCCCCAGGGTTTTAGGACTATCAAACCCCCGGCAGGGACGCGGCCAAGCCCTCACGGGCATAAGACATCGGTAACATACATAAGACATCGGTAACATTGCTCTTTCTTACGTCCGAAGGACGTGCCTTGACTCTCTGCCGGGGGTTTGATACCCCCGGCACTCTGCGTAACATCAGTCAAGTAATTTGGAGCGGGGAACCGCCGCCCCCGCACTCCGTGTTGAAATAGGCATGCGATTTACAAAGATGCAGGGCGTGGGCAACGACTTTGTGCTGGTGGACGAAGCGGACGCGCCTATGGGTATGGATTGGAACGCGCTGGCCCGGCAGGTCTGCACGCGGCGCTTCCAGATCGGCGCAGACGGGCTTTTGGTGGCGGGACGCTCCGCCGCTGACGCCGACCTGTCCATGCGCATGTTCAACCCCGACGGCTCAGAAGATATGTGCGGCAACGGTTTGCGCTGCATGGCCTTGTGGGCGCACCGGGCGGGCTGGACAGGCACAGCGTGTTTCGCAGTCGCGACCAAAGAAGGCCCGCGCCGCGTGGAGATACTGGACACGGGCGATGCGCAGGGGCTGGTGCGCGTGGGCATGGGCCTGCCGCACTTTGCGCCCGCCGACATCCCCTTTCTAGGCACGAGCCATTTGCCCGATGCCAACAACCAGGTTCTGCACTATCCCCTCAACGTTGACGGCGAAACGTATTCCATTGCCGCGGTGAACACGGGCAGCACGCACACAGTGATCTTTGGGGACGCGCCTTCCGAAGAGACATTCCAGCGCGTGTCGCCCTTGATAGAGACGCACGCGCTGTTCCCTGAACGTACCAGCGTGCTGTGGGCGACTGTGGCGGGGCTAGGCAGCATCCATGTGCGCATTTGGGAGCGCGGGGCGGGCGAAACCTGGGGGTGCGGCACGGGCGCATGCGCGGTGGGCGTTCTGGCCCGCGTCCTCAGCCTCGTGCCGGACGGGCCGGTGGATGTAGTCAGCAAGGGCGGCACCCTGCGCATCGGCTGGCCCGGCGCGGGGCAGGAAATACAGATGACCGGCCCCGCGCAGATAGCATTTGAGGGAGACATAGAGATTAATGCAGCAGGCTGACGAAGGCAGGGCAGGCAAGCCGGGCTTTGACAAGCGCTTTGATATGCGCTCATTCGGGGAGCCACTCAAGGCGCTGCGGGCGGTGCCCATCCTGGATGGCGGCGAGCCATTGGTAGACCTGCGCTTGTTCTGCCCCGATGTCATCTTGAGGCCGGGCTGCCTGCCGTTTCTGCGCGAGACCGTGGCGCGCAAAGTCAATGCCGTGCAAGCCTCGCTGCCGCCGGGGCACACCTTAGCATTGGGAACGGCTTTGCGGACACTCGCCATGCAGCGCGATATTCGCGTGCGCGTGCATGCCGACATGAGTGAAAAGCACCCGGAGTGGAGCCGGGCGACCCTGCACCGCATGCTCAACCGCATGGTCGCGCCCCCCGATGATGTGTCTCCCCCGCCCCACACGACAGGCGGGGCATTGGACGTGGGACTGCGCGGCCCGGACGGAACAGACCTGGACTGTGTTTCGCCGGGCGAGTTTTGGGACACGGCCCCGACCTACTGGCACAAGTTATCCGACACGGCACGCGCCAACCGCCTCCTGCTGATTGCGGCGATGGAAGGCGCGGGCCTGACCAATTATGTCGGCGAATGGTGGCATTGGAGCTGGGGCGATCAAGGCTGGGCATTGCGCGTAGGCAGCCCCGTGGCTTATTATGGGCCGGTGGAAGTGGCCGACGCCGAAGCGCAGCGCATCCCCACCCCCCCCGAAGAAGAGCCTGCGGCGGTGGCGGATGGCGGGACGGAAGAAGCCAAAGAGTGAAGTGTCCGGGGCATTCCCGCCCCGCTCACTTGCCGATGCAAAAGCGCGAGAATATCTCCTGAACGATGTCATCGGGAGTGGTCTCCCCCGTGATCTGGCCCAGCGCGGCTAATGCCCCCTGCACATCAATGGACAGGAAGTCGGCGGGCAGCTGGGCGGCGCAAGTGGCACGGGCGGCCTCTATGCCCTCGCGGGCGGCTTCCAGGGCGCGGCGATGGCGGGCATGGGTGACCACGGCATTGTCAGCCGCCAAAACTGGGGACGCGCCGTACCCGATAGCCTGCGCAAGCGTGTCTTCTAATCGGCCCATGTTCCAGCCTGTCGCGGCGGACACGGCGATGGCGTCGGCGGTCAAGACAGGGCAGGCGGCGGAATGGTCGGCGACCAAGTCCCATTTGTTCCAGACAGTCAAGTGCGGACGGCCTGCTAAAGCGCGGCGAAGGGCAGCGTCTTCTTCGGTTTCGCCCGTCTGGGCATCCAAAACCAAAAGGACGAAGTCGGCGCGGGCGAGGGCTTCCTGGCTGCGGGCGACGCCGATCTGTTCAATGGGGTCATTGGTCTCGCGCAGGCCCGCCGTGTCTGTCAGGCGCAGGGGAATGCCGTGAAGATTAAGGGTTTCCTCCAATGTATCGCGAGTCGTGCCGGGGATCGGGGTCACAATAGCGCGCGATGTGCGCAGCAGGGCATTCAGCAGGCTGGACTTGCCGACATTGGGCCTGCCGAGCAGCACGACGGTCAGTCCCTCGCGTGTTAAAATGCCGCCGTCTGCGGTCTGAAGCAGTGTTTGCGCCAGAGCATCGGCCCGGCTCAGCTCCTGCAGGCACAACGCCCAATCCAGCTCGCCCACATCTTCGGGAAATTCAATGGAGGCTTCAATGCGGGCCAGCACGCCAAGCAGGATGTCCCGAACGGCATGCACCGCCTCGCTCAGACGGCCCGCGCCCTGACGCTGGGCCAGGGCATGGGCTTGGTCGGTGCGGGCAGCGATAATGTCGGCGACGGCTTCGGCCTGCGCCAAATCCATTTTGCCGTGCAGGAACGCCCGCTGCGTAAACTCGCCGGGCTGGGCCAACCGTGCTCCGCTTTCCAGCAGTCGCCGGAGTATTTGGCGCAAGGGAATAGGCCCGCCGTGCGCGGAGATTTCCACCGTGTCTTCTCCCGTATAGGAACGCGGGGCATGAAAGACAGCCAGCAGGACGCCGTCAATTGCCGCGCCCTGCGTATCTGCAACAGTGGCGCGGTGCAGGGTGTAGCCTTTGCGCCTGGCGCACGAGATATTGCGGGGGCGGTGGGTGACGGCATCGGCAACAGCGAAAGCACGCGGGCCGCTAAGACGGATCACGCCCAAACCGCCCGCGCCGGGGGGCGTGGCAAGAGCGCAGATTGTGTCATCCTGGTCATGGAGCATGCCCCATTGTACCTTGCCGAAGTTCGGGGGCGGAGTTTGGTTGAAAAAGCGGGCCGGGTCTGATATAATCATGCCATAACTGCACTGCGCTTGTGCCATATCTGTGATAAAACGGCGCGGCATGCGACTTTTTGGGCTGGCTCGTGTCTGATGATTGAAACTGATTGTTGAAACTGTGCTGAGAGGAACATCTGAAATGTTTGACCGTATCATGCGTTACCTGAAGGGGCTGCTTGGCTTCAAGCTTGACCAATTGGAAGACCCGGAGATTTTGCTGTCGCAGGCGCAAGCCGAGATGCGCGAGGCGCAGGCAAAGAACCGCGAGCGGGCCGTCCAAGCCATCACGCAAAAGAACAACCTGCAAGCCGAACTGGACCGCACCCAGAAGATCGTCAGCAACCTGCAGGCGAAAGCCGAGATCGCCCTCAAAAACGGGGACAGGGACTTGGCGCGCCAGCTTTTGGTGGAGAAGGGCCAGTACGAAACCACGCTGACCACAATCAGCGGGTCTTTGCAGACCGCCCTAGAAATGACCGATCAGGTCAAGGTTGCCATGCGCCGCGAAGAAGAGCGTATCCGGGCCAAAACCGCCGAGGCGATGGCGCTCAAAACGCAGTGGAAGCAGGCGCAAATTGAGACGTCTATGAATAAAGCCCTGGAAGGCATGACGTCGGCAGGCACGGACCACGCCTTTGAGCGGGCGGCTGCCAAGATTTCCAACGCGCGCTCCGAGGGGCAGGCACGAACCGAACTGGCCCGCGAAAGCCTGAGCGGCAGGCTGGCGGGCCTGGACGATGTGCAGGCGAACACCGCCGCCGATGCGGAACTGGCCGCGATGGAACAGCGCATGGGCCTGGCGTCCGCACCGGCGACCGGCACGACCACGGCGCATATCACCCCAGCGGCAGCCAGTGAAGCTGACAGACAACTGCAGGAGCTGGAAGCGAAAGTCGGCGGGTCGGGCGGGGCGTCGGGGACGTAGCGAGGCACCATGAGCGATATTCCCGGACGGCTTTACAACGTGGCGCGCGCGTATCTGGACGCGGCCAAAGAGCGCATAGACACGCTGGATGCGCGGGCGCAGGCCGAACTTTCCAATGCGCTGACCCATGACGACCTGCCCGGCACGGCTCCGTCCCCGGTGTCGTCCGACCCGATGGAGCGGGCACGGGCCAAAATCGCCGCCCTGCAAGGACAGTCTGCGGCGCGGCGCGAGCTGGCCCCCACCTCCGAATTCATGCCTGCCCCCCCCATGCCGAAACCAGCCACCGATCCTGCCCAAACCGCTTACAAAATATTGGGCCTGCCTCCCGGCTCGGATTATCTTGCGGTGCAATCGGCGACTGACAAGCTGCGCAGGCGGTGCGACCCAGCGCGTTTCCCCGCAGGCTCCGAGGAGCAGGGCGAGGCCCAGACCATCCTGGCGAAGGTGGAAGAAGCGCATCAGCTGCTGCGAGTGTCGCTGAACGAGGGCGCCGGCCGGTTTGATAAACTGGAGATTTAGGCGAACACCGGCGAGGCTCAGGCCCTGTGTCCCACGTGTGGGGCAAGGGCCTTTTGTTTTGCCTGGATTGGAAATGTACTGACAAACTGGTGGAAAGGCCCCCCCGCCCCAATAATGGGGAGCCAGAGTAGAACAGGATAAGACAGCCGCCACAGTCTTTTCTCTCTCATGCTCCCCAGAATTGGGGCGGGGGGGCCTCTTAACATCCTCTGGTATACGTTCCTGCAGAAAGCAAGTCTCAGCAATGCGTGACATTCTGTTCTCCCAATTAGTGGAAGACGCGCAGGCGTGCCGCGAGTGTCCGCGCATGGATGGGCGGCGGCGCGTGCTCAGCCCTGCGAATGGGCCTTTGCATGCCCCGCTCGTGTTTATCGCGGAGGCGCCGGGACGATTGGGCGGCGACCGGGGCGGCATCCCGCTGACCGGCGATGCATCGGGGCGCAACTTTGGGCGCTATCTGGCGGCGGCGGGCCTGGCGCGCGCCGATGTGTTCGTCACCAACGCGGCTTTATGCAACCCGCGCACGCCGCGCGGCGCCAATGCCCCGCCGTCCGCAAGCGAAGTGCGGGCCTGTTCGCCGTTTCTGCGCCGGACATTGGAGATCGTCCGCCCCCGCGTTGTTGTCACATTGGGCGCGAAGGCGCTGTCGGCTCTGCGCCTGATTTCCCCGCACGAGATTGCGCTCAGCCGCGATGCGGCGACGCCGATTGCCTGGAACGGCCTGGTCGTCTTTCCCCTGTTTCACCCTTCGCCCCAGGTCGCCGTCAGTCCGACGGGCCGGACGCACGCCGCCCAGGAAAACGACTACCGCGCCCTGCGCCGTTATTGGGAGACGCTGACTGGGGGCCGCTGACACGATGCAGGCTCTGCGCCGGCGCTTTGTTTTGCATCCGGCGCTGCATCTTCTTCGGCTCAAGGTTTGCGGGCGGGCGCGCCGGTGATATAATAGCGTGCGGGGCTTTTCTGTTCGCGGCCCCTGTTTCCCGGCGAGACAGGCGCGAACAGGCATCTTGGCGCTCCGCTGAGAAATGGGGCAAACCCTATGCTGCTGGAAGAAATCCCCGGCGCGTTTGAGCGGCCCGGCGGCTGCACAATCCAGGTGTACGAAGCCGACGACCACAGCGCCGTGACCATTACCATTCCCCCGCGCCCGCTGCCGTGGGCATTAAAGCTTGCCGTGGCCGTGCTCGCCCTGAACCTGCTGGTCACGCTGTACACGGGCCTCGTGCTGTTTTTGCAGCACCGCAGCGTGCTGCTGATGGCGCAGATCGCCCCACATGACCTGCCGCTGCCCCTGCACCGCTGGACGGTCTGGCTGATCGTCGGCTGGCTGGCGCTGGAAGGGCTGGGCATCATGGCGCTGCTGGCGATGGTGCGTCCCGCGCTGATGCGGGAAATGATCCACATTGACCCCGACGGCGTCAGCAGCCTGCATCAGCTTTTGGGCTGCCGGCACGGGGGACGACTGCCGCGCCCCGATGTGCGCGGCTTTCACCTAGCGCGCGACCCGCAGCGGCTTGTGGCAAGCACCTTGTCGGTGCGCGGCCCCGACCGTGCCCTCGTGGTGGCCGAGAGCGCCACCGAAGCCGACCGCGAGTGGCTGCTGTCGGTCGGCAATGTCCTGCTGCGCCGGTTCCGCACCATTCCCCCACCCCAAAAGTAAAAACCAACGGGAAACAAAAACGCTGCCCAGGCAAAGTACAGCCGTGGCATCGGCGTTTCCCCGGCTGTGCAAGCGCTTATCCAGGGCGTACCGACGACGGAACAAATTCTTCCGTCGTTGGTACGCCTATGCAGCGCGTGTGCAACGCCTATGCAGCGCGTGTGCAGCGACCGGCGAATACCCGCTTAATGCTGCTTCACTTCGCCCAGGTACAGATAGGCGATGCCAAACGTGAAGGGGACAAAGCGGGTGGAAGCAAACATGCCCACGCTGTCCATGAGGGCCAGAAAGCGGTCGCGGCTGGGAAAGGCGGCAGCGGTGCGCGGCAGATACTCGTAGGCGGTACGGTCGCCGCTGAGCAGGCCACCCAGCGCAGGCATGACAAAGCGGCTGTACAGGGCGTAGGGAAAGCGAAACAAACCAGCGGGCTGGCCGAACTCTAGCACGGCAACACGACCGCCGGGCTTGACCACGCGGGCCATCTCGCGCAGGCACTGGGCGGGCGAGTCGACGTTGCGAATGCCGAAGGCAATGCTTGCGATGTCAAATGAGTGGTCGGCGTAGGGCAGGGCCAGCACGTCGGCCACTTCAAATGTCACGTCCAGATGGGCGCGGCGCGCTTTGGCAGGGGCGGGCGCGAGCATGGGGGCGCAGAAGTCCGTGCCGACAACCCGGCCCTCGGCTCCCACCGCAGTCTTGAAGGCCAGCGCGAGGTCGCCTGTCCCGGTCGCGCAGTCCAGCACGCTCTGGCCCGCGCAAGCCTGCGACAGCTGCACCACGCGCCGCCGCCAAAGCCGGTGCAGGCCAAAGGAGAGGACATCGTTGGCAGTGTCGTAACGCGGGGCGATCCGGGCGAACATCGCCTGTACCTGCTCACTCATGGGTTTTGTTTCTCAGGCTAACTGGGCTGTTTCTCAGGGTAATTGGGCTAGTGGCCGCCGCGGGTGCGTCCGCGCGTGTTCGTGGTCTCATCTTCTTTCTCAGGGACAATCAGGCGCACGTTGATGGACACATCCTTGATCATGCGGTCACGCTGCAGCAGCTTTTGCAGCAAGTCCATCTCATGCTGAAGGTTGATGCCGGGCTTGTCGCGCAGGGTCGTGATAATCCCTGCCAGTGTCACGCGCCCATGGACAACTTGAATGTCGGCGCGGGTGGGGTCCAGGGGCCGGCGGCTCAGCTCGCGGCGTATGGTGCGGATAATCTCGGCATCTTCTGCGGTCATGGGGGAGTTCCTTTGGAATCGGCGTCGTGAGGGTATTATACCTGGCAAGGGCGCGGGAACAGCGCGGCGCGCAGGGGACGTGCGGGCGCGGGACAACAAGCGAGGGCAGTTGCCTGGGGAGAGAGACCTCCCTCCCCGCTTCTGCACTGGCAGACCCGGAGGGCGCTTGGGTCCCCCTAAAAGGGGGATGAAGAGTGCAAGCCTGAGACGTGGTCGCTCCGCATCTCCCCTTTAGGGGAGGCCCTGTGACCGGAGCGAGGAACGAACGTAGGGAACAAGGGGAGAGGTCTCCCTCGGCGATTGCCCTAGAAGACCAGCCCCGACCCATTGACACAAATTAAAACCTGTGTTATGATGGTATCAGTCACGCCCGCTCAGTGACGCAGGCAAAACAAGACCGGCACGGGGCGGCCTGCCCAATTTGCGTTTCCAGAACCTTATCTGGCTTTCATCGGCAACGGCCAGACGCCTTTAAAGCACTAATTTTTCTTCCAGAGTATCGGCAGAAAACTATCATATTACGGTTTTCACAGACAGCATCGCCTTTTGCTCGTCGTGCGCCTTCGCCCCGCCTGCCGCTGTCGCCTTTCGGTCTTACGTCCGGGTCGTGGGCGACCCTCTGAGGAGATATTATGCGTTTGATCCGTCTGCACCACTGCCCGCCCCATTCCTCTCGCACCGCCCTGCGCGTCGTCGCCCTGGCGTCGGCGCTCTGTTTAGCGGGACTTGTCCCGACCCAGGCGCGTCCGCTTTCTCCCGCCCCCGCGCACCTGACGGCTGCGTCTGGGGACGGCCAGGTCACCCTGAACTGGTCGCCCGTCACCGGCGCGACCGCTTACCGCATCCTGTATGCCTCTGATGCTGGGGGGCCGTACACGCCCGTTGCCCGGATTTCCCATTCCCACTTCACTGCCGTCGGCCTCACAAACTGGCTTCCGCACTACTACGCGGTCGCCGCGCTCGGTCGATGGGGCCAAAGCGCGCCGTCTCTCCCGGTGAGCGCTGTTCCCGAAGGCACTCCCGCTGCCCCTCAGAACCTGCGGATCAAGCGGGGCAATACGCAGATTTCTCTCGTTTGGACATCTTCACCCGGCGCGGAAAGCTACACCGTCTTCCGCTCCCCCGCCTCGGCAGCCGGGAAGGAGCAGCCCTACAAAACCGACATCCGCTCGGCAGTCTGGACGGACAGCGGCCTTTCCAACGGCACCGCCTACACCTACCATGTCGCCGCCGTGCTTTCGCCTGAGCACAGCGCGGCCTTAGCCCACCGCGCAGGCCGGACGCGGGCAGCCTCGACAAGCATACCCTCTGCGGCAGTGACGGCAACCCCTTCTGCCGCGCTGCCGTTGGCCCCGGTAGGGCTGGTAGCCGCCATAGCGAACCATCAGATTCTACTGACCTGGACTGGGCCAGGCCAACTGGACATACGGAAGCAGGACACGCATAAACAAAGCCAGGGCAAAACGGCAGGCGCGGTAACGACACCGGCTTTGACGTACAGCCTTTACCGGGGCACATCTTCTGGGGATGAAGGGCTAAAGCCCTGGCGAGCGACGCTTGCGCGACCGTCGCTGACCGGGGAGTATGCCCCAGAGGGACGCACGTACTACTTCCTGGCGACCGCCGTCAATGCGGCAGGTGAAAGCGCTTATTCTCTCGAAGCCCAGACACCGGCGGCGTCTGCGGCTTCCAGGATCGCCGCGGTTCCCACCTCCGCAAACAAAGCCACTCTGTCGCCCACCACGCCGTCTCAGGCAGCGGGCGGTGGGGCACCGAAGCCAAGCCAGAACGCTTCTAGCCCGCCTGCGGGAACTGGTGGCGGGGGAGGACACATCATTAATCCCGGCACGCCCGGCGGTCCCGTCGGGCCTCTTCCATCGCCCGACTCGCCCTTGCCGCCCGGCGGACCGGATCTGCCGCCCCCACCGCAAGGCAGCGACCCCGCCTTCTACCTGACGCTCAACTCCAGCCTCGTCACGCTCTACGCTCCCGGCTCAAGCAGCGACTTCGCACCCGGGCCGGTCACCTCTACAGTCACGATTGTATCGCAAAGCGGGCTGCTGGGGCCGGTGCAATGCAGCGTGAGCGGTCTGCCGCCTGGCGTGACGGCCATGTTTTATCCGCAGCAGCCGGAGCTATCCATGCAGGTGGACGGCCACAGCGTCACCAGCGTTACCCTTTACCTGTTTGGGGGGGGAGCCTTCCGAGGGCAACAGGGCGGTGGGATGCACCCGGCAAGCGTCCAGGCGACGCTGGTGGATGCAGGGCGCACAGCGTCGGGCGCCCTCTATGTAGACGCACCGCATTGACAGTGTGTATAGAAAGCCCACACAAGATCGCCCCCTAGCCCCCAATTCTGGGGGGATAAGAAAATAACGCGAGGGGAACCGAAAGGGCTGTGACTGTGGCCTTTCCCCTCCTATTCTTTCCTAATCCCATGAGCACTTTCGTTCTCTTGTGCCCGACATTGAAAAGGACTTTTAAGCATGCGTTTCATCAGCAATTATGCCTTTCGCCGGCTTGCCGACAATCATTCGCCTCAGCAGAAGCTCAGCGGCGCCCGCCTGGGGCTGCGCCCCGCCATGCTGCGTCGGGTGAGCGTCCTGTTGGCGTTCTGCTTCCTCTGGTCGCTCATTCTGGTGCCCAGCCTTTCCGCCGCCGTGCCCCATTCCTCGGCGAGGCAGCGGGCGGGCGCAGGGATGTTCCTCCTGCAAACGCAGGCCAAGAAGATGGCGCTGCTCCAGGCGCACTTGTCGCGTTTCCCCTACCAGCTGTACGCAGCCCAGCGCACCCGCCCCGGCCAGACGCCCGTTCTTCCTCCGGCGGCAGACCTTTCAGCGCCCCAGACCTTGCTGGACGAGGCAGGCCGCCTGGCCCGCACAGTCGCCCCGGCGACCGTGGCTTCCTGGAAACAAGAACTCAACACGGCCCGCCCCGCCGCCGACCGCGTTGCGCAGCTGCACCTATGGCTGGGCGAGTGGGCGCTGGCTGCCAACAAGCAACCGAAGCAGGCGGATTGGCACTTTCGCGCCGCCATGCACGCGACCGGCACACGCAATGCGCTGCACGGACGGGCGGCTTATGACCGGGCGTTGACCCTCTTCTACCACGGTGCCTACGCGGACGCTACAGACGCCTTCCAGGCGCTGCTGCTGCCTAAGACCGCGCTGCGGGGCTACAACCGGCGCATCTGCGCCCTTTGGTACCGGCAGGCGTCGGCCTGCGCGAGCTACCATGAGGAACACGCAAAGCTGGGCATCCCTGAACCGCCCAGCCTGGACCCGGAGTGCGGCGCGGCCTCACTGGCGGCGGCATTGCGCGGATTAGGGCGACCCTCCGACCGGAAGACTGTTCTTGCAGGCTGTAAGGTGACGGGAGAAGGCAGCAGCCTGCAAGACCTGGTAGACGCGGCGAGGACACTGAAGGTCACGGCGCGCGCGGTGACAGCGGACGATGCGGGCCTGATGCAGCTGCCCAAGCCGCTGGTGGCGTATGTGGAGCGCGATCACTTCATCGCGGTCGTGAGGGCGGACAAGACCGGTGTTTCCTACCTGTGCAGCGACTGCGGCCCCTGGCCCGGCGGACAGGTAAACCTGACGTGGAAGCAATGGCACTCCCTTGACCCCGGCTTGTATGCCGTGGCTTCCCTGCCGGGGAGCGGCTGGGACAAGGTACTTGCGGCGCTGCCTGCGGAGCCGTCCACGGCTTCTGCGGCCTCTGCTTCCCGCGTACCGGCGGCTGTGGCCCTAGAGGGTGCTCCGGCTGTCCGCGTGGCAAGCCTGCGCTTGACAGGCCTGCGCCCGTCCCACATCCAGATCTTGCTGCCATCCCTGCGCGCACTGCGCGGTCATGTGTTCCGCGTCGCCGTCACTCCGGGCATTATCTGTGGCAGTACGCCTGTAGACCCACAAGACCCTCCCGATAATGATTGCGCGAATGACACCGGTGGCGAAGTCAACCTTTCCATGGGCCAAGAAGACCATAATCCGGTCCCGGATTTGACGGTCTACAACCCGCATGGGCCATCCGTCATGTGGAGCCGCCGCTACCAAAGCCTGCGCGGGAACGGACAAGGCTACAACCAGGGCGATCCCGCCTACCAGTGCAACGATTTCGGCCCCGGCTGGACGCAGACCTACAACGTTGGCGTAGTTGACTCCAGCGGCGGCACGGCGGCTGGCGTCAAATCCATCTTCTTCGAGAATGGCGGACGGGATGCCTTCATCGCCCCGGCTGTGCCTTCCTCTATAAACCCCGTCGTCCACTGTGCCTCCCAGCGGCCTGGAACCCCGATGCTGCTGGACTGGAACTACGACGGTAGCACGGGCGGGCACTACACCGTCACCTTCCAAGACCGAACCAAGTGGGTGACCGGCTCGCTCATCGCGGCCATCAACTGCTACCCGCTGGCGAGGATCGTGGATCGCAACGGCCACGCCCTCACCTTCAACTACGGCACTCCCGCCTCCGGTTACGCCTGGCCGCTGCTGTCCAGCATCACCAACGAGGACGGTACGGCGCTCTTGACGCTGCAACGGGCTACCGACGGCACGGGCAACCTGGTTTCTCTACAGGATTGCTACAGACGGATGGTCTTCTACCACGACGGGCTGTATTCCAACTCCCAGGTGCCAAAACCCTGGGCACGCTCCATGCAGCTGCTCGACCGCGTCTCCCAGATCGTCCCCACCGGCACCAACAGCACTCCGCCCGACCGCTACGTGTATGCCTACCAGATGGTTTCCAACAGCAATTCCAGTGCCACAGTCGCGGGCGGCTACGAACTGGTTCCGTACCTGCACACGTGCAGCGTTCCCTCGCCGACTGGATCAGGCGTGAGCACCTACACCTGGAACTATGATCCGCAGACAGGGTTTGTCTCCAGCGAGAGCGACGGCAACGGCAACATCCACCGCTACACCTATTCAGATGGAACGCACACGCAAGTGACGGTCACAGACGCGGCAGGCACCGTGGTCGCCCAACAGACTTACGGCTTTAACAGCAGCATGAGCGCAGGCACACGCACCGACAACGCGGGCACCGTAACCTCGTCCCCGGCCTACTCAGACCCGAACAGCTGGTACCAGCCCTCTTCGGTGACGGATGGCAACGGGAAGACGACGCAGTACACCCACGACCAGTTCGGGAACATGACCAGCCAGACCAGCCCGCGTGGGACGAAGACGGTTCACACATATGACTATAGCCGATTCGCGCTAGGGGAATTGGTAAGTGAGCAGGAAGGAAGCAAGACGGCAACGACGTATGCCTACATTGAGCCGAGCGGCTTGGTGCAGACAGTGAACACTCCCCAGCCGGGTACGACGGGGACAGGGGCGACAGTCACAATCAGCTATACCTACGACGGCTTGGGCAACCTGCTCACGGAAACCACTCCCGGCAACAACGCGGTGGCGAGCATCACGACGACATACAACTACACCACAGATGGTAGCTACAGCCAACCCACTGCTATCGGCCAGCCGCTGACGGTCACGGACAACCTGGGCAAGATCACCCATATGCGCTGGGATACGCAGGGCAATATGTTCGCGGCAACCGACGCGCTAGGCAACGAGACCGACACGAGTTTCAATCTTGTCAACCAGCCCATCCAGACCACTTTCCCCGCTACGGGCCAGCAAGGGACGGGCCGCGCCTCCACTCTCAACGCCTACCTCTATCCTGGCGGCCCACTGCTGAGCGTCACTTCCTATGACGAGAGCGGCGCAGCCATTAGGCAGGTCAACTATGCCTCCGGCCAGGAGGGTGAGGCACGCGGCGTCTCCGGCAGCGACGAGCCGGTCACATACACCTACGATGCCCTCTACCGGCTGTCCAGCCTGACCGATGGCGGCGGACATACGACTCGCTACTTCTACAACGCAGCGGGCTATCTCTATCAGACTGCCTACCCCGGCACGGGCACCACGTCTGCACCTCTGTCCGCCGGCTCCCGCGACACCGTCACCTTCCCAGCCTACGATGGAGACGGCCACGCGACGCGGCGCATCGACGGCAACGGCGTGGAGACCGACTACACGCACAACGCCGATCCCGAAAGCCTACTGACCCAGGTGCATTACGTCTACCCTGCCGGATACACCGGCGGCACGGTGGGAGACGTGTTCCTCGCCTATGACCAGTACGGGCGGCGGCAGGGTATGACTGACAGCACCGGCAGCCAGTCCTACACCTACGATGACGGAAATAACCCGTTGAGCGGTACGACGGCCTACACGGGTCTGCCTGCCAAAACCCTCTCCTACGGATACTATCCCGACGGCAGTCGCCAGATGCTAACCACACCTGCTGGAGCGTTCTCCTACGCCTATGATAAAGTGGGGCGTATGGCAGGGCTGACCAACCCCTACTCGGAGGTTTCCAGTTGGCAGTACCTCGACAACGATTGGATCAGCAACCAGACACTCGGCAACGGTGCTATTACGACCTACACATACAACGCATTGGGTCAACAGATTAATCTCGCTAGCAAAAAAGCTGACGGCACTTCGCTGTCTGAGTTGTCGGTTCCGAACGTCAGCGGCTATGATGGTGTAGGCAACCGGGCGGCATTGACCGCCAATCGCTTAACTGCCTACAATGGCATGACGACTTACCAATATGACGCTAAAAATCAACTGACGCAGGAAGTCTCTACACGGAATGGCAGCTATACGAACGCCTTTGGCTACGACGCGGTGGGCAACCTGACGACCTTCAAGGGACAAGGTCACACATACAACGCCGACAACCAGGACAGCGCTAACAGTTACGACGGTAATGGTAATCCAGTCGTTTACGGGAGTAACACACTAAGCTTTGACCCGGAAAACAGAATGATTGTGGCCGGTAATGTCCTGACAGTAGGCTATAGAGGAGATGGCCTACGGGCATGGAAACAGAACAGCTCTAGTCGCACATACTTCCTATATGACGGTGACACTCCTGTTTGTGAACTCGATGGTAGCGGAAACGCGACGGCGACGAATACTTTCAGCGCGAATGGCCTTGTGTCTCGCCACATGGGTAACGGCAGCATATTCTACACGTTCGACTCTCAGGGAAACGTGGCACAACGTTTGGATGGGAGCGCCAGCATTCTTTCCTCAGATCTATACGACGCTTTTGGCAACCGATTGAGCACAGCGGGCATTAAAGATGTGTACGGTTTTGGCGCTCAGAATGGCTACTACACAGATACCGAAACCGGATTGCAGCTTCTTGACTACCGCTACTATGACCCAAAACAAGGACGGTTTTTGACTAGAGATCCAATTAGTTATGCAGGCGGAGTAAACTTATACGGCTATGTACGTAATAGACCAACTTCTTTGGTCGACCCCTCTGGACTAAGACCCTGTGACGCCGCCGAAGTAGCCGACTGTATCAGGCGAACCCCAACGGGTTCAAAGTTCGTTAGTTGTACGATAGTAGACCTGAACTTTATCTTGTTCGTTGTTGAGCAGCCTGTTTGTCATGGGAGACCCTTAGGACCGGCACGTGGGCCAGGCGGAGGCAAGCTTCCAAAAGAGCAGTACCATCCGCCAAAGTTCGTAAGACGAGGTTTGGACTTTGCATACCAACAATGTATGGCTAAGGCTACTGCGGAACTTTTGATGCACGGCAGACATCCATCGGCTCAAGATGTGGCGGATTATGCGTTGAAAGTAGCGAAGTGCGAGCAGGGCAGAGCTAGAATGTAATCGCGCTGCGCTTTAGGAAAGCAACGTACTAACGGGAAAAATCTGCTCTTACCACAGGCATTTATTCGCTGGTTATACGTCATTTCTAGACAAACATAGCCCGAATACACATAAATCACTTCGGTAGTGGCTCAAATGAGCCACTACCATCACTTCATCAAAGATACCGCACTAATCTACGATAAGCAGGATCACTTGAACTTTAAGTCGGGATAATAACCTTCTTGGAAACTCCCGACTTTAACAATTTGTGGCCTCAGAGCTGTAAATCCAGCCATAACAAACTGTGACGAGTTTATCCGGAAGGCAATGGGGATGAATAAGAAGCCTAAAAAAGATGGTTATCTAGAATACTTGACGCCAAGCATCAGGGTTCGTGCAACACATACAGGTCGTTTACTTAACACTGATAAAAAAGAGCGTCAACAAGAGAAACGACTGAAGCAAGCTCAACTTGATGTTCTCCGCTCACCGGATGAGCCTCGCTCACATTTGTTATTAGCTTGGCATTTAGCTGAGAACAACCAAATTCAAGACGCTATTTTAGCGTGGACTAAAGGCCACCTCCTGCTTCCCTTTGATGAAGATGTTAACGTTGAAGAAGATGAATGGCAGGCGCAGATGAACGCACTATCACATGATGTATTTGGTGATATTCTCCTAAGGTCAGGAGCCGTAGATCAAGCATGTGAAGAATGGAAAAAGGCATCCGCTCTCGATAAATACGGGATTGGTGACCAAGCACGGCGCAAGTTGCAAGAACATCCAGGAGTATCAAAAACAGAATAACAGTTTTTCCCGGTCGTCCACTGCGCCTCTCAGCGGCCTGGAACCCCGATGCTGCTGGACTGGAACTACGACGGCACCCCCGGCGGACACTACACCATTACCTTCAAGAACCGCACCCGCTGGGTCACGGGGCTACTCATCGGCGTCATCAACTGCTATTCGCTCTCGCGGATCGTGGACCGCAACGGCCACGCCATCACCTTCAACTACGGCGCACCCGCCCCCGGCTTTCACTGGCCGCTGCTCTCCAGCATCACCAATGAGGACGGCACAGCCCTGCTGACACTCCAGCGGGCCACAGACGGCACGGGCAACATCGTGCTCATCCAGGACTGCTACAACCGCGAAGTCTTCTACCACGACGGCATGTATTCCAACTCCCAGGTGCCAAAGCCCTGGGCACGCTCCCTGCAGCTGCTTGACCGCGTCTCCCAGATCGTCCCCACCGGCACCAACACCAATCCGCCCGACCGCTACGTGTATGCCTACCAGATGCTCTCCAACACCAATGTCAGCGGCACCACGCCCGGCGGCTACGAGCAGGTGCCGTTCCTGCACACATGCAGCGTGCCCTCCCCCACCGGAGCGGGCCTGAGCACCTACACCTGGAACTACGACGCGACTACAGACTTCGTGCAGAGCGAGATTGACGGCAACGGCAACGAGACCGACTACCAGTCAGCGGACGCGAATGGGAACCCGACCACAAGGCAGACTGACAGCACACTGGTGACGGTCAAGGATGCGCAGGGGAATGTCGTGTACAAGTCCCTGCACGGCTACAACCCGGACATGAGCGCTACGGCGGTGACGGATGGGGCGGGGCAGGCGGTCTCCACGCCTTCCTACAGTGATCCCAACGACCCTTACCACCCCTCGGCAGTAACCGACGGCAACGGCCACGTGACGCAGTACACCTGGGACAGCTTTGGCAACC
>JAABUQ010006709.1_pt1 | contig 17196 bp, 16 predicted proteins | sample 5560001 | NCBI WGS metagenome assembly JAABUQ01 (sample SAMN10711888, study PRJNA513371) | rock metagenome | isolation source: Antarctica rocks | place: Antarctica: Victoria Land, Finger Mt nord | collected 2015-12-18
GAGACCGGCTGCGCAACTACTTCACCCCTGGTTATGGCCAAACAGCGCGGCTGGCGGAGCTGCTCAACAGGGTCTTCGACTTCGAGGTGGTGCAGGCTGCGAACGAGGTTGAGGCGCTGATCCTGGAGTGCAACCTCATCAAGCACTACCGTCCGCGCTTCAACATCCGGCTCAAGGACGACAAGAACTACCTCTACCTGAAGCTCCCTCTGCGGGAGGAATTTCCCCGCGTCCACTACACGCGCCGGATCCAGAATGACGGCGCCCAGTACTTCGGTCCCTACACCAGCGCCCAATCCCTGCGCAGCACAGTCAAGAGCCTGCGCCAGCTCCTTCCCTTCAGGACCTGCTCCGACGACATCTTCAAGCAGCACAAGGTCTGCCTCGACTTCCACATCAGGCGCTGTCCAGGGCCCTGCGAAGGCCGTGTCGACCGAGCCAGCTACGGCTCGCGCATCAGGGAAGTGGGCCTCTTCATGGAGGGCCGCTCGGACATGCTCACCAAGCGCCTGAGGGAGCGGATGGAGCAGTCGGCGGAGAAGCTGGACTTTGAGAACGCGGCTCGATTCCGAGACCAGCTGGCGGCCATGGAGAAGATCGCCGATCGCCAGAAGGTTCTGACGCACAGCCGGGACGACGAGGACCTGGTCGCCTACGCGCGGCAGGGCCGCCACGTCTATGTCGAGGTCGCCTACGTCCGCCAGGGCAAGCTGATCGGCCACGATGGGCATGCCCTGGAGGGCGCCGGGGAAGCCGGGGAAGGTGAGCTGCTGCGCGGCTTCCTCCTGCAGTACTACGCCAGCGCCACGCACATCCCTCGGCGCATCCTCCTGCCGGGTCCTGTCGATGAGCCGACACTGGTCCAGGAATGGCTCGCCAGCCGCCGGCAGGGCGCGGTCAAGCTGGAGGTGCCCCAGCGCGGTCGCCGGCGGCATTTGGTCCAGCAGCTGCGCGACACGGCTGCCGGGGAGCTTACCCAGCTGCGGATCCAGGCTGACTACGACCGCAGCCGCACTGAGCCGATGCTCGCCGCGCTGGCCGAGGCTCTGGAGCTGGACGAGCCGCCTCGTCGCATCGAGTGCTATGACATCTCCAACATCCAGGGTCAGTCGGCGGTTGGCTCCATGGTCGTTTTCGAAGACGGCCGGCCGCGCAGCGATCACTACCGCAACTTCAGGATCAAGGCCACGCCAGGTCCCAACGACTTCGCCATGCTGCAGGAGGTGCTGCGGCGGCGCTTCGAGCGCCTCGAGCTCTCGCTGCGCCGAACCGACTCAGGCGACGGGGAAGCGCTGCCGGGTGGGACTGAAGACGCTTCCTTCTCGAGCCGGCCCGACCTGGTCCTCATCGACGGCGGGAAGGGCCAACTCAGCGCGGCGATGGAGGTCCTGGAGGAGGTCGGTTTCGCCGACATTCCTACCTTCGGCCTGGCCAAGGAGCACGAGTGGCTGTTCGCGCCCGGCCGTTCCGAGCCGATAGTGCAGGAGCATGACTCCGTCGGCATGTTCCTGGTCCAGCGGGTGCGGGACGAGGCTCACCGCTTTGCCATCACCCACCACCGCAAGATGCGTACGAAGAAGGCGCTGAGCTCGCCGCTGGATTCGGTGGAGGGCGTCGGCCCGGCGCGCAAGCGGGCGCTTCTGCGGACGTTCGGATCGCTGCAGGGCCTCCGGGAGGCCAGCTTGGAAGACATAGTGCAGGTGGGAGTGCCCGAACGTGTGGCGCTGCGGCTGAAGGAGCTGGTGTGAGCGGCCTGATCGTCCTGGGTGGCGCTGAAGGGGCCGCGGCGCAGGCTCACTTTCTGGCCACGGGGCGTCCGCTGGAGGCGATCAGCGGCCCCAGCGCGGAGCGGCTGCGTCAGATCGACGCGGAAGGCCTTCGTTACGTGCTGATCCACGTCGGCGGAGACGACGGTGAGGCGGAGGGCAGCTACGAGCGAGCCCACCACCGCGTCACCCTGGCCGAGGTGCCTGATCTGGCGCTGCGGCTTCGGCCGCGCGAGAAGAAGCTGGTCACCTGCCTCGCCTTCGGCTACAAGAACGGCGTGCCGGCGGACGCGAGCTGGCTCGTCGACGTCCGCTTCCTCGACAATCCCTACTGGGAGGAGAGCTTGCGCCCGCTCGACGGGCGAGACCCGGCAGTGGCCGAATACGTGCTGCGCCAGCCGGCCGCCCGCGAGCTGCTGGATCGGCTGGAGTCGGTGCTCCGCTGGTCGATCCCGCTCTACCAGCGCGACGAGCTGATCGTCGCCTTCGGGTGTACTGGCGGCCGGCATCGCTCAGTGGCCCTTGCCGAAGCGATGGCACAGCGGCTGGCTGATGTGCCGGGAATCGAGCTGAGATACGAGGCGCGGGAGCTGTGAGGTGCCTGGTCCTCGGCGGCACCGGGTTCGTCGGCGTCGCCGCCTGCAAAGAGCTGATGCGGCGTGGGGTGGAGACGATTGCGGCGAGTCGGACAGCCAAGCCCTACGGCACCTTCACAAGCCACACCACCTTGGACTGCCGCGACACAGGGCAGCTGGCTGAGGCGTTAGGCCGCGTGCGGCCGGACGTCGTGCTGGACTTGGCGGCCTTCCAGCCGGCCGAGGTGGAGACCGTGCTGGAACGGTTCCCGCAGGGTCGCTACGTATTCGTTTCGACTGGCGTCTATCCCGACGACTTCGGCCCGCGGGCGGCGCGGGAGGAGGACTTCGCACCCCTGGCAGGGCCGGTTCCTCCCGAACGCCTGGAATACCGCGAGGGCAAGCGTTGGTGCGAAACGGTTCTGGCCCGCCGGTCCCAGCGAGACTGGGTGGTGATTCGGCCGCCCGCCATCTTCGGGCCGGAGGACCACACCCTGCGCATCGCCGCCTACATCCAGCGGGTGGAGGACGGGGGTCCCCTGCTCGTGCCGCAAGAGACGTTCGAGCAGCAGGCGGCTCTTGCCTGGGTGAAGGACGTCGGCTATGCCTGCGCTCTGGCAGTGGACGGGCGCCGGCAGCTGCACGGGCCTTACAACGTCGCGTTCGACGGCATCAGCCTGCGGGCGCTCATCGATGCTCTGGCCAGAGCGCTCAGCAAGCAGGCCCGGCTGGTCCCGGTGCCGTATGCCGAGCTGCCGCCGGGGGCCAGCCCCTACGGCCCTGATCCCAAGCGCTCGGCGGGCTATGACCTCACCCGCGCGCGCCGGGATCTCGGTTTCGAGCCCAGTCAGCTGGAGGACGCGCTGGCCGACACTCTGGCCTGGTACCAGGTGCAGCGGCCCTCCCATCCCGGCTACGCGAACCGCGCCCAGGAACTGGAGATCGCTGCTGCCCGAGGCTAGCGACCTGGCCGCCGCCTTCCAGCAGCAGGCGAGAGCCTGCGCCGCCCTCGGTTCGCCGCTGTATGAGCACCTGCTCGGCTGCGCCGCCGATGAGATCGCGGGCGACGGCTGGCTGTTCGACCTGCTTCGCCCGCATGAAGAGGCGCCGGTGCAGAACGCACTGGCGCTCCGGCTTCTGGCCCCGGTCCATCGCTGGGTGCTGACGGGAGAGCTGCCCGATCTCGCCCAGCACTACCGCTCGGCGGGAGGGTCGGTAGCACCGGCAGGCGCCTGGCCTAAGTTCGCTGCCGCCTGTGCTGACCGCCAAGTTGAGCTGGTGCAAGAGCTTGCCCTCGGCTGCCAGACCAATGAAGTGGGGGAGGAGCGCGGCCCTGACGATCGGGTTTCTGAATGTGGCCGGGGAGACCGGGCTGCCGCTCCGCCTGCTGGAGCTGGGGGCATCGGCCGGCCTGAACCTGCGCTGGGATCGTTACTTGGCAGCCGGCTGGTTCCGCAATCTATTTGAGTTTGACTTCCATCCGGTCGCTCCGCCGGCGATCGTCGAGCGGCGAGGTTGCGACGTGAATCCGCTGGACCCGGCGGATGAAAACGCCGTCCAAAGGCTGCGCTCCTTCGTCTGGCCCGATCGGATCGACCGATTGGCGATCCTCGATTCCGCGCTGGAGCTGGCCGCTCCCATCCGAGTGGAGATCGATCGAGCAGACGCCGCCGCCTGGCTCCCACCTCAGCTCGAACGGATGGCTGAAGGCGTCGCCACTGTCGTCTTTCACTCAGTGCTTTGGCAGTACGTCAGCGCCGGCTCCCGCCAACGGATCGAGACCACCGTGGAGGAAGCCGGAGAGCGGGCCAGCGACGCGGCCCCACTTGCCTACCTGCGCTTTGAACCAGTCGTTCCGGGCGACCGGTTCCAACTACGTTTGACGTCGTGGCCGTCCGGCCGTGAAGAACTGCTGGCGACAGCCGACCCGCACGGCCGCTCTGTTTTGCCGGTGAACGTTCCGGGCCTCGGGGCCCGAGAGTGACGCCGGCCACCGGGTCACCACTGTCTGAGCTGGCTACCACAGCCAAATTGCTGCGGAAGGATCTGCGCCACTAGTAGCCGACTGTTGCGATCCGCCGAACAGGCGACGCCCCGGGCCCTCAGAGGACCACCACCACCTCAGACCGGGATTACGAGCGCCTCCAGCTCGCGAGGGTAGTCGGTCATCACGCGGTGGCCCAAGTCGGTGATGCAGACGGTGTCGGAGTGGCGGAAGCCGCCCAGCTCGGGGAAGTACAGACCCGGCTCGATAGTGAGCACCATGCCGGGCTCGAGCACAGCCTCCTCGCCGCGATCCAGGAACGGCGCCTCATGGCCCTCCAGCCCTATCGAATGGCCCACGTGATGCCGCAGCCGATCGGCGCACCCGAGCTCCCTGGCGAGGCCGGCCACCTCCCAGTCCACGTCAGCCATCGGGAGTCCCGACCGCAACACCTCGATCGCGCGCGTCTGCAGGGCCAGCATCTTGGCGAAGGCGTCGCCCTGGGCCGCGTTCGGCTCGCCCACGAACATGGTTCGCTCCAGCTCCGAGTGGTAGCCGTCCATGTCTGCCGAGGCCCCGCTGACCAGCACATCACCCGGCTGCAGACCGTGGCCGCGCACGAAGCCGTGAGGATAGGCAGTCTTGCGGCCACCTACGAACATCGCCGTCACGCCGTTGCCGCCAAATGAGCGCGGCCGCCAGCCCGGCAGGCTCCTGATCACCTCACGCAGTGTTTCCAGCTCGGCAGGGGCGTAACACTCAAGTTCGGTTTCCCCTGGGCGGATGGCCTCCTGCATGCGCCGGTGGCCTCTGGCCGCCCACTCGCAGCTGACCTGGATGCACTCCTGCTCGGCCGCTGACTTCTTCCGGCGGAGCGTTTCAATAAGCATCTCGCCATCCACAACCGGCGCCCCGAGCAGCTCGGAGAGCCGCGGCCCCCGGTAGCCCCAATAGGGAACCACTCCATCATGGTCGGCGCCGACCGAGCCAGGGCCCGCGAGTGAGCGCAGCACCTCGGCCAGCCGCTCAAGCGGGTGGCGCTCGCCGGGATACTCGAAGTACACCTCGACCCGGTCGACGCCAGGAACGCTCTCGGCGTGCTCCTTCTCGACCGCCGGCACTACCAGCACCGTCTTTGCCTCGGGGCCCAGCACAAGCACCAGGGGACGCTCGGTGGGCACATGGTGGAACCCTGTCAGGTAGGCGATCCGCGCCGGGTAGAAGACCGCCAGCGCCCTGAGGCCTGCCGCCTCGGCGCCGGCCCAGACGGCTGAGCGGCGGCGGCCGAACTCCTCGGCAGTTATCTCTGGCGGCCGCCGCACCTCGGTGGTCAATAGGCTGCCAGCCCGCGCATCGCCTGGGCGATGCCGGTCGGGTTGGGCATGAAGGCGTCCTCCTGTGGCTTGTTGAAGGGCATGGCCGGCACGTCAGGCCCGGCGACGCGCACCACCGGCGCGTCCAGGAATTCGAAGCCTTCGCCCGCGATGATCGCGGCGATCTCGGCGCCGAAGCCGCCAGTCAGGTTGTCCTCGTGGACGACCATCGCGCGCGCCGTCTTCTCGACCGAGCGGAGGATTGCCTCTTTGTCCAAGGGTGACAGCGTCCGCAGGTCGATCACCTCGACGGAGATGCCCTCTTCGGCCACTGTCACGGCTGCCTCCAGGCAGTAGTGGACCATGAGGCCCCAGGCCATGCAGGTGATCTTGTCGCCCTCCTGGCGAATGGCGGCGGGGCCGATCGGAGTCAAGTGGTCGCTGCCCGGCAGCTCACCCTTTATCAGCCTGTAGCACTTCTTGTGCTCGAAGAGCAGCACCGGGTCGGGATCGCGGATGGCAGCCTTGAGCAGTCCCTTGGCGTCCTCCGGCGTGCTCGGGATGACCACCTTTAGACCAGGCACGTGGGAGTAGAAAGCCTCGACTGACTGCGAGTGGTAAAGGCCACCGTGGACGCCGCCGCCGTAGGGCGCCCTGATCACTATCGGGCACCCGAACTCCCCGTTGCTGCGGTAGCGGATGCGCGCCGCTTCGCTGACTATCTGATCGAACGCCGGGTGGATGAAGTCCGCGAACTGAATCTCTGCCACCGGCAGAAGACCGTTCAGCGCCGACCCGATCGCCACCCCCACGATTGCCGACTCGGCCAGAGGAGTGTCCAGCACGCGATCGCCGCCGAACTTGGCGTGGAGACCTTCCGTGGCCAGGAAGACTCCACCTTTTCGGCCCACGTCCTCCCCCAGCACCCAAACGCGATCATCGCGCTCCATCTCCTCGGCCATCGCCTCGCGGATGGCTTCGATCAGCGTTCCCTGCACCATAGCCCCTACCGCTCCTCGGCGAAGACATGCCGCGCCAGGTCCGCCACGTCGGGCGACGCCGCCGCCTCCGCTTGCTGAACCGCCTCATCCACTTGAGCCGTTGCCTCGCGCTGGATGCTCTCTTCCTCCGGGTCCGAGAGCAGTGAGTAGCGCTGCAGATAGAGCCGGAAGCGCTCGATCGGATCCCGGCGCAGCATCGCTTCCAGCTCCTCCTGCGGACGGTAGCGCCGCTGGTCGTCATCCGAGGAGTGGGAGGTGAACCTGGCGACTTTGGCGTCGATCAGCGTTGGCCCCTCGCCGCTCCGAGCGCGCTCGACCGCCTGGCGCATGGCCGAATGCATGGCGAGCACGTCGCCGCCATCCACCGTCACGCCGGGCATGCCGTAACCGACGGCGCGGCTGGCCACCGACTCCACGCTCATCTGAAGCCGGTGAGGAACCGAGATGGCGTAGTCGTTGTCCTGCACTATGCAGATCATCGGCAGCTTGTGGACGCCTGCGAAGTTCAGCGCCTCGTGCCAGTCGCCCTCTGAGGTGCTCCCCTCACCCAGGCAGGCGACAGCAACCTCGCCCAGCCCGCGGACCTTGCTGGCGTAGGCCAGGCCCGCCGCATGGACAACCTGGGTCGCCACCACGCTGGAGGTGGTGATGATCCGGGCGCGCTTCAGGCCGAAGTGGCTGGGCATCTGGCGGCCGCCGGAATTGGGGTCGGCAGCGCGGGCGTACACGGAGAGCAGAAAGTCGAGCGGCGTCATTCCCAGGGCCAGGCAGAAGGCAAGATCGCGGTAGTAAGGACACAGCCAGTCCTTGCCTGGCTCGAGAGCGTGGGCGGCCCCGACCTGGGCTGCTTCGTGACCCTGCCCGGAGATGACGAAGGGTGCCTTGCCCTGCCGGTTCAAGACCCACATCCGGCGATCGATGGCGCGGGCCAGCACCATCTGCCTGTACATGGTCAGCAGCTGTTCACGCTCGAGGCCGAGTTGAACGTGGCGCGGAGCGGGCGTGGTCGCCGTCCGGCCGTCTCTCTCATCGCTCATGCCGCCGATTATCCGCCACCTGTGCCGTCCGGCGCCTATCCTCAGGCCGGATGTACTGCACAGGCGGGCAGCCGCCCTGCGGCAGGGAGCAGGTGGGAGTTCAAGGATGTCGTTCGCCGCTGAGGTGAAGGCTGAGCTGGCCGGGCTCACCAGCGCCCGAGCCTGCTGCCAGCTGCACGAACTGCGCGGCGCCTTCCACTCAGTCAATGGGGCTATCGACCCGGCCGGCCGGCTAGCCCGCTTTCCCCTGCTGCGCAATCTGCTGGCGCGTCGAGTCGTGCGCTTGACCGGAGCGCTGGGGGCGGCCGACTCACGGTTTCAGCACCACCGGACCCCGCATCAGACGCTTTACAACGTGGAGGCCCAACTGCCGACAGCGCTCGTTGGCAGCCTCGTCGAATTGCCGGGAGTGCCCGAGCGCGCCTGCGACCGCAAGGCGCTGCTCCGGGGCTTCTTCCTCGGCTGCGGCTCCGTCAACGCGCCGAGCGCGCGCTATCACCTCGAATTTGTCCCCCCCAGCGTCGCCTGGGCTGAGGCGGTCCAAGCAACGCTGGCGGAACTGTCAGTTCGCAGCGGCGTCAGCACTCGGGGCGCTCAACCGCTCGTCTACGTGAAGGACGGAAACGGCATAGTCAGGACGCTCTCGCTGCTGGGGGCGTCACGCTCGGTCATGGAGTTCGAGAGCCTGCGGATCGTTCGGGAGGTGCGGGGACTGGTGAACCGCAAGCTCAACTTCGAGACAGCCAATCTGGGCAAGACTATCGGTTCCGCCGTCCGCCAGCTGGCGGCGATCGAGCAGCTGGAGAAGCGCGGTCGTTTGGAGGGCTTGCCTCCGGCGCTGCGGGACGTCGCTCGCCTGCGGCGCGGCAACCCCGAGGCCGCGCTGGCGGAACTGGGGGCTCGGCTGCGCGTCTCGAAGTCAGCCGTCAACCACCGCCTTCGCCGACTGGAGTTGGAGGCGGCCGGTGCTTCCCGGTCCAAGCTGCCGGACTAGTCGAAGCAGCGCCGGCCGAGCGTGCCGTTCTACCATTGAACAGTCCCCACACCGGCGTCTCGGGCGCGCTCTCAGAGGAGCTTGCCCCTTACCCATTAGCGGAGGCTCAAATGTCCATCAAAGTCGGCATCAACGGCTTCGGCCGCATTGGCCGCAACATCTTCCGAGCCGCCAGCCAGCTCAACCCGGAGATCAACGTCGTGGCTGTCAACGACCTCGGCGACGCTGCCACGTTTGCCCACCTGCTGAAGCACGACACAGCACTGGGCACGTTCGGGGGCTCGGTGGAGGCGGCCGACGGAGCCATCATGGTCGACGGCCGGGAGCTGAAGTTCCTCTCCCACCGCGATCCCGGCGAGCTGCCCTGGCGCGAGCTGGGCGTGGACATTGTCGTCGAGTCCACAGGCCTCTTCACCGACGCCAACAAGGCACGCGTCCACATCGACAAGGGTGGCGCCAGGAAGGTGATCATCTCCGCTCCCGCGAAGAACCAGGATTACACGGTGGTCATCGGCGTCAACGACAGCGGTTACCAGCCTGATTCGCACCACGTCATCTCCAACGGCAGCTGCACCACCAACTGCCTGGTCCCAGTGGTCAAGGTCCTGAACGATAGGTTCGGCATCGAGAAGGGGATGATGACCACAGTCCACGCCTACACCGCCGACCAGCGCCTGCAGGATCTGCCCCACTCGGATCTGCGGCGCGCCCGGGCGGCTGCCGACAACGTGATCCCCACTTCAACTGGCGCCAACCGTGCGGTGGCGGAGGTGCTGCCGGAGCTGGCCGGCAAGTTCATAGGCATGTCCTTTCGGGTGCCGGTGCTGGACGTGTCAGTCATTGACCTGAGCGTCGACCTGCAGCGCCCAGCCGACGTGGAAGCCATCAACCAGGCCTTCGACGAGGCGGCCGCCGGGGACCTGAAGGGCATTCTGGAGGTCTCGCATGACCAGCTCGTCTCGTCCGACTTCAAGGGCAACCCGCACTCGTCGATAGTCGATGCGCCCCTGACCTTGAGCCTCACCGAAAAGGGGGCGAAGGTCGTCTCCTGGTACGACAACGAGTGGGGCTTCAGCTGCCGCATGGTGGACGTCATCGGGCTCGTCGCCAAGGGCCTGTGAGCCTCAAGGCCTCCTATCAGGACGTCCCGGTTCAGGGCCGGGCGGTGCTCGTGCGGGAGGACCTCAACGTTCCCCTCAAGGACGGCCGCGTCGCCGACGAGACCCGTTTACGAGCGGCTCTGCCCACCCTTCGAGGGCTGTCAGCCGCGGGAGCCAGGGTGATAGTCATGTCGCACCTTGGCCGACCCCAGGGCAGGGTTGACCTCGCGCTCTCGCTGCGCCCGATCGGCGCCTGCCTCTCGCAGCTGCTGGAGCGGCCGGTTGCCTTTGCCGAGGACTGCGTGGGGCCGGCCGCCCTAGAGCCAGCCGCCAAGCTGAGGAATTCTGAGTTCCTCCTGCTGGAGAACGTCCGCTTCCATGCCGGCGACGAAGCGAACGATCCCGACTTCGCGGCCCAGCTGGCCAAGCTGGGCGAGATCTACGTCAACGACGCCTTCGCGGCCTCGCACCGAGCCCACGCCTCAGTGGTGGGGGTGGCCGAGCGGCTGCCCGCCTACGCCGGCGATCTGATGCTGAGTGAACTGCGGGCGCTGCACAGGGCACTGGACGACCCGCGGCGGCCGCTGCTGGCCATAGTGGGCGGCGCCAAGATCTCGACCAAGGCAGGCGTTCTCCGGCACCTGCTGGACAAGGTCGACCGGCTGCTGATCGGCGGTGCGATGGCCAACACCTTTTTGAAGGCCGAAGGCAGGGAGGTAGGCAGCAGTTTCATCGAAGACTCTGCTCTGGCCGAGGCCAGCTCGGTCGCCGGCCGGGCGGGGGAGAAGCTGGTTCTTCCCCTGGACGCCATCTGCGCCAGGCAGATGGCGCCCGGGCAGGAGCTCCGAACCTTCGCAGTGGAATCGGTCGAACCTGGCTGGATGGAGTTGGATATCGGCCCACGGACGCGGGAGCTCTTCGCCGCCCAGGTGGCCGGTGCGGCGACAGTGGTGTGGAACGGGCCCGTCGGCGTCAGCGAGATCCCCGAGTTCGCGGGCGGCACGCTGTCTCTCGCCGAGGCGATAGCCGGCTCGGGCGCCTATTCGCTGCTCGGCGGTGGTGACACGGCGGCCGCTGTCGAGGCGTTGGGGCTGTCGGGCCGCTTCTCGCACGTCTCGACCGGCGGGGGAGCCACTCTCGAGTATCTGGAGGGCCGGGAGCTGCCCGGCGTAGCCGCTCTGCGAAACGCTGCCTGATGAGTCACCAGCGGCCCTTGCTGGCGGCCAACTGGAAGCTCAACCCCGTCACGGCAGAGGCTGCTGCGGAGCTGGCGCGGGGAGTTCTGGAACGCGGCGAGCGGCTCTCTACCGAGGTGGACGTGGTGCTCTGTCCGCCCTACTGCTGGCTGCTCGGCGTGGCCGAGATCCTGCATGACAGCCGCGTGGAGCTGGGCGCCCAGAATTGCTACTGGGAGAGGTCCGGGGCCTACACAGGAGAGGTCTCGGCGGCCATGCTGGCCGGCTGGTGCCAGTGGGTGATAGTAGGGCACTCGGAGCGGCGCAGCCACTTCGGCGAGACCGACGAGATGGTGGCCCGAAAACTGGCAGCTGCCCTGGAGAGCGACCTCAACGTGATCGCCTGTGTCGGTGAGCAGGCGGATGACTTCGACTCCGGCCGCAGTGCGGACACTGTTGCTCGGCAGACCGACGCCCTGCTGGGCGAGATGCAGCTTCACCGCCTTCGGCAGTTGGTGATCGCCTACGAACCTGTCTGGGCGATCGGGAGCGGCCGCAGCGCCGAGCCTGAACACGCCTACTCGACCATGCGCGTGATCCGGCAGCGCCTGCGAGAGCGTTTCGACCAGGCGGCGACCGAGGTTCGCCTACTCTATGGCGGCAGCGTCAAGGCCGCCAATGTGGCGGCGTATGTCGAGCTGCCGAACTGTGACGGCTGCCTGATCGGAGGGGCGAGCCTAGATGACCTCGAGTTCTCCCGCATGCTGGCCGCCGTGGCGGAGGTCTATGCAGGAGCCGCAGGCAGGGCGGCGGAGTGAGCTACTGCCTGATCCTTCTCCGGCACGGCCAGAGCGAGTGGAACGCCCGCGATCTCTTCACAGGCTGGGTGGACATCGGTCTGACCGCGCAGGGACAGGCGGAGGCAGTCCGTGGCGGCCAGCTGCTCCGGGAGCGCGGTCTCCTGCCCGAGATGGTCCATACTTCCGTCCTGCGCCGGGCCATCCAGACCAGCGACGTCGCCCTCGATGTCTGCGACAGGCACTGGATCCCAGTCCGCCGCTCCTGGCGGCTCAACGAACGTCACTACGGCGCCCTGCAGGGCAAGGACAAGGCGCAGACGCTGGCCCAATACGGCGAACAGCAGTTTCAGCTCTGGCGCCGTTCGTACGATCAGTCGCCGCCACCTCTTGTGGACGACGACGAATTCTCGCAGGCGCGCGACCCGCGTTACGCACATCTGCCGCCAGAGCTGAGGCCGCGAACCGAGTGCCTGAAGGACGTCCTGATGAGGCTCCTGCCTTACTGGTACGAGTCGATAGTGCCTGACCTGCAGGCCCGCCGAGTGGTTCTCCTGGCCGCCCACGGCAACTCGCTGCGAGCCCTGCTGAAGCACCTGGACCAGATCGGGGACCAGGACATCGCAGGTGTAAACATCCCGACTGGCATCCCGCTGATCTACGAGCTGCAGGGCGACTTCCGGCCGGTCCGGCAGGGCGGAGAGTATCTGGATCCCGAAGCGGCCGCCAGGTCGATCGAAGCCGTCAAGAACCAGGGCCGGAGCTAGAAAGGTGGAAGCGATCCCCGGTCTGAGTAGGTTTTGCAGTAGTCCCATCCACAATTCAAGGAGGAGTCGCCATGGCTTTCGAACTACCGCCGATCCCTTACGCGCTGGACGCACTGGAGCCGCACATCGACGCGCAGACGATGCAGATCCATCACGACAAGCATCACGCGACGTACGTGAACAACCTGAACGGGGCCATCGAGAAGCACCCGGAGCTCGCTCAGAAGAGCGTCGACGAACTTCTCGCTGACCTGAATGCCATCCCCGACGACATTCGTACAGTCGTCCGCAACAACGGCGGCGGGCACTTCAACCACTCAATCTTCTGGACGATCATGGGACCGAATGCCGGCGGTGAGCCGCAGGGCGCCGCGGCCGACGTCATCAGCCAGGCCTTCGGTGACTTCGCCAGCTTCAAGGATGCCGTTACCAAGGCCGCTGTGGGCCAGTTCGGCTCCGGCTGGAGCTGGGCCTATCTCTCCGGCGGCAAGCTCCAGGTCAAGGGCTTCCCGAACCAGGACAATCCAGTCTCGGAGGGCGGCGTGCCGATCCTGGGCGTCGACGTTTGGGAGCACGCCTACTACCTGAAGTACCAGAACCGCCGGCCGGACTACGTGACGGCCTGGTGGAACACAGTCAATTGGCAGGTTGTGAACGAGCGGCTGAGCGCCGCCCGGTAAACCGCCTGTGGCCTGACCTCACTCCGCCGGTCGCGGCGATCGCGAGTGCCCGGCCGGCGGTAAACTGGCCCGGTTCTTCAACCATGGATAAGATTCGCAATGCCTTCGTGATCCTGGAAGTCGTGATAGGTGTCCTGCTCATCGCGGGCATCCTGATCCAGACTCCCAAAGCGACAGGATTGGGCGGCACCATCGGCGGCGGTGACGGCGGCCTGGGCGGCGGTTACCGCACCCGGCGGGGACTTGAGCGGCAGATCTACTACTCGAGCTGGGTACTGGCGTTCGCCTTCTTCATAGTCTCCGTAGCGAACATCTGGTTCTCGAGCCACACCGGTTGACGGCGCGAGCGCTGCTGGCGCTCCTGTCGCTGCTCTTGGTCGCCGGCTGTTCACCCAACACATCGCTGGTGAACGTGCAGGGCTCCGCCGGGCAGGGCGGTTCGGTGAGCGAGGCGGTGGTGGGGACCGCCCGCACGCTGAATCCGCTTTTCGAGCAGGAGGACAACGCGCGAGACATCGACAGCCTGATCTACCAGGGCCTCACCACAATCGGACAGGATCAGCAGGTGGTGCCGCTGCTCGCGGCCAAGCTCACAGTCTCCGATGACCACCTGACCTACACCGTCGACTTGAAGCGGGGCGTGCGTTGGGCTGATGGGCAGCCGTTCGGCGTCGATGATGTGCTCTTCACATATTCGGTCCTGCAGTCGCCTGACTACAGGGTCTCCAGCGGGACCGACTGGAAGAACATCAAGATCGAGCCGGCCGGTGCCAACGCTGTGCGCTTCACCCTGAAGGCTCCCAGCGCTCCCTTCCCCCTGGCGCTCCGGCAGGGCATCATCGCCAAGCATGTCTTCGAGAAGGTGGCAGTGGCCGACATCCCCGGCGATCCCCACAGCGGCGAGAAAGCCTTCGGCACGGGTCCGTTCAAGGTGGACGGCATCTCCAAGGACCATCGACTGGTGACGCTCGGCCGCAACCCGCAGGCCAAACCGGCGCCCTTTCTCGACCAATTCCAGTTTCGCGGCTATCCAAGCCTCGGGGACGCGCTGGATGCCGTCGCCCGGGGCGAGGCCGATTCTGCCGGAGCTCTCCAGCCGCCCAACCTGGGCGCTCTGGCTAAGCGGCCGGACCTGATCCTGCATGAAGGCAGGACCTTCACCTTCGTGGCCATGTTCTTCAACCTGAGCCAGGACCAGGCAGCCAGCCTTGATCCCGCCGCGCTTCGCCAGGGGCTGGCCAAGGCTGTAGACCGGCAGCAGATAGTCGGCCAGCAGCTCGACGGGCGAGCCGACGTGGCCAGCGGGCCGATCCCTCCGTCTGACTGGGCCTACTCAGCGGCGGCCGCCAAGCGGCTGGACTACGATCCGCAGGGCGCCGGGAAACTGCTCGACGCCGCCGGCTGGCCTAAGGATCCGGCCACCCACCTGCGGATGAAGGATGGCAGAGCACTGAAGCTCACGCTGAAGACAGCTGACGGCTTTCCCTACAGGCAGGTCGCCGATGCCCTGGCTGCGCAGTACAAAGCAGTAGGGGTCCAGCTCGAGATCGAGCCCGTCTCCGCCTCGGCGCTGGTCAGCGACCTGCGCTCGAAGCAATACCAGGTGGCGCTGGGAGCCATCGACAACGGCCCCGACCCCGACCAGACGTTTTTCTGGCACTCGGATCCCTCTGTCGATGGCGTCAACTTTGCGGGCCCTCTGATGCTCCGCCAGGCGCTCATCGACAAGGACCTGGAGGACGGCCGGGCCGGGGTGGACCGAAAAGCCCGAAAGCAGGCGTATGACGACTTTCAGCAGCTCATAGCGGATGCCGCGCCTGCCGTCTTTCTCTTCGAGCCCCACTACGCGTACCTGCAGAACAAGCGGGTGCGCGGCTTCCGGATCAACCCTGCCATCGATCCGGTCGACCGGTTTCAGTTCGCCGCCAGCTGGTACGTAAACAGCAAGGCGGCTTAGGCGTCCACTGGTTGATGTCAGTTTCCGGCGAACACCTGGGGAGGAGAAATAGTGGATCTAGGTTTGAACGGCGCCCGAGCTCTGGTGACAGCGGCCAGCAAGGGCCTGGGCAGGGCCTGTGCGGCCGCTTTAGCGCAGGAGGGCGCCCGCGTCTTCCTGGTCTCCCGCGATGATGCGCTGCTGGCGCGGGTGGAGCGGGAGATAGGCGCTGCCGGTCATCTGGCTCTTGACCTCTCGCGACCGGAGAACCCGGCCCGCGCAGTACAGGCGACGGTCGACGCCCTCGGCGGTCTGGACATCCTGATCTGCAACGCGGGCGGCCCGCCCGCGGGAACCTTCCAGAGCACGCCGCTGGAGAACTGGGACCAGGGTTACCAGCTGACGCTCATGAGCGCTGTTCGGCTGACTGAGGCGGCGCTCCCGCATCTGAAGCAGAGCGGCCGCGGGCGCATCATCAACGTCACCTCGACTTCGGTGCGGCAGCCGATCCCCAACCTCGTCCTCTCCAACGCCTTCCGCTCCGCCGTGACAGCTACGGCGAAGACGCTCTCAATCGAGGTGGCAGGCGATAACGTCACTGTCAACAACCTCGCGCCGGGGACGATCATGACCGACCGCGCCAAAGAGCTCTACGGCGACAGCATTCCCGAGGTCGAGAAGACGATCCCGATGGGTCGCCTGGGCACGCCTGAGGAATACGGAGCGGTGTGCGCCTTCCTCTGTTCTTTGCAAGCAGGATACGTGACTGGTCAGACTCTGGGAATGGATGGCGGTCTTTTGAAGGGAGTGCACTGAAACTGATGGCTATGAAGCTGGCGGAAAGGATGCAGCGGCTGGGGACCGAGGGTGCTTTCGAGGTGCTGGCCAAGGCGCGCAAGCTGGAAGCGCAGGGCAAGCACATCGTCCATCTGGAGATCGGAGAGCCTGACTTCGCCACGCCCGATCACATCACAGAAGCCGCCGTCTGCGCCCTGCAGGACGGCTGGACGCACTACACGCCGGCCGCCGGCATCCCGGAGGTTCGTGCCTCCGTCGCCGCCTTCGTCGGCCGCCGGCTGGGCGTCGAGGTGACTGCTGACGAGGTGGTCCTGGTGCCGGGCTCCAAGAACGTCCTCCACTTCGTGCTGCTCTCCCTGATCGAGCCGGGCGACGAGGTGATCTACCCCGATCCCGGCTATCCCGTCTACTCCTCGCTGATCAACTTCGTGGGCGCCAAGCAGGTGCCCATCAGGCTCCGCGAGGAGCGCAACTTCCGCCTGGATCCGGAGGAGCTCGCGTCGCTGGTCACCGACCGGACACGCATGATCATCCTGAACACGCCCCAGAACCCCACTGGCGGCGTGCTGACCAAAAAAGACGTGGAGTTCGTCAGCCGGCTGGCGGTCGAGCGCGATCTCTACGTGGTGGCCGACGAGATCTACTCGCAGATCACCTATGGCTTCGAGCACGCGTCGATCCTGGCCGAGCCGGGGATGAAGGAACGCACGGTCCTGATGGACGGCATGTCCAAGGCCTATGCCATGTGCGGCTGGCGGCTCGGCTACGGCGTCGCGCCTCAGGAACTGGCTGTACAGATGGAACGGCTGATGATCAACACGTCGTCCTGCGCTGCCGCGTTCACGCAGATGGCGGCGATCGAGGCTTTCGATTCGCCGCAGTCCGAGCAGTCGGTGAAGCGAATGGTGGAGGAGTTCCGCCGCCGTCGGGACCTTGTGGTGGACGGTCTGAACGACATGCCGGGCGTGCGCTGCCAGCGACCGGAGGGCGCCTTCTACGCCTTTCCCAACATCGAAGGCACCGGACTGGACGAGCGCAACCTGGCGGCGGCCCTGTTGGAAGAGGCGGGGGTGGCGGTACTGCCCGGAACAGCCTTCGGCCCGGCGGGTAGCGGGTTCATCCGCCTCGCCTACACGCAGGGCGCAGAAGACCTCCGCCTCGGCCTGGAGCGGATGTCAAGCTACCTGGCCGGCCAGCGCGCCGGCACGGCTGGAAGCGTGGAGCGAACGGGCTAGGGTCAGGGCGCAAGCGGAGAGGGGTGCCGCGGCTCGTA
>JAABUQ010006710.1_pt1 | contig 17195 bp, 13 predicted proteins | sample 5560001 | NCBI WGS metagenome assembly JAABUQ01 (sample SAMN10711888, study PRJNA513371) | rock metagenome | isolation source: Antarctica rocks | place: Antarctica: Victoria Land, Finger Mt nord | collected 2015-12-18
GCCGCCGTACGGCGGCTAGTTTGAACTCTTTCGTGAACTGCCTGCGAGACAATCCCATTGACTCAATTCTCCATTCGATGGATTTCGAGTCTTAACCGTTTGTCTCAAAATTGGGGGCAAGTCCAATCCGCGACCTTGCTGCTGCGTTCGCCGATGCAACCAGCAGAGACGATAAAGCGGAATATACGTCCAGTTGGAAAAAAGATGGAGTCTTCACAATTGGAGCCCCGCTCGCGAATGTCTGCAACGGTGTTGAAGAAATCACGGCCTTTATATCCAAGTTGCGGGACGACAAGGCGTTCTTTGTGCAGTTTGTGCACTCCGGTGTGGTTGTCGTGAAAGGAGATCATGCGACGGCCCGGTGGCTTGTTGAAGAGGTTGCCAAAGGCGGCGACAAGTACTACCACAACTATGGTGTGTTTTCTGATTCGATAGAGAAAGTCGATGGCAAGTGGCTCTTCGCGGAGCGGTCCTTCCATTACATGTACCTGGATTTCTCTCCATTTACAGGGAGTACCTATCCACTTCCTAATCCGTTACCTAGCCACTGAGAAGCCGCACCACGGCGGCGATGAGTAAGGCGGTGAAGATAGCGTATTCACCGCCTGAGTTTCCTACAACAGAGACGTAGAAGCGTTTTGGGAGCATTGGAAGCGCTATCGCACCATGAAGCCTACCTTTTCAACTGCCTTGCCAAAACGACTTAGGAGACGAATCATCACATGCAAATTATCGGCCTGGAAGAACACGTAGTCGTTCCGGAGTTGCTGCCGGCGTGGTCCCGCCTGCCCGGATTCCAAGCAACGGGCAAACATGGCTTTGGTGACGGACCGCTCGCCCAGCAGTACGCGACACCGGGGATGGCCGCGTATCTTGTATGGACAGACCAGGCATCAACACAGCTGTTACGCTCCGACGAGCTGTGGGCTACGAGCGCCCCGGCTAGGAGAACCATGCACGCATGAGCCGGACGGCAAGAAATTTTTTGGCTGCCAGCAGGGAAAGCCGTTGCACCGTTCGACGGTCAACGGGGCCTTGGAACAATACGAACGTCGCCGCGGCTTGCCGTTGCGCACTCATCCTCACATGCCGCGGCATGCCTACGGTTCCGCCCTTGCCGATCACTGCATCGATCCGCGCGGTTTATCCAGGATTACCTCGGCAAGTTTGGCATAGCGGGCAATGTGGAATCTGCAATTTACAGAATCGAGTGTTCGAATCCCACTCTCTCCGCCATTGTGCTGCAGGACCATCTCGCGGCAGCAATTGCTTAAGCCCATTTCCGGAATTCGGCGTGGGCCAGAATGCCTTCGAATCCGTAGGCGCCTCTTTATAACTGCCGCCGCTCCAGTGAAAGAATATAGGTATGACGTTCGCAACGAGCTATAAGCAAGACTTGGTAAATGCAGTTGCCCAGATCGATACCGATAAAGTCGGCCTGGCAACATCCTGGCTGCGAGAAGCGCGCGACGCCGGCCGCCACATTTTTACCTGTGGCAATGGCGGAAGCGCATCCACCGCTTCTCATTTCGTCTGCGACATCGTCAAGGGTGCTAGCTACGGGCGCGAAAAGCGCTTTCGCATTATGGCCCTAACCGATTCGCTCGCGACGCTGACAGCCTACTCGAATGACGTGAACTTCGACTCAGTATTTGTTGAACAATTGAAAAACTTTGCGAATCGCGGCGATATTTTGATCGCTATTAGCGGCTCGGGCAACTCACCGAACGTCGTGCAAGCCGCCGAGTATGCCCGGTCCGCCGGTTGTAAAACAATCGGATTGACTGGACGCGACGGAGGCAAACTCGGCAAGGCAGTCGAACTGAATATCCAAGTTCCTGTACAACACATGGGCCGCATCGAGGACGCTCACCTGATCATTTGCCACATGATGGCCTATGAATTGATGGAGGCCAGCAGTTAGTGGCGAATTACGGCCGCAACATTGTTTCCAGTTTGGCGTACTCGCCACTGCGCGTGAGTTTCTCGAGAAGCAACTGGTTCGATGTCTCAGCATCCGACGCTCTACGACGCAACTCCTCATAGCGAGCAGATGCGTCCACGAGTTCACGATGCAGAAAACGTGTCTCAAGCAGGTTTCGCGTTCGTAGCAGGAGCTCACACCGTTCAATCGGCTTCGTGAGGAAGTCGTTGGCGCCGAGAGCGAGCGCCTTGAGCTTGGTGCCGGGCGTGACGTCCGCAGTTAAGACAAGGATCGGGACATAAGGCCCTTCATTCGGTCTCACCTTCGAGAAGTGCTCGAGCAATTCGAATCCGTTTGGATCCGGCATGTGCAAGTCCAGAAATACAATATCGGGGGAAATTTGGTTGTACAGCGGCACTGCCGTGCGGGAATCCGTCGTGCCGTGGATATTCACGTAGCCGGCTTGCCTCAACAGGCGTTCAAGAACAACAACGTTGCTCTCTTCGTCGTCCACCATTAAGATGCGGGACGAAGTAGCGATTCGGGTCTTGAGAGTTAGCTCACTCATATAACGATGGAGGCCTCCGGGCCTAAAGTAAACCTGCGATTGCGTCTAGAAAATCGCGCGCCTGAATTGGCTTAGCGAGGCAACTGTGAGCGCCGGCATCAAGCATCTTCCGCCTCATCTCCTCTGTCCAGCCGGCGCCCACGACGACGATGGGAACTTGTCGCGTGCTCGCGTGGCTCCGCAACTCCCTGAGGACTTCCGCCGCGTCCATGTCTGGTAACTGCCTATCCAATAGCACCAGCGCTGGCGGATGCTCGAGCGCTTTTTGTAATCCAATTCGGCCCCGTTCGGCCAAAACAAACCCATAGCCGGGCAACCGGCCGAAGATCTTTTCGATCGCACGGGAACTAGCCGGGTCATCTTGTATGTAAAGGACCTGAGCCGAACCCGCGTCGAGCACTGCCTGGTTGTCCGGCAACTCGCTGCTTGACGGTAAAGAAACAGGCGGCGTGCGGTGCTCGGACCCGGACAAAGGGGTTTCGATCCAAAACACGCTCCCTTTCCCGGCCTCAGACTCGACACCAAGAATTCCGCCCATCGCCACAACCAGGGAATTGGAGTAAGCCAGACCGAGCCCCGTCCCCTCGATACCGGAGCGTTCCGCGCCCAGCCGCTCAAAGGGAACGAATAGCTTCTTCAATTGCTCGGGCGCTATACCGAACCCGGTATCAGCGACTTTGATGCGCAGGCGCTGTCCTGGGATCTCCTCCAAAGACACTCTGACCTGGCCTCCGTCACGGTTGTATTTGATTGCATTGCCGAGGAGATTGACGGACACCTGCGTCAAACGCTGCCGGTCGGCGTCGATGTACCAGCGCGCTTCGGAGGGCAGAGGCGCCACAAGCTCGATCTTGCGTTCGGCCGCTAGAGGAGCCATCAACTCAAGGGCGGCCTGCATAACGTCGAAGGGCCGCAAGCGCTCCATTTGTAGATTCAGACCACCCGCTTCGATGCGCGAGATGTCGAGCACCTCGTTGATCAGGCCCAGAAGGTGGCGACCTGCCTTGAGAATGCGTGCGATAGCATCCGCCTGCTCGGAGGGAAGCGCCTCGTTCTCGAGCAGTTGCGCGAAGCCCAGAATGGCATTCATGGGGGTTCGCAGCTCGTGGCTCATGCGGGACAGGAATTCACTTTTGGCGCGGTTCGCAGCCTCGGCTTCCTCTTTGGCTTGGCGCAGCGTCTCGCGGGCAGCTTTTTGCTCCGTTACGTCACGAAAGACCAGGACTCCGCCTCGCGAACGGCCATCGTGATCAATCATTGGGCGCGCCGTTGCATTGATCCAAAAGCCTTCGGGCCGCGGCGGGGTCTTGAAAAAAAGCTCCACGGCGTCGACAGTCTCGCCCCGCACAGCAGCCCTGTGCAAAGGAAGTTCCTCCGGAGGACAAGGGGTCCGCCGGTCCGCTAAGAACAACGCGAATCCGGGATTCGCCAACATATCCGCGCCAGGACCCGCTGACATAATTGCATCGCCGATCAAAGCAGCGGCGGCTGGATTATAGAGCACCACGTCACCGTTTTCATCGGCTGCAATCACGCCATCCGCCATGCTGGTGATAATCGAGTTCACCAAGCACGTTTGCTGCAGCAGCGCGTCTTCGGAACGCCGCAAATGTTCTGCTTGTCTCTCCAATATGTCTTGGCTCTTGACGCGCTCCGTCACATCGTGAATGACTCCCGCAATGACACGCAAGCCGTGATCGGCGCACTCGCCTAGCGAGAGCTCCAGCAGAGCTGTCTCTCCCGTTCTTCGCCGGCCGCGCATACGGATCGGGGCCGAAGGGGAACTGCCAAGAGACAGATCATCGCCCCACCCATACTCCCGCAAAGCTTGACGGTACTCGGGGATGAGCGCCGTGAGGGGTTGGCCAATCAGCTCGGCCTGACTAAAACCAAATATGGTTTGCACGGCCCGGCTTACGGAAAGAATCTTTCCGTCCGGATCAATCACCAAACCGGCAAAACCGGTGGCGGCATCGAGTATGGCCGCCAAACGGGTACGGATGCTTTCGCTTTGCTTCCGTTCAATGACCTGACCGATGGCGCCCCCCATGAGGCCGAGCACCCCGAGCAGATCGGCGTCGACCGGCATATGCTCGCGAGCAAAAAACTCGAAGACACCGAAGATCTTTTGCGTCATCCGGATGGGCACTGCAATACCCGCGCGAAAGCCTGCACGGGACGCGGCCGCACAATGAGCTGAATGATCGCCTGCGACGTCCGATAACCAAACCGCTTCGCCTGACGCCCAAACTTTGCCCGGTAACTCTTGTCCCCGGAAAAACACGGCGTTTCGACAAGCCTCTTCGAAGGTTTCGAAGCCGGACGACGAACTGCGCCAGGTACTGGACAACGAGAGAACGTTTTCCTTTTCGTCTACTTGCCAGAAGGCTCCCCAAGAAAGTCCCAGGCTCTCGCCGAGAGACCGTAGCAGCAGAGGAGTGATGGCCTCGACGGATGCCGTACCTTCCAGCGTCCGGCTCACCGCGTGTTGCGCTTTGAGGCGGCGTTCGATGCGCTTGCGCTCCGCGATGTCGCGGAAGGAAACTACCGTGCCTTGGTACAGTCCGTCTTCGAAGATGGGGTGCGAGCGGAACTGCACCGGGAAGCTCGATCCATCAGTTCGCCGGAATATATCTTCCATCGGTGCGCGTGAAACCGGTTGCTCAAATCGCCCGTGAACCGGATCATTCGCGGTTTCGAGCGGCCGGTCGTCCGGAAGCCCAGGAGGCAGCTCGCGCATCGTCTTTCCCAAAGCTTCGTCGAATCCGTAGCCCAGCATGCAGCATGCGGCCCGGTTCATAAATGTGCAGCGGCCGCCCGAATCCACCTGATAGATGCCTTCGTTCGTGGAATCAAGGACGCGCAGGCGCATCCGGGCGGAGCGGTCCAAAAAGACGTTCTCATCGGCAACCAGTTCCAGACCGGTTGCAGGTGACAACACCTTTCCGCCGTCGAGAATGCCTTTCCCGGGCATCACCTTGTCTTCTTGAGGCTCGTTTGGCGCAAGCCTAACTTGCCCCTGAGTTGACGATTTTCCGTCCGGAGGCTCCGTTCGCGTTGCCGCAAGGAACGCACCTCCAACTCGCGGGCTACCCTTCGGGCTAGTTCAGTTAACATAGCGGTTCGCAGCGGACTCCAATCTGTACGAGCTTTTGTATCAATAACGCAGCGATCAGGCGGCTCATTCGTTCACTTGCACCAGCGTGACCCACAGCGGGCCGGCTTCACCGCGAAACGCAAAACGCACATTTTGATGAGACCCGCAGATTCTGTAAGCGTAATCAGGGCCTTCGAGAACGGAGGGAATGGAGAGCGATACTCCCGGCGGCAACACCGACTTCAGGTTTCCCCCGATCATATTCACCACTTCGCCCATGGCATCGCGGGTATCATCGTCCATGTGGGCGGGTTTGGGAATGCCCATCAAGCGTCCAGTGAAGAGACGGGCCTGGTCCTCGCTGCATTCCACAATCACCGCTCCCTTCCACGCCCCGGCGAGGAAAATGGCGGAGGTCACCACATTCGTTCGCGCATTGTAGTCGTCCGACGACTCGTGAATTTCATAGCGCAGCATGGTCTCAAACACGTCATGCACGATCTGCGCGGTCATAGCCTCGTAGGTTGAGGTTTCAAAGATGCTTGCCACAGTTCTCCTTCCTAGAGAGCCTCGTAGAAGACGGATGGTCCGATCACGCGCCTCGCAAACCGGTCGTCGAGATTGAGCGTGGTTTCGGCTGAGCCGAGCAGCAGAAGCCCCTGGGGATTGAGAACGCGCCGAAGCTCTCCGAGTATCTGCTTCTTGGTCTTTACGTCGAAATAAATCAGAACGTTTCGGCAGAGGACAAGATCGAACGGTCCCAGTCCTCGCATGGTCTGGCGGAGATCGAACGTCCGGAACTCTACCACCCGGCGCACTTCGTCTTTCACTTGCCACTCGAGCCCGGCGCGCTGAAAGTACTTCACCAGGTACTTCGCGGGCATCCCGCGGTTTACCTCAAGCTGCAGGTAACGGCCGGCTCGCGCCTGATCGAGAATCTGAGTATTGAGGTCGGTCCCGAATATTCGGATGTTCCAGCTCCCCAATCCCATTTCGAGCAGCAGGATTGCCAGGCTGTAAGCTTCTTGGCCGCTGGAGGCGGCCGCCGACCAGATGCTGAGAGTTCGCGAAGATTGCCGCTTCTCGACAAGCGCCGGCAGAACTTTGTCTCGAAGAGTGTCGAACACCGCCACATCGCGAAAGAAGAAAGTCTCATTCGTGGTCATCGCTTCGACGACCTGACGTCGCAGGGGGCCGCTCTCGATGGCGCGCAGGCGAGCGCATAACTCGTTCAGAGTTCCCAGCTTCTCCTTGCGGACGATCGGCAGGAGTCGCGATTCGATCAGATAGTGTTTGGTGTCGTCGAGCACAATCCCGGAATCGCGGTAGATTCGATCTTGCAGGAACGCATAGTTCTCCGGGGTAATTTGCGCTTCCTGCGCCGTCGTGTTCGCGTTTATCCCGGTCATGGTGCTCATTGTTTACCAGCCATCGGACTTTGCTTAAGAATCTCTGGGACCACGCAGGTCAAATCCACCGTGGCGTTGGCCAGCCCCGACTTCACGACGCAGCCAGGCATTCCCCAAACCACACTACTCGCTTCATCCTGAGCAATCACGTAAGCTCCCATTCCTTTTAAAACTTCGGTACCGCGGAGGCCATCGTTGCCCATGCCGGTGAGCATGACGGCAATAGCGCCGCCACCGTAAACCTCAGCTATAGACCGGAACGTGACGTCCACCGCGGGACGGCAGGAGTTCTCAGGCGGCTCCTGATCCATGGTCGCGACGACGGCGCCTTCCTTTTTACGGACGCGCATGTGATATCCGCCGGCGGCCAGCAGGGCCTTTCCGGGCTCCAGACGGCTTCCCTCCCGGACCTCTTCGACGCGTATGGCGGAAATAGAGTCCAAGCGCTCGGCAAGCAAGCGGGTGAATAGCGGAGGCATGTGCTGCACGATCAAAATCGGCAGGCTAAAATCTTTGGGGAACATCGGCATCACCTCCGCTAGCGCATTGGGTCCACCTGTGGATACGCCGATGGCAACGACACGTGGCTTAAGAACGCCGGTGCCGCCCGGCCGAACCTTTGCCGGCACCGGCCTTACCGCGGGCGCTGAAGCCGCGGGAGCAGATTGCGCCGGCTGGTCCAACGCGCCGATCCGGAAAAACTGTTTTATTTTTGGTATCAGTTCCGATCGTAAGGACGCCATCGATTTTTCGAGAGATCCCACATTGGCAGCTTTCGCCACGTAGTCGCTTGCGCCAAGCGAGAGTGCCTCTAGGGTCGCCGTGGCGCCGCGTTCAGTGAGCGTGCTGAACATGATGACCGGGAGTTCCGGGTATAGCTTACGGATCTGGCGCAGCGTCTCGAGCCCGTCCATCTCCGGCATTTCGATGTCGAGCGTGAGGACGTCGGGTTTGAATTGCGGAATGCGCTGCAGAGCAATGACCCCGTTAGGAGCCGCCCCGACCACCTCGATCTGTTCGTCCTCGGCGAGTGCGTGGGTGACCAGCCTACGGATCACCACCGAATCGTCTACGACGAGCACCCGGATACGGCTGTTCGGAGGCAGAACCTTCGCGCCGAGCATGGACGAAGCGAACATACCCGCTACTCCAGAGCTCCCATCAGCCGGAGCTTGCCGGCGATGATCTCGTCGGTGAAAGGCTTCATTACGTACTCATTCGCCCCGGCCTCAAGCGCTTTGATCATCTGATCCACCTCGGTTTCGGTGGTCACCATCATCAGCGGTACAGCGGCATACGAGGGCATACAGCGCACGCGCTGGACAAATTCCAGGCCGTTCATTTCGGGCATGTTCCAATCCACAAGAAACAGTGCCAACTGGGGCGTCTGCTGGTCTAGAAGTGCCAGAGCGTCCTTGCCGTTCTCCGCCGTGCAGACCTCATAGCCGAGTTTGCTAAGAGTTCGCGTGAGGATCATGCGAATTGCCTTCGAGTCGTCGATGACCATTGCTTTTGCCATAGATTGAAAAATCCTTGCTTCCGGTGACCTGGCCAACCAAAGCGGCGAGGGCGCGACCGCTTCCTTTCGAACGCGCCCTCCCGTGCCCGCTCAGTTGACCGGGGGCGTGGGCCCCTGTCAGATCTTGAACCGGCCGACCAGGCCCTGAAGTTGAGACGCCATCTCGGCCAAGGCCTTGGCGGCGGTCTGTGTATCGACTGCTCCCGCCGTCGTGTTCTGTGCTGCTTCGGCGACGCCCGAGATATTGTTCGCAATCTCGTTGGCGCCTCGCGCGGCTTCGGTTACGTTGCGGCCCATTTCGTTGGTCGTGGCGGTCTGCTCCTCGACGGCGGAGGCGATGGAGTTCGAAATATCGCTGATCTGGCTAATGATCGAGCCGATTTCCCCGATGGCCTGCACCGCGCTCCGAGTATCGGATTGAATGGCTTCAATCTTCTGTCCGATTTCTTCGGTGGCTTTGGCGGTTTCTTTGGCTAGCTCCTTCACCTCGTTGGCGACTACGGCGAAGCCCTTTCCCGCTTCCCCGGCGCGTGCCGCTTCGATGGTGGCGTTCAGCGCCAGCAGATTGGTTTGCTGCGCAATGGAGGTGATCACCTTGATGACCTTGCCGATTTCAACGCTCGAATCGCCCAGTTTGGAGATCGTCTGGTTCGCGGTCTCGGCCACCACTACGGCGTTCTTGGTAAAGCGCGCGCTCTCATTGGAGTTCTTGGCGATCTCCCGAATCGAGGCGAGCATCTCCTCGCCGCCAGTCGCCACAATCGAGACGCTATTAGAGACTTCGCCGCTTGCCGCGGAAACTACCTTGGCCTGCGTGGCGGTCTCTTCGGCGTTGCCCGCCATCTGCTGACTGATGGCCGTAAGCTCCTCGGAGGAGGCCCCCACCGACTGCGCATTCTCAAGAATCTGCTGCACGCTCTGCCGAAGGGCCTTGAAAAAAGCCGCCAGTCCCTCGCCCATCTGGCCGACTGCATCGCTGCCCCGGACCGGAATCTCTTGGGTGAGGTCGCCCTGACTGGCAGCCTTCACCACGCCCAGGATGATATCGACGTTGTTCTGCATGTCGATTTTTGCCTTGACCTGATTGGTCACGTCGCTGGCGTACTTGACGACTTTGAACGGCTTCCCATTCAGATCGAGAATGGGGTTGTAAGAAGCCTGAATCCAGACTTCTTTTCCCCCCTTACCGATGCGCTTGTATTCACCAGACTGATATTCGCCCCGATTTAGCTTGGCCCAGAACTCCCGGTATTCGCCGCTCTGCTTGTAAGCTTCGTCGACGAACATGCTGTGATTCTTGCCCTTGACTTCGTCGAGCGTGTAGCCGAGCGCCTTCAGAAAATTGTCGTTCGCCGTGAGGATAGTTCCGTCCATCCGGAACTCGATTACCGCCTGCGACTTTCCGATGGCGGCAATCTGCCCGGTGTAATCGGCGTTCTGCAACTTCTGGTCGGTTACATCGCTGGCGTACTTCACCACTTTCACGGGCTTCCCGTTCAGATCGAGAATCGGGTTGTAGGAGGCCTGAATCCAGACTTCCTTCCCCCCCTTGCCAACGCGCTTATATTCGCCGGACTGGTATTCGCCCCGGTTCAGCTTGGCCCAGAACTCCCGGTATTCGCCGCTCTGCTTGTAAGCTTCGTCGACGAACATGCTGTGATTCTTGCCCTTCACTTCATCGAGCGTGTAGCCCAGCGCTTTTAAGAAATTGTCGTTCGCGTTGAGGATGGTTCCGTCCATCCGGAATTCGATCACCGCCTGCGACTTTCCGATCGCGGCAATCTGCCCGGTGTAATCGGCGTTCATCAACTTCTGGTCGGTTACGTCGGTGGCGTACTTCACCACTTTGACGGGCTTCCCGTTCAGATCGAGAATGGGGTTGTAGGAGGCCTGAATCCAGACTTCCTTCCCCCCCTTTCCTATACGCTTGTATTCACCAGACTGGTATTCGCCCCGATTTAGCTTGGCCCAGAACTCCCGGTATTCGCCGCTCTGCTTGTAAGCTTCATCGACGAACATGCTGTGATTCTTGCCCTTGACTTCATCGAGCGTGTAGCCCAGCGCCTTCAAGAAATTGTCGTTCGCGTTGAGGATGGTTCCGTCCATACGGAACTCGATCACCGCCTGCGACTTTCCGATGGCGGCGATCTGCCCGGTGTAATCGGCATTCAGCAGCTTCTGCTCGGTCACGTCGGTGGCGTACTTCACTACTTTGACGGGCCTGCCGTTCAGATCGAGAATGGGATTGTAAGAAGCCTGAATCCAAACTTCCTTTCCGCCCTTGCCGACGCGTTTATATTCGGCCGTCTGGTATTCGCCTCGATTCAGCCGGTCCCAGAACTCCCGGTACTCGCCGCTCCGCTTATAGGCTTCGTCGACAAACATGCTGTGATGCTTGCCCCTGATCTCATCGAGCGTATAGCCCAGCGCGTCCAGGAAGTTGCCGTTAGCCGTAATGACGGTTCCGTCCATGTTGAACTCAATTTGGGCCTGTGATTTCCCCATGGCGGCAATGATGGCCTCGAGTTCGGCCTTCTCCGGTCCTTTCGCGACCCGGTTTGCAGTCCGGACCGGCGGTTCCAGAACGGCAACATTACTGTTATATCTTCGGTTCGACATGTTCTCTCTCTTTTTACTTAGGCTTCAGACTGAATTTTCAGGGCCCGGTCGGTGTTCAAGACCAGCAAAAGCTTACCGTCCAGCTTGTACACTCCGTCGACTAACGCGCGCTGTGCGAGGGGCATGTTGACCGGAGGTGGTTCATAATCGCTGTGGCTCACTTCGATCACGTCACCAATCTCATCGACCAGCAGGCTGACTACCCCTTCCTCCGATCGGACAACTACATTCATGGGCTGGGCGTCGTTGGTTCGCGGCGCAAGCTGGAGGCGGCGCCGCATGTCGATGGCGGTCACTATCTGGCCGCGAAGATTGATTAATCCCTCGATGATCTCGGCCGCCAGGGGAACCGACGTCATCTCCTGGTAGCGGAGTACTTCCTGCACTTTGAGCACCTCGACGCCGAAAAACATTCCAGCGACGAAGAACGTGGCATATTGATGCCCGTTTCCGATGTGGTCGGAAGAGCCAAGTGGTGGATTATCGTGCATCAGGTCAAGTCCTTTATTTAGCCAGCGCCTCAAGATCGCGCGCCGTCCCGTCGAGTGCAAAGGCGAGCTTCTCTATGGAGCGAAGCATCGAAGCGCGATCCGGTTTTGTGAGATAGTCGTCGAAACCGCCCTCCGAGGCGGAAACTCGCGGCATAGCGTCGGTATCGGCGGCCAGCGCAATAACTGGCAGCGTCCCGAAGTTTGGACTATTTTTGACGGATTCGAGCAACGCCGCTGCGCTGCCGTCCGGCAAATCGAGAGCCGCCACCATGACAGTCACCTGGTGTTTCCCAAGCTTCTCGATCGCCTCGGCGGCGCTCGACGCTTCGATGACGCGATAACCGCCCATCTCCAGCGTGTTCCGGAGCAGGCTGCGCGAAAACGCGGAGGCCTCGGCGATCAAGACGGTGGGTTGCTCGCGCCGCGCTCGTTGCTCGCGCCGCGCTCGCCCGTGATCGAACCATCCTTTTTCAGCGCGCTCAATGACGCCTTGCAAGTCGATGAAATCGGTGATCTTCTGGCCGACCACCACTGATCCCAAAAGGCCCGGGCGGTCGCTGGGCCGCTTCATGGTGGCTGTTTCTTCGACAATATCCAGAATTTGATCGACCGCTAAGCCGATCTGGCGATTGGCGTCCGAAAACACGATGACCTGCACCGGATCGTTCGAGAATGGGTCGTGAGAGACGACCGGATCGAGTTGCTCCGCCAGCGGCACGAGCGGGAGGATCTGTTCGCGGTATTGGACGACCGTCCGGCCGGCCGCGCGCTCGAGTCTGGCTTGCGGAATCTCCTCCAACCTGGCAACGAGCGAAAGCGGTACGGCTAGCCGTTCGAATGCGCCCGCGCGGAAGAGCAGCAACGCCTGCTTTTGAAGGTCTCCGTTCTCGAAGGCGGTTTCCGCATTTCCCGCAATTTGCGAGCGCGCCTCGGCGGAAACCGCGGTAAGCCGCGCGAGCCCGAGTACATCTAGAATGAGCGCCACCCGACCATCGCCCATGATGGTCGCTCCCGCGTAGCATTGGACGCTCTTCAACTGCTTGCCCAGCGGTTTGACCACGATCTCTTGCGTGTCGTTGATAGTGTCCACAACCAATCCGAACTGCCGGTCTTCGGCTTGGAGCACGATGATGTTGAACACGTCGTTTAACATGCCGTTGGACACACCGGACCGGCGGTCCGCCGGGCTTCCGCCTAGCTCGAGCGCATCGCTGAGGAAGACGAGCGGCAGCAACTGTCCGCGGCGGCGGCACACCGGCGCGCCTTGAATCCATTCGATCTGCTTGGCCCCTTCAGAGCCTTCGAGCCTCAGTAGCTCGATCAGGCTGGCCTGCGGAAGAACGAACCGCCCGCCTCGGCACGTGACCACCAGGCCCGGGATGATCGCCAGCGTCAGCGGTATCCGGACTCTGACCGTCGTCCCCTGACCGGGCCGGCTGACCAGATCCACGGCCCCGCCGATCTTCTCGATGTTTGTTTTGACGACGTCCATGCCGACACCGCGTCCCGAGATGTTAGAAACCTGTGCTGCCGTCGAGAATCCCGGCAGGAATACCAGATTCACCAGCTCGGGATCGCGCATCCGGTCGGCCTGCTCAGGACGCAGCAGGCCTTTTTCGATGGCGCTTCTTTTTACCTTTTGAGGATCAATGCCAGCGCCATCGTCGACGATCTCAATAACGACGTTGCCGCCTTCATGAAAGGCTCGTAACAGCAGCTTTCCTTGGGATGGTTTACCGGCCTTGCCCCGAACGTCGGGCTTCTCGATGCCGTGATCGCAGGAGTTTCGAACGATATGCGTGAGCGGGTCCTTGATCGCCTCAATGATGGTCTTGTCGAGCTCGGTTTCGGCGCCCTCCATTTCGAGGCCGATCTGCTTGCTGCAAGCGGCGGCCAGATCCCGGACGATACGCGGCAGCTTGCTCCAGACATTGCCGATCGGCTGCATGCGTGTCTTCATCACGCTTTCCTGGAGCTCGGACGTAATCAGGTTCAGTCGCTGGCTGGTCGCGTTCAATGCGACGTCTTCGTGATGAGCGTTGAATTGTAGAATCTGGTTCCGCGCCAGCACCAGCTCGCCCACCAGATTCATCAATTTGTCGAGCTGGCCGACGTCCACGCGAATGGTGGAGTCCGCGGCGGAAGTATTCTTTGACGGCGCGGCTGCGGCACTATTTTCCGAAGCTGGCGCACTTTCAAAAGCTGCCGCAGCCTGAACGCTCGGCGTGGAGCGCGCCGCCGTTTCCATCTCGTCCGAAGCGGTTTGGGCCCGGCCTGACGCGGCAGGAATTGCTGGTGCAGGAACCGGTGGCGCAGTTACGGGTTGCGCAGTTCGCGCCGGCTCGAGGGGTGGGGAGCTTTGGGGCGACACTGCCATAGCGGCGTCTTTTTGCCGCTGGACAAGATCCTCATAAGCGGCGCCGCTCTCACGACATGTCGCTTCAATACTGGCAAGCTCTGCTTTGATCGCATCCACCGTCTCTAAGATCAGCGAAACCAGCTCTTGGGTCAGGTCCCGCTCGCCGTTGCGCACCTGGCTCAATATGTTCTCCGCCTGATGCGTGATCCGCTCCAGGACGCTGAATCCGAGGAACCCGCAGGTACCCTTAATGGTGTGAATAGTACGAAAAATACTCGCCAACAGGACCGAATCAGTCGGACGCCCTTCAAGCTCAACCATCTCGCGGTCAAGGCGGCCGAGGTTTTCCGCACTTTCGATTACAAACTCTTTGATTACGTCGAGATCTTCCATCAGCGCGGATGATACGCCCTGCTTCCCTCATCGGCGTGAGGCCGTATTCACTTTATGGACGATTGCATCCGCTCAACCCGGCTGTGTTCGGATCGAGCAGGCTTTCAGCCAGCCTTAAACGGGAATCGCGACCTTAAAAGTGGAGCCGTGCTGTCCATCGCTCTCCACCCAGATTTTTCCGCCATGCGCCTGCACGATCTTCTTACAGATTGCGAGACCCAGGCCGGTTCCCGGTATGTCCCGGCCGTGAAGCCGTTTGAACGGGATGAAGACCGCGTCGTGATACTTCCCTTCGATGCCGGGACCATTGTCATGCACGGAGACGACGACCTGCTCGGGCTGCTCTTCGGCAGTCACTTCGATTCTGGGCGCTTCCACCCCCCGGAACTTCAGCGCGTTGCCGATGAGCTGATGAAACAACTGGACGAACTGTGATTCATCAATCGTCATCTCGGGCAACTCGCCCACGCTGGTCGCGGCACCCGTTTCCCGGATCGGAGACTGCAGGTTCATAAGAGCAAACTGAACTACAGCGCCTAGGTTGACGGTAGTTCGCCGCGGCGAGTTCCCCGTCCGCGAGTATTTCAGCAGATCCTCGATCAGGGTGTTCATCTCGGCGGCACCCCCAAGGATAAAAGCGGTCAGCTCGCTCGCGTCCGGATTTTGTTCATATTGCCGCTGCAGAAGTTGCGCGTACGAGGATACGCTGCGCAGCGGCGCCCGCAGGTCGTGGCCGACGGCATAGATAAAGTGCTGTATCTCCTGCGCCGCCAACTCGGCTCTCTCAACAGTTCGTTCGAGTTCCCTTTCCAACTCTTCGTTGCGGCGAAGCGCGTTTGCGAGCTGTTCGTCCAGCGGGTCTTGTGGGGAGTCCATCTGCGGCAGGTTCGGCTTGTTTTAAACCTACGCTGCCCGCAGCAGGCCCAAACGTTCGAGCAACGCATGGGCATCGGGATCCCGGCCCATAAACTCACGGTAGAGCTGCGCCGGGTCCTCGCTGTCGCCGCGTTCGAGAATGCGCCGCCGGTACTCGTGGCCTGTAGCGGAGCTGAAGATGCCTTCGCGCTGAAAACGCGTGAACGCATCCGCATCCAGAACTTCAGCCCACTTGTAGGAGTAGTAGCCGGAGCCGTACGCCACGGGACTTGCGAAGAGATGGGTAAAGCTGGCGATCATTCCATAGTCGTCGGGTAACGCGGCGGGAGTGAATTGGCCCAGGATCTCGCGAGCAAATGCCATCACATCGTGGCCGCCCACGGGGTCGTATTCGCGGTGAAGCTTCAGGTCTACGGTACCCAAACCAAGTTGCCGCATCTGCATGTTGGCGGCTCGGAACGTACGCGCGCGCTTCATCTTCTCGAACAACTCTTGTGGAATCGCTTCACCGGTCTGGTAATGGCGTGCAAAGAGGTTCAGCGCTTCACCCTCCATGCACCAGTTCTCCATGATTTGAGACGGCAGCTCCACAAAGTCCCAGGGAACGTTGGTACCGGAAAGCGAGCGCACCGGCACAAGGCTGAGCGTATGGTGCAGCAGGTGGCCGAATTCATGAAAAATCGTCTCCACTTCCCGATGGGTCAACAGCGAAGGCCGGCCCTCGACGGGCGGCGTGAGATTGCCGCAGATCAGTCCCAAGTGCGGCTGCCCGGCGTCCGGATTGCCGGTGATCAGCGAATCCATCCAGGCTCCGCCGCGCTTGTTCTCGCGGGGAAACCAGTCGCTGTAAAAGCCGCCTAAGAGCTTGCCGGAATGGGCGTCTTCCACGCGGTAATACTTCACGGCCGGATCCCATCCCGGCACGCCGGGTTCTTCGGTCACCTTGATGTTGAGAATGCGGCTAAAAATGTCGAACATTCCCGCCACCACTCGATCCAGCTCGAAGTATGGCCGCAGCTCTTCTTCGTCAAACTCGTATAGCGCCTGCCGCTGCTTCTCGGCAAGGTAGCTGATGTCCCAGGGATGAACCTCGTCATAGCCCAGCTTCCTGCCCATCTCCATCAGGCTTTGATTCTCTCCCGCGAAGTAGGCGTCAGTCTTGCCTTTCAGGTCTTCGAGGAACGCCTGCGCCTGCTGGCCGGTATGCGCCATGCGCTCTTCAAGCACCAGATCGGCAAAATCGCGGTACCCCAGTAGGCGAGCCTTCTCACGCCGCAGCCGTAGAATTTCGTTGATCAAAGCCCGATTATCATGCTCTCCCGAAGTGGCGCGCGTGTTGGACGCATGCCAAAGCTCTTGCCGGATTGGGCGATTGTCCAGGTAAGTCATGGCTGCGGTGTAGCTGGGGCCTTGCAGCGTAAGCCGCCATCCTTCCCTGCCCTTGGTTTTTGCGCTCTCGCGTGCTGCCAGCCGGGCCGATTCAGGCAGCCCTGCCAGCTTTGCTTCCTCCGTGAGCACCAGTTCAAACGAGTTGGTTGCGTCCAAAACGTTTTCGGAGAACTTCGTCGTGATCTTCGTGAGCTCCACGTCCAGCTCTTCCAGCTTCCCCTTGCCCGCGGCATCAAGGTCGGCCCCGGCGCGCCGGAAGCCAGTAACCGTCTTCGAGAGAAAGCGCTTATGAACAGGACCAAGCGCCTGCGCTTCCCCGCTCTGACTGACTGTCTTGACAGCGGCCCAGAGATCCGCGTTCAGCGGGATTGACGTGTAGAACATACTGACCGGACCCTGGATCGCGTTGTACGCTGCCCGCAATTCCGGCGTCGTGACTACCGACTCCAAATGACGGACTACCGATACCGCATAGTCCAGCGGCTCCGTCATCTTGTCCAGAGCCATCAGAATGTTTTCGTAGGTTCTAGGCACATGCGGCGCGCCCAGAT
>JAABUQ010006711.1_pt1 | contig 17192 bp, 20 predicted proteins | sample 5560001 | NCBI WGS metagenome assembly JAABUQ01 (sample SAMN10711888, study PRJNA513371) | rock metagenome | isolation source: Antarctica rocks | place: Antarctica: Victoria Land, Finger Mt nord | collected 2015-12-18
CCGGTTTCCACCAGCATGTAATTGGACTGCGGCGCCTTCTCGATCAGCTTTGCGAGCGCCGCGTGGCTGAACAGTTCGTGCTGGTGAAGCCGGTGAGTGAGGCGGAACGCAACATTGCCCCACAATCGGGTGTGCTTTGGTTCCCAGGACGTGAAAATAGGAGGCTGCATACCAACTCCAAACAGGCGCGCTTAAATAAGCAGGCACTCGGCGCGGCACAACGCCGCATCGCCTCCCCCAGGTCGGCCTTGGGCAGCGCGCGCTGACCTGACTAGACCGAATCGCTTAAGGCGGGGTTTCGTTGCACCCACTGAGTTCCCTCGCGACGATCAAGTGATCGAGATCGGTCAGGCAGCGATGCCGCTTGCCCATCGCCTGCACTGTGTTGTGACCAGAAAGGGCGGCTGAACCAACTTGCTCGCGAAGGTAGCATACACAAGCATTGCAGCCGGCGTTCACGCATTTCGCGCGTGCCTCGGGAGACACCACAACCAAGAGACGCCGGGCAAAATCCCGATCAACGACGAATGTCAGACCATGATTTAGAATAGTCAGACGTTCCCAATAGTAACTGACAAAAAACGATAACAAATCACAACTTGGCCCGAAACTTGCCATTGATTTTTCTTGTGCAGGATTGATTTTTCTTGTGCAGGTACGTGGAAAAACCATCTGGAGGCACATATACCGGGCCATGATTCCAAAGATCATTCATTACGTCTGGGTGGGCGGGCCGCTGCCGGCTAGCAAGAGGCGTCTGGTCGACGACTGGAGCGAGAAAAACCCAGGCTACGAGCTCGTTCGATGGAGCGAGGACAATATCGATTTCAGCGTGCCCGCGATCGGCCGTGCGTACCGGGAGAAGCGCTGGTCGAAGGTGGCCGACATCGTTCGCCTCATGGCGATCTATAAGTGCGGTGGCATATACTTGGACACCGACGTCCAATTACGTAAGCCGCTCGACCCTCTGCTTCAGCATTCTTGCTTTTGGCCGTTCCAGACGGAACATCACCCGACGGATTGGATTTGCAACGGAGTGTTCGGTGCCGAACCGGGTCATTGGTTTGTCAAGGAAGCCCTAGACCAGGTGCTCGCGATGCGTCCGGTTCCGCTTGGCTTGGAGCGCCCGACGGGCACCGGCCCGAAACTGATGACGCGCCTGCTCCGCAAACACGGACTGCGGGAATACAATCCTGCCGGCGTTCGGGTCCGCGACATGTTCCTCCTGCCTTGGACCGTGTTCTTCCCCGTCGCGATGGACCAGGATTTCAGCGAAGACCTTATCCGGCCCGACACGCTCGGCGTGCACATGTGGGAGAAGTCCTGGGCGAAGGACCTGCCGAGGATGATCCGCTGGGCCTCCTATGCCAAGGCACGTCTCCTCAGGGCGTCATAGCAGCCGCCGAACGCTTCCCCGGTCGCCCCGATCATGCGGTCGATCGTTTCGCGTCAGGTCTGAACGGGCGGGCGGAAGCGCGAGGCGCGCTCGACCAAATCGATCATGTGGGCGGCGGCATGGGTCGTCAGAGGGTGAGGCGTGAAGCCCGGCCTCGGAGAGATGTAGCGTGCCATCTCGCGGGCCTGTTCGAGCTGCCGGTCCGAGGCCGTGGCAAGCAGTGCGATCACCAGGTTCTCCAACGCGATGACGCGGATGTGGAGCGCCCCCACCTCGGCGGCGTTGTTCTCCGGCATCGGAGCCTCGACGGCTGTGGGCTCCACTTGCGGGCCGCTTGGCCCGGCACCCCCCTCGTCGTCCCACCTGGACAGTGCTCGCTGACGCAGCAGCGCGGCTTTGACGGGGTCGGAGCCTTGGTCAGACATGCGGTCGTTTCCTTCCAACGGCGTTCGGATCAGCGCACGACGTTACGGGGCATGATGGAATTCCAGGTAGAAGCGCACCGCTCCGAGCGGCTCCACGTGATGCCGGACGTTGGGCTCGATCACGCCGGGTAGCCCCGGCTCCAGGATGGTCTCGGCCGGCGGGTTCTCTATATGGAAGCGCAGCTTGCCGTCGAGGACGTGAAGCAAGACCCACGCGCCGTCCCTGGTCTCGTGTGCGCTCAGGAGAGCTGATGGAACCGTGTCCTGCGTGAACACCGGCGTTCGCCGGTAGGCCACGTATCCTGCTGGGATCGGCATGGCTCTCTCGCTTCACTGGTAACCGACGTTCATCACATAGTCACGCAGGAGAGCTTCGTCGTTCTCCGTCTCACCAAGCAAGTTCTGCAGGGCATCGCGCGCGTAGATGATCCCGATCGGCTTGCCGCCCCGATCGACGATCGGAATGCGTTGCAGGCCGCGCGCATTCATCACCGACCAGATGTCCTTCAATGCCTCGTCTGGCCGGCAGGAGACGATATCGCGCGTCATGATCGTGTCCACCCTGGCTATGCAGCCACCCCCGCCGCACAGCCTAATCTGCCCGACGATGTCGGTCTTCGTGAGGACGCCGACCATGCCGCCGTCCTGGTCGCACACGACGACGAGGTCGGTGTGGGGCTGGGACATGAGGTCGGCCGCTTCCTTGACGGGGGCTGCGGCGTCGATCGTGGCAAGGCGCTCGCGCGCCCTGGGCAACATCTGTTCGGCGAACATTCCCGTCTCTCCCATGAAGCCGGCCGACTCACGGCAGGCAGTCAGATCGGCATACGGTAGCCATAAAACTCGTGGTCCTCGTTGTAACCGCCCTGCCCAGCGCCGAATCCTTCGTAGCTGTGCACGAACTCGATCGCCGCGATCCACTTCACCATCTTGAAGCCCAGCTCGTTCTCGCACCGCAGCCGCAACGGCGCCCCGTGCAGCACGCCGAGCGTCGCCCCGTTCATCTCGTAGGCAATGATCGTCAGCTCGTGACCCATGTTGCGCATTTCGACCGCGTCGTAGTAGCCGCCGCCCGCGGCGCCTTCGGAGAACGAGTAGAACACGGCGTAGCGGGCATCGGGCGTCGGCTTCACGAGATCGATGATGTGGCGCACGGGCACGCCGCTCCACTTGGCGACCCCGGACCAGCCCTGGATGCAGAAATGCTCGGTGATCTGCTCCTGCTTCGGCATCGACCTGAGGTCGGCCAGGGAGAACTCCTGCGGCTTCTCCACTAGCCCACCGACCCGCAGCCGATAATCGGCAAAGCCACCGGCCACGAGCGCCTCGAACTCGGCGGAGTTCGGCATCGTGCCGTTCGGCCAGAAACGCGGCGAGATGTCGTTTTCGGTGTACTGGTTGTCCGGATTCCACCACTCGGCCAGCCCCTTGAGCCAGCCGATCATGAACGCGCCGGTCCGCTGCACCAGTCGCGTGTGCCGGATCGTGAAGGGCGACACCCACGCCCACGCGACCGCGATCACCGCCATGGCCACGACGAACGGCACGAACCCGACCCAGGCGCCGTCCTTCACGCCGCCGAACATGTGGTTGGTGTTCTGTCGCAGGCCGGTGACGAACACCATCGTGCCATGGGCGGCGATGAAGAACACGAACCAGGAGAACGACATGAAATGGATGGACCGGGCCAACTGCCGGTTCAAGACCTTGCCGGTCCAGCCCAGCTTGTTGGCGATCGCCGGACCCTGCAGCAGCCCGGTGATGATGGACGTGGGAGCGGCGACGAACACCGTCATGAAGTAGCTGAGCTGCTGCAAGCCGTTGTAGCGGGTCCAGCTCTGGTCCACCGGGAAGTTCAGCGACGCATACTGGATCGCCGTCGAGAGCGCGGCGGGGAACACGCCCCAGGTGAGCGGCACGAGGCGCCGCCACTGGTCGGTCGAGAACAGCAGCGCGTAGAAGGCGATCCCGTTGATCGTCCACAGCATGTTGACAGAGAAGTGCCACCAGCGCGCAGGTCCGACGGTGTGACGCAGGCCCGGGATACCCAGCCATTTCGGCAGGGTCACGGAGTCGTCCTTGGAGGTCCAGATGCGGCCCGTAGGCACCGCGCGCTGGAAGCGGAACCACTCCGTGCCGGGCGTGCAGCCCCGCCTCCAGTATAGCCGCGGGTGGTCGGCCAGGATCTGGATGCCGGCGCGGATGATGAACATCATGAACAGCATGTTGAGGAAGTGCTGCAGCCGCAGCCACCACGGGAACCCGGAATCCACCGAGGGCGCGGCCTGGGCGATGCCGGGGTAGCGCGCGATGAACGCCTTGACGTCCGGGTACTCGCGCAAGCTCTGGGCCAGGGCGATCGCGAGGATGAGTGCTGCCACCCCGATCGGCAACGCCCATAGCAGGCTGATCCAACGTTTCCCCACGCGGATGCGGGGCACGACCCCCTCCTGGGGAGGCAGCCATTCGCTGAGACGGATGCGGTCGTCTGCGGCACTCAGCTTCGCGGCGAGAGGGTCGTGCGGCGTCAGCGTCGGCGGCTTCGTCATGGACCTTGTTTCTTCCCGCGTCGCTTGGCCGCACCGACCGTCGCGCCATCTGGTGTTGGGGGGTCAGCGGCCCAAGAGAACCTCTCTCAGCACCACAGCTTCGTTGTGGGTCTCGTCCCGTGCGCCGAATAGCAACGTGATTGGTTCCTGCCGCGCCAAGGCTCGGAGCACCTCGACCGCTTCCGCATTACCCTTCAATTCCTGGCGATACTTGCATTGGAACTCGTCCCACCGGGCGGGCTCGTGTCCGAACCACTGCCGCAGCTCGGTGCTCGGCGCAATGTCCTTGTCCCACGAGTGGAGCGCCGCCCGCGCCTTGCTCACGCCTCGCGGCCACAACCTGTCGACCAGAACCCGCAAGCCATCGGCGGCATCCGCCGGAAGATAGACGCGCTTCAGCAGGACACGAGTTGCGGGAATGCGCGCCATCATCCGGCTCCTTGCGCACGGGCCTAATCACGCTCAAGCGAAACATCCGCATCACCGTCGTTTGCGACACGCGGATTGCTACCCGACTACGGAGCAGCTTGTATCACCGCGTGTCAACGCGACCGACACGGCGGAACAAACCACGCGCTCGGCGGGAACGCCGCCGTGCCGTCCAGACCGAGCGCATTCCAGGGGATCGTCTCATGGCAGACCAAGGCTTGATGACGCGCAAATCCGTGGACGACATCCTCAAGAGCGGCGAAGCGGACGGTGCCACGCTCTCCAAGACGCTCGGCCCGTTCAGCATCACGGCCATGGGCATCGGCGCGATCATCGGCGCCGGGATATTCGTCCTGACCGGAACTGCGGCGGCGCAATACGCCGGACCGGGCATCATGCTCTCCTTCGTGCTGGGGGGCATCGTCTGCGGTTTCGTCGGTTTGTGCTACGCCGAGCTCGCGGCGATGCTGCCGATCAGCGGCAGCAGCTACACCTACACCTACGCCACCTTGGGCGAAGTGTTTGCCTGGATGATCGGCTGGGATCTGATTCTCGAATACGCGATGGGCGCGGCAACCGTCGCGGTCGGTTGGTCGGGTTACATCGTCAGCATCTGCCGCGACGTCGGGATCATCATACCCCCTACTCTCGCAGCCGCGCCGGGCACCATCATCAAGTTGCCCGACGGCAGCACCGCCACCGCCATCTTCAACTTACCGGCGGCCCTGATCATCGCGGCGCTGACAACCTCGCTCGTGTTCGGCACCAAGGACTCGGCACGGCTCAACAACATCATGGTCGTCATCAAGCTCGCCGTGGTGGCGGCTTTCATCTGTATCGGCGCCTTCTTCGTGAGCCCGGCGCACTGGCACCCGTTCATTCCGCCGAACGACGGCAGGTTCGGTCACTTCGGCCTCAGCGGGGTCCTGCGCGGTTCAGCCGTCGTGTTCTTCGCGTTCATCGGCTTTGACGCCGTTTCCACTGCGGCTCAGGAAGCCAACACCCCGCAGCGTGACATGCCGATCGGCATCCTGGGCTCGCTGGTCATCTGTACCGTGCTCTATGTCGCGGTTGCCGCCGTGCTGACCGGGCTTGTCCCGTACGACCAGCTCAATGTCGCTGACCCGATCGCCCGCGGCGTGGACGCGGTGGGCCTGGTCTGGTTGTCGATCGTCGTCAAGATCGGCGCACTGGCGGGACTGACGACCGTCATCCTGGTCCTGCTCTACGGTCAAAGCCGAATCTTCTTCACCATGTCTCAGGATGGATTGCTGCCGCACGTGTTCGCCCTGGTGCATCCACGATTGAAGACGCCGTTCCGAAGCCAGATCCTGATCGGCGTCGTCGTGGCCGTGGTTGCCGCCCTGGTTCCCATCCACGTGCTCGGCGAGATGGTCAGCATCGGCACGCTCTTCGCCTTCGCCCTGGTGTGCGGCGCGGTCATTTATCTTCGCCGCAGCGATTCCGAGGCGTTCCGCCCGTTCCGCGTCCCTGGCGTCCCGATCGTTCCCGTCTGTGGCGTGTTGTTCTGCTTGCTGTTGATGAGCGGCTTGCCGCTGGCGACCTGGCTACGTCTGCTCATCTGGCTCGTCATTGGGATAGCGATCTATCTCTCGTACGGGCGTCACCATTCGGCCCTGCGCCATCCCGCGGCGGTGCCGACCTGACGCCGGTCGCAGCTACGGCGAGCCGACAAGCCGCGCCAGGGTCGCGTCGTCGCGTTGGCCGCCGAAGAACCTCTGCAGCGCCTGGTCGAAACGGCCAATCTCCGCCGAACAGGTGGCGAACAGCGTCATGCAGGACTGGAACTTGAGATAATCAGGATGTCCGAAGATCGCCTCGATGGAGCGACCGTCAATTGCGAGCACGAGCTCCGTGCACTCGACGAGACGGGGGCGTAGCACCGGGTGATGCAGGTAAGCCGATGCCTCGTTTTGTGATGCGATGGCGTATCGTCTGGCAGTCGGGCTGCCGCCCAGCCCCGCGATCTGAGGGAACACGAACCACATCCAATGACTGGACTTGCGGCCGCAGCGCAACTCGGCCCGCACATCGTCGATTACGGTCGCCTGCGCCGAAACGAATCGCTCGAGGTTGAAAGGATCAGCCATCGGCTGCGTAAGCCGGCCTCGTCGGCGGCACCGATCCGATCAGTGCCGCCCGAAGCCCGCGATCTAGGCCGCCGCCCGCTCGGCGGATTCGGCGAGTTGGCTCACGTATTCGTCCGCCTTGTAGATGTCTTTCACGATCGTCTTCAATGTCTTGGCGTCGTCAGGCTGACCCAGCGCCTCGGCGTAGGCCGCCGCGGTGCCGAAACCCGCCAGACCGTAGTGCGACATCCGCTGATACTGAGCGATGATGACGAGATCCCGCAGCTTGCCCTGCAGACCCGACTCCAGGGCATGCTTCTTCGCTTCCGCGACGATCCCCTCCATGCCCTTGCAATGATCCTTGCCGACCTTGCCACCCTGCTTCTCGAGCACCGACTTCAGGGTCTCGGTGTGCTTGCCGATGCCGTCGACGGATTTCTGCAGCAAGGCCTTCAGCTTCGTATCGGTCGCATTCTCGCTGAGGCTGGTCATGACGCGCTGCATCTGGTCGTTGGCGGACCAAAGATCGCGCATCTCCTCGACGTAGACGTCCTTTAGACCTTGCGGTGCCGGCATGATAAATCTCCATGAAACTGGTGTCGCGTGACGAGCGATGCCATCGGCATCCGCTTGGACTACACGCGTCACAGGGCAACGCAAGCCGTCTGGCGCGGTTGCACTCACATTCATACCCGCCGTCACAGGTCCGGCACTTGCCGGAACCCGGGCTCCGCCGGTGGTTCAACGAAGTCCTCGTCGATGCTGTCCACCATCGCCGACCTCGGCCCGCGACGACATCGGCGGACCAGCTCCTCGACCGCCGCCGGGTCGCCGGCGAGCACGGCCTCCACCGTTCCGTCGGCCCGGTTGCGCACCCAACCCGAGACGCCCAGCCGCTCCGCCTCCTGCGTCATCCACTGACGGAACCCGACCTGCTGCACGCGCCCGCCGATGACCACCCGCTTCGCACTCATGCCCGCGCCAATCGCATGAACCGGTCGGCGGTCTCGATGTCGGCCGCGATCGACATGAGGCGCCGCTCCGCTTCCGGGTCTAGGCCCCACAGTTCGGACTGAAACAGCTCGTCGAGTGCCGCGAGCGCGTGAGCCTCGGCCGCCCAGAGCCGGCTTTCGGCCAACGCCAAGCCGAGCACCAGGCTGCCCAACGCCGGCACCGCGACCCCTAGGCCGGCAAGCGTCAAAGGGTCCATCTCCTGCACGGCGCGGCACAACGCCCGCAGCGAGGACGCGTCCTGCCGGACCCGCATGATCCCGCTCGTCACCTTGAGCGGCGCGTCATAGGCGATTGCTGCCCAGTCGAGCCAGGGCTGCCACGCCCGCGCCTGCCGCTGTGCCAGCATCTCGGGGTGGTCAGCCCGGTAGCAGAGCAGGTCCGCTTCCGCGTATCGTGCGAGACCCTCCACGGTCGGTGTGGGATCGGGGGCGATCCATTCCTGCGCGGTGCCGGCGAGCCGGGTCAGCGGCGTCTCGGCGAACGACATCTCCCCATCCCTGGCGCCGCCGGCCGCCTGCCACTCCGCGGCAATCGCGGCGGCCAGCTTCTCGTTGGCGATGCTGAGCGTCGCGCCGCCGGGGAGATGCATGGCCTTGCCGTCGAGCAAGATGCAAAACCCGTCATCCGTCGAGGCGACGCTAGCCTGGTCCCAGAAACGCTTCACGATCCAATCCCCAGACCAGACTAGCGCAGAAACTGCCGAAGCAGATCGGCCGGCTTCGACGCCTTCTTCTCTGCCGAAGGCGCGGGCGCGGGCGCGGGCGCGGGCGCCGGCCCCGGCAGCCCGCCCCGGGCGAGCACGAGCTGCCGCGCGCAATCGTCGGCCCCGCCACCCGGGACCATGCGGTTTCCGCCAAGCGCCCCGATAATGATGCCGAACTGCGGCGAACGTGCCGCCTCGGCCGCGATCCCGGCCGCCTCGCCCGCGGCACCGGTCGCGTCCACCTCCACCTTGGGCGCGCGGAAGCCGCCGCCGACACGCAACGGCACGATCACCCCGGTCCCCCCGAGCCGCGCCAACGGGCGCAGCCGCAACGCCAGCGTCTCGTCGCCAAGGTTCAGCGACCCGCCGCCTTCCAGGTAGAACAGGCTGGTGTCGAGCAGCAGCGCGCGCAAATCGGCGACACCGCCGTGCGCGTCGAGCCGCACCGCGAGGCAGCGCACCGGCAGGCTGCCCGGATGCGCCGTGACGTCGGGCAGGCGCGCGTGTTGCAGCACCTGGCCGAGCGTGCCCGAGACCAGCCGGTTGTCGATTTCGCCGTTGACCATGGCAATGCCGAGATGCCCGTCCGCGCTGGCGGCGAGCGCGTGCGGCGTGTTGCCCGCCCCGCGCAGGTCCGCATCGATATCCACCGCGCCCCGCGCATCGGCCGGCAGGCCCAACAGGGTCAGCAGCGGGGCGAATTGCAGCCCGGGGCCGCGCAGCATCACGCCGACCGGCGGGTTCGGCTGCGTCGCATCCACGGTGATCCGCCCGTCGAGGCGGCCGGCCGGAAGCCGGCCGCCGATCGGATCGACGCTGAGATGGCCGTCCGCCAGCACCAGATGGCCGGCGAGGTCGTGGTAGTCCTGCCCGCCCGAATGCAAGATCGCGACCGCAAGGCGAAGATCGGCGTCGGCGGCGCGCAGCACGGCGAACGGGATCAGCCGGTCGGAAAATACGCGCGTGTCGCGCGACGCCGGGCGCGGCGCGGGCGACGGCGACGGCGCCGGCTGGGGGGCTTGGGCCGGGGCGGCGGGCGGTGGCCGCAGAGCGGCCATCAGGGCGTCGGCGTCGATCCGCTGCGAAGCGAGCGTCGCGCGCAGAGTTAGGCGACCTGCCCATCCGGTCGCGATCTCGCCCGTGACGTCGCCCGGCGGCATGGCGAGCTTGAAATCCCGTATCGTCGCCCCGCCGGCGCCCTCCCGCGCCAGGGAACCCGAGACGGTGAACGCCGCTTGCCGCAACGCGCCGCTGGCGACGAAGCGAACCGGCTCGCCGGCTTGCGCCGCGTCGGCCTGCAGCGAATTGAGCGTCAGGCCCGGCACGAACGCGCCGAGGTCGGACGCGCCGGCGCGCAAGGCCAGCCCGTTCACCCCGGGGACGCCTTCGCCCGCATCGGCGATCTCCGCCGCGACGCGGACGTCGTGCAGCGGCGGCAGGATTGCCCGACGGAAAAATGGCGCCAGCGCCGCGAGGTCCGGGACAACGCCGTCCAGCTTGGCGTGGTAGCCGCGCCCCTGCATCGGTTGCGACAACGCACCGTCGAGGCCGAGCTTGGCGTTCGCGGCCTCCAGCGCAAGCCGCACCGGCCAGGGTGTCGTCGCGGCCGGGTCGCGCAGGCGGGCGAGCGAACCGGTCTCCCCGGTGAGCGCGAACGGCGCACCGGCATAGGACGCGTGCAGCGCCACATCGACCGGCGAGTCCGCGGAGTCCGCGCGAATGGCGGCGTCGGCGAGATCGATCCGCGTGCTCCGTCCGGTCCGCCCGTCGCGCCAGGTCAGGGTGCCTCCGTCCACCGTCATCTGACGCACGCCGATGGCGAGCGGCGCGGCGGGGGCGCTCGGCGATTGGGTCTTGGGCAAAGTCTGGCTTGGCACCTCCGGCCCGAAGCGCCAGTTGGGCCGGCCCTGCGCGTCGGTCTCCAGCAGGATGTCGGGCTTGACCAGCACCAGGCGATCGATCTCGACCGTTCGGCGCAGCAACGGCAGCAGCGCGATCTGCGCCTCCAGCCGCTCCAAGGTCGCCATCTGCGGCCGCGAGCCGCCGGCGACGTTGGCGAAAGCCACGTCGCGGGCCTCGATCGTCGGCCACAGCGACAGCTTGAGGCCGAGCCGCCCGTTGAGCGCGAGATCGCGGCCGGTCGCGCGCTTTACGGCTTGCTCGATGCGCGGCTTGACGCCGTCGGGATCGAAGGTAAGCGCGAACACCGCGAACCCGCCAAGCGGGATCAGCACGATGAGCGCCAGAACGATCAATATCACGCGCAGGCCGCGCCTTCGGCGCCGTGGCTGCGTTTGCGACATGCGACTCCCCTCGCGATCAGGCGCGCGGTTGACGATCCGGCGCGCGCGCCGCCGGCGCCGTGAACCCCAGCGTCCGGAACGTCTCGCGCATATGGGGCGGCAGGTCGGCCTCCACCATCACCGTACCCCCCGCGGGGTGCGGCAGCCTAAGCGCGCGGGCGTGCAGGTGCAGCTTATCGGACAGTCCCGCGACTAGGGCCGAGAACGCGTTGTTCTGGTCGGGTTCATGATACTTCACGTCGCCGAGGACCGGCGTGCGCAGCGCGGCGCAATGCACGCGCAGCTGGTGCGTCCGCCCGGTGAGCGGCCGCAATTCGAGCCAGGCAAGTCTTTGGGCGGCGCTGTCGAGCGTGCGGTAGTCGGTGATGGCGCGCGCCGCCTCCTCGTCATCGCGAGCGGCCGCGACGGTGCGTTCGCCGCGCGGGCCGCCGGTGCGCTTGAGGGCGAGATCGATGCGGCCCTCGGAGGGCACCGGACGGCCGGTGACGACGGCCCAGTACATCTTCTCCACGTCCCGCCCCCGAAACGCGGCGGCCAGCTTCGCCGCGCTGCCGGGTGTACGGCCGAGCACCAGCACGCCGGACGTGTCGCGGTCGAGCCGATGCACCAGGCGCGGCCGGTCGCCGCCGAAACGCAGCGCGTCGAGCATCGCGTCGAGATGGCGGACGATCCCCGGCCCCCCCTGCACCGGCAGGCCGTGCGGCTTGTCCAGCGCGATGATCTGCTCGTCGCGATACAGGACCAGGCGCTCGAGGTCGGCCTGCTCGCGCGCATCGAGCGTCAGCGCCTGGCGCGGCGCCGGCGCGGCCGCGTCGGGCAGCGGCGGGACCCGGACCGCCTGGCCCGGCAGGAGCCGCGTGGCAGCCTCGGCGCGCTTGCCGTCCACCCGCACTTGCCCCGTGCGGCAGAGTTTCTGGATTGCCCCTTGTGTGACGGCGGGGAAGTGACGGCGAAACCAACGGTCGAGGCGGATGTCGCCCTCGTCGGCGGTCACGGTGCGCATCTCGACGATCATTCGCCGCGCGCGGCCCGCCGCTCGGACCAGCCGGCAAGCCGCTCGCCGATCTCGCGCTCGAAGCCGCGCCCGGCCGGGCGATAGAATTGCTGGCGTTGCATCCCGTCCGGAAAATAGTTCTGGCCGGAGAACGCGTCCTCGGCGGCGTGATCGTAGGCGTAGCCCGTGCCGTAGCCGAGATCCTTCATCAGTCGCGTCGGCGCATTGAGGATGTGCGCGGGCGGCATCAGGCTGCCGGTCGACTTGGCCGCGCCGCGCGCCGCGCCGTAAGCGGCATAGACGGCATTCGATTTCGGCGCAGTGCCCAGGTAAACAACCGCCTGCGCGATGGCGAGCTCGCCTTCCGGGCTGCCTAGCCGCTCGAAGGTTTCCCACGCCGCCAAAGCTTGCGGCAAAGCCTGCGGATCCGCCATGCCGACGTCCTCGGCGGCGAAGCGCACCAGGCGGCGCGCGATGTAGCGCGGGTCCTCGCCGCCGTTGAGCATCCGCGCGAACCAGTAGAGTGCCGCGTCCGGGTCCGAACCGCGCAGCGACTTATGCAGCGCCGAGATGAGATTGTAGTGCTCCTCGCGGTCCTTGTCGTACAGCGCCGCCCGGCGCGCGAGCAGCGCGGTCAGCGCCGGCGGGTCGAGCGCCGGCGTGTCCGGCGGCAGGGCCAATACCTGCTCGGCCATGTTGATGAGGTAGCGCCCGTCGCCATCGGCCATCGCACGCAGCGCCGCGCGCGCCGCCTCGTCCACCGGCAGCGGACGGTTGGCGGCAGCTTCGATCCGCGCCAGGATCAGTGCCAGCGCCGCATCGTCCAGCCGCCGCAGCACCAGCACCTGACAACGCGACAACAGGGCGCCGTTCAGGGCGAAGGACGGGTTCTCCGTCGTCGCGCCGACCAGGGTGACCGTGCCGTTCTCGACCACGGGCAGGAAGCCGTCCTGCTGGGCGCGGTTGAAGCGGTGGATCTCGTCGACGAACAGCAAGGTGCCCTGCCCCGTCCGGCGCCGCTTCGCCGCCTCGTCGAACGCGCGCTTGAGGTCGGCGACGCCGGAGAACACCGCCGAAAGCTGCACGAAATGCAGCGCCGCGCGCGCAGCAAGCAGCCGCGCGATGGTGGTCTTGCCGACGCCCGGCGGCCCCCACAGCACCAGCGAGGCAAGCGAGCCGCGCGCCAGCATCCGCGTCAGCACGCCGTCGGGGCCGAGCAGATGGTCCTGGCCCACAACCTCGCCGAGCGCCGCCGGCCGCAGGCGGTCGGCGAGCGGGCGCACGTCCGGCGCCGGCTCGGCCGGAGTCGCGACCGCCGCGTCGGGGCCGAACAAGTCTTCCATAAATCGAATGTGGTGCAGGGGTCGCCCACAGTCACTAGCCGCGCCGGCGGCCGATGCGGGGTCAGAGTGTCGCGTTTGTGTTCGGCCCGGCAAGCGACCGCGCAACACCCCGCGTTCGACCGCCACCGTGGCCGCCGCCGCGCGCGCCCGCCGACATGCGAGCACCCGGCGCACTGCTCGGCATTTTCGCGCTCGAATCGGCGATGGACGAACCGGCCTACGCCCACGGCAACCGACCCGATCGACCTGCGGCTGCGCAACTACGCCGAACGGGACGAGAACGAAGGCAAGGACTTCACCAGCAAGGAACTACGCGCCTGCTACCAGGTGGGCGCGAAGCGTTTCGGCTGGTCGCGCCGCACGCCCGAGCCGCGCTCGATGCGCGACGGGCGCGAGCTTGTCGGGTTCGGCATGGCAACCGGCGCGCGGGAGTCGCAGCTCTATAAAACCAGCGCACGCGACGTGCTGACCGGCAAGCGTATTCGCGACCTGCCGATCACCATAGACAAGCTGTTGCGCTGACCCGGGCTCCGCGCCTCGACCGCCTTGGTCGGCGAAGGCCGACCATCTACGGCTTTATCGTGGCGACGGCAGGGGCGGAGGGTCGGCCTTCGCCGACCGAGGCGGTAAAAGTCGGGCCGGATATCCGGCGCTAATCAGCCCCCGGCCTCGTCCCCGTCGAACTCCTCGACCGGGCCGCTGTCCTGGCCCTTGGCCGACAAATCGCGATCGACCAGCTCGATCACCGCCATGTCTGCCGCATCGCCGTAGCGCACGCCCGCCTTCAGCACCCGCGTGTAGCCGCCCGCTCGGGCGCGGTAGCGATCGGCCAGGCTGTCGAAGAGCTTGCTGACGATCGTGTCGTCGCGCAGCTGCGCATAGGCCTGTCGGCGCGCGTGCAGACCGCCGCGCTTGCCGAGCGTGATGAGCTTCTCCGTAACCGGGCGCAGCTCCTTCGCCTTCGGCAACGTGGTGGTGATCTGCTCGTGCTTGATCAGCGCCACCGCCATGTTGCGGAACATGGCTTGGCGATGGGCCGACGTGACGTTCAGCTTGCGGCCGGCAACACCGTGACGCATGAAACCGCTCTCCTAAGGCTGCCGGTTCAGAACGGCTCTTCAAGCCGCTTGGCAAGATCCTCGATGTTCTCCGGCGGCCAGCCGGAGACCGTCATGCCAAGGGTGAGGCCCATGTTGGTGAGCACTTCCTTGATCTCGTTCAGCGACTTGCGGCCGAAGTTCGGCGTGCGCAGCATCTCTTGCTCGGATTTCTGCACCAAGTCGCCGATGTAGACGATGTTGTCGTTCTTCAGGCAGTTGGCGCTGCGCACCGACAGCTCGAGTTCGTCCACCTTGCGCAGCAGGTTGCGATTGAACGGCAGATCGTCCTGCACCTCCTCGGCGCGGACCTGCTGCGGCTCCTCGAAATTGATGAACAGCTGCAGTTGGTCCTGGAGGATGCGCGCGGCGAGGGCGACCGAGTCTTCCGGCGTCACCGCGCCGTTCGTCTCGATCGTGAGCAGCAGCTTGTCGTAGTCGGTCACCTGTCCCACGCGGGTCGGCTCGACTTTGTAGGACACGCGGCGCACCGGCGAGTAGATGGCATCGACCGGGATGAGCCCGATCGGCGCGTCCTCCGGACGGTTGGCGCTGGCCGGAACGTAGCCCTTGCCGAGACTGACGGTGAACTCCATCCCGAGCCGCACGCCGTCGTCGAGCGTGCAGATCACCAGGTCGGGATTCATGATGTCGATGTCGTGCCCGGCCTGGATCTGGCTCGCGCGCACCTCGCCCGGACCGGTCGCGGTCAGCGTCATGCGTTTCGGCCCTTCCCCGTGCATCCGAAGCGCCAGCTGCTTGATGTTCAGCACGATGTCCGTGACGTCCTCGCGGACGCCGGCGATGCTGCTGAACTCGTGCAGAACGCCGTCGATCTGCACCGACGTCACCGCGGCGCCCTGCAGCGACGAGAGCAGGATGCGCCGGATGGCGTTGCCGAGCGTCATGCCGAAACCGCGCTCGAGGGGTTCGGCGACGACGGTAGCCGTTCGCGCCGGATCGGCGCCGGGCTCGACGTCAAGCTTCTCCGGCCGGATCAGTGTTTCCCAGTTTCGCTGGATGATGGCGGTGTTTCTCATGGCCGATTAGGGCACGACCCGGGCGCGCGCGAATGACCGCGCGATACGCCGGGCGATCGCCCGCTCCTTTCTGTTCAGACCCGTCAGACCCGCCGACGCTTGCGCGGGCGACATCCGTTATGCGGGATAGGCGTCATGTCACGAATCGCGGTGATCGCGAAACCCACGGTCTGCAGCGCCCGCAAGGCGCTCTCGCGCCCCGAACCCGGGCCGCTCACCTCGATCTCAAGAGTTTCCATTCCGTGCTCGCGCGCCTTTTTCCCGGCGTCCTCGGCCGCGACCTGCGCCGCATAGGGCGTGGACTTGCGGCTGCCCTTGAAGCCCTGGCTACCGGAGGACGACCAGGCTATCGCGTTGCCTTGAGCATCCGTGATGGTGATCATCGTGTTATTGAACGTCGCCGCGACGTGTGCGACGCCAGATGATATGTTCTTTCGCTCCTTCCTGCGGGGGCGCGAAGCAGTGGCGGGTCTCGCCATAATTCGATCCTGTCTCGGTCAGAGCCGCAGCCGGGGCGGCCAGAAAACAATCGTCGAAAGACGCTCGTCGGGCAGCCGGGCTACTTCGTTACTTTCTTCTTGCCGGCGATTGGCACCGCCTTGCCCTTGCGCGTGCGGGCGTTGGTGTGCGTCCGCTGGCCACGAACCGGCAGGCCGCGCCGATGGCGCAGGCCACGGTAGCAGCCGAGGTCCATCAGCCGCTTGATGTTCATGGCGACTTCGCGACGCAGATCGCCCTCGACCCGAAACTCGCGGTCGATCAGCTCACGGATCCGCAACACCTCGTCGTCGCTGAGTTGGTTGACCCGCCGCTCGTCCGGGATCCTCAGCCGGCTGCAAATGCTCTCCGCCTTCGAGGCACCGATGCCGTAGATGTAGCGCAAGCTTACCGTTACGCGCTTGTTGGTCGGGATGTTCACACCGGCGATACGCGCCACACCGTCACTCCTGCCGTCCGAGCCGCACAAACAAGCAATTCAGGGCGAACATCACCCTGCTTGCTCGCCAAAATCTACGAAGGGCCCGATGTGAGATCGAGCGATCGCGGGGACTATACCCGCCCGCCGCCCCTGTCAATCCGGCGAGAACAAATTACCGTGAGTCAATGCCGGATCAGTTTCGTGTCTCGATGCTGTCGAGCACCGACTCGATCTGGCGCGTCACATCGTCGATTTCCGCCATGCCATCCACCGTCCGCAGCACGCCGGCGGCTCGGTAATGCGGCACGATCGGCGCGGTTTGCGAGTGATATGCCTCCAGCCGCGCGGCGACCGTGTCCCGGCTATCGTCGGCCCGGCGAACGAACTCGGTCGATCCGCACACGTCGCAAACACCGGCCACCCGGGTCTGCTTGAACACGTCGTGGTAGCCGGCGCCGCACTTGGCGCAGGTGAACCGCCCGGCGATACGCTCGACCAGCATCGCGTCGTCGACTTGCAGCTCGACCACTGCGTCGAGCCTGCTGTGTTTGTCGGCCAGCATCGTATCCAGCGCCTCAGCCTGCGGCACGGTACGCGGGAAACCATCGAGGATGAACCCCTCCCGACAATCCGGCTGATCAATGCGCGACGCGAGCATGCGCACCAGGATATCGTCGGAAACCAGCGCGCCGCTCTCCATCACCTCCTTGGCTTCCTGGCCGATCGGGCTGCCGGCGGCGACCTCGGCGCGCAGCATGTCGCCGGTCGAGATCTGCGCAATGCCGTAGCGATCCTGCAGCCGCTTGGCTTGCGTGCCCTTGCCCGCCCCCGGCGGACCCAGAAGGATCAGCTTCACCCGCGCCCTCTCATCGGCGTCCCCTCACCTTGGC
>JAABUQ010006712.1_pt1 | contig 17191 bp, 22 predicted proteins | sample 5560001 | NCBI WGS metagenome assembly JAABUQ01 (sample SAMN10711888, study PRJNA513371) | rock metagenome | isolation source: Antarctica rocks | place: Antarctica: Victoria Land, Finger Mt nord | collected 2015-12-18
TCTAGCAATTTAGCCGAAACCGGATTGACTTCTCTGAGAAATATCACTTTCTAGTCTAATTAGTCCACTTTTTTCTCTAAATCTATTATACAGTAATTATGTAATTGATTTTGTCAGACTACTTATCGCCGTGCAACTTTCGGTTCCCGCGTGGGTGCAGGCGCGTGCCCTGGGAACGTATCAAATGGTCTTCCAAGGGAGCTTGGCGATCGGCAGTGCCATGTGGGGCTTCCTGGCTGAGTCCATCGGCACCCCAACCGCCTTGTCGTGTGCTGCGTTCGGACTCCTGCTGGGAATTCCGTTAGCTCTGCGCTATCGCTTGATGCGGGGAGCGACATCCGATCTGACTCCGGCACTCAATCGGACTGAACCCCAAGTGGTAATTGAATTCCATCCAGAAGAAGGCCCAGTTTTGGTTACGGTTGAGTATCGAATTAACCCGGAACTTGCAGAAGCGTTTATCCAGAAGATCCATGCCCTCCGGGTAGTGCGACTTCGAGATGGCGCAGTTCGGTGGGGCATTTTTCATGACATCGCTGATCCGACTCGTTATCTCGAAACCTTTGTCGTAGAATCATGGTTAGAACACTTGCGCCAACACGAGCGGGTCACTGTGGCGGATCGAGCCATCAGGGAGCAGGTGCTTGCCTTTCATCAGGGTAGTGGCCCCCCGATCGTCTCCCATATGATTTATGCCCGTAAACCGCAAGTAAAGCTACGGAGGACTGGCAAGTGAAGGACTATTACCAGACCCTTGCACGATACAATCGCTGGGCCAACCAACACCTTTATCAGGCAATCGAGCCGCTCTCTGATGCGCAATACCGCCAGGACTATGGTGCATTCTTCCGCTCCATTCGGGGTACCCTGAACCATATCCTGGTTGCCGATCGGATTTGGTTGCACCGGATTACTGGTGAAGGTGATTGTCCATCCCACCTTGATGCCGTTCTGTACGATGACTTGAATACTCTGCGCACAGCACGCGCTTTCGAGGACGAGCGGATAGTGGACATAGTTTCAGCACTCAACGAGCATAGGCTGTGCAATTCATTAGAGTACTGCAACCTCAAGGGTGAGCGGTTCGAGCAACCGCTGATGCTGGTTTTGGGTCATTTGTTCAACCATCAGACACACCACCGAGGACAAGCGCACACGCTATTAACTCAATTGGGTTGCGAGGCACCCGCACTTGATTTAATCTACTTCCTACGTCAAGCTGCTGCCTTGTCACCCTAAGCTAAATAATTAGATCCAAAGCCTGGCGAAAACTAGCCAGTTCTGACTCAAAATCAGTCCCCTCAGCTGCCGCCTCTACTAGGCAATGAGAGGCATGGTCTTTCAGGAGGATCTTAGCCACTTGATTGAGTGCCGAGCGAACCGCCACGATCTGAACGACGACATCCGGGCAAGACCTATCTGCCTCAACCATCTTATAGATCCCGTCAATATGACCTTTGATCCTGGCTAGACGATTGAGTACTTCCCGAGTTTGAGTATGAGACATTAGAATGCCCCTCTAGGGGATATGGACACTAACATTCTAATGGACTTGCTAGAAGCAGAGCGAGTCCATCCAGAAGGGTTACCTTTCAATCTGTTTGCGGTAATCGCTCTCGGCAATTCCTGCTGCGTGCGTGCCCTCCGTTTCGACCATGCCAGGATTGATGGAGTTGACGCGGATCTTGCGTGGACCCAGCTCTTTGGCGAGCGACTTCGTTACGGCATCGACCGCCGCTTTGGTGGCACTATAGACCGAGCTGTTCGCGGTCGCGAGGGTGCTGACGATCGAACTAATATCACTACATATTTACCACTACTAGCGTTCCTTGCTGTGTTCAACGTATGTGCGTAGCACATCATTGATCAAAGTCTGATATCCTTTGTTTTTCGCGTGTTCCTTGAACCACTGAAGGACCTCGGTATCAATTCTGATACTAATTGCTTCAGTTCTCGGCTTTCGCTCCACGAGTTTTGCATTCTTGAAAAACTCCTCATCCAGTTCGGGGATGTCGGAGAAATCAATGTCTTCATCAGACATCGCTTCAAGCTCTTTTGCTCGCTCCTCACTCATAGGAGAGATTTCATCCCTACGTTTGCGTACGATAGTCATAGTAAAGTTTCTTTTCTTGTGTGGTTGCTCAGCGTGCTGAAATAATCCTGATAGCTTCCCCTCTCTCGGTATAAACGACTGTGAGGATCACGGAATACCGGTTTCTTCCAATTCCGATGTACCTTGTTTCTCCATACTCGGCGCGAGTATCAACCGTCTCGTGTATCGGGTAGTCGAAGATTTCAGCGGCTTCCTCAAAGCTGATGCCGTGCTTGGCAACGTTCGCTTTGTTCTTTGAGTGGTCCCATTCAAACTCCATATGTTGTATATACTATGAAGTATATACAAAGTCAATGACTGAGTCCATTAGAGTTCTTGCACTCATCTGGAGAGAGTTCGATGATTGCCCAATCTGGAATTGCCATCCAAAGCAAAATCTATGAGAGTCCAACATCTTTGGTGTATCGGGGTATCAGAGTGCAAGATAATCTAGCGCTCGTCGTCAAAATGCTCAAGCAAGATTATCCCTTTCCCCAAGAACTGACCCGCTACAGACAGGAATATGAAATTACCCGTTCCTCCACCTACAGCGATTTTCAGATTAGTAAGCCACAGGTGTAGTACCACACAGTGGCTTTCTCTGACAGATTGCGTGGCTTATTCGAGCGGCAACCGCTGTAGAAGGAGTTGTCAAGGCATACAGCCAGCAGGACTATGACTATCTTCAAGAAGAAGCATTAGCCTATGAATTAGCTGCCAAATTTTACCTATCTCGGGATCGGGAAAAGTTTGCCCAAACCTATATGAAGGAAGCTCACTACTGCTATGAGCGTTGGGGAGCGACTGCAAAGGTCAAAGATTTAGAAACTCGCTATCCGCATCTGTTTCCTCAGTCGTCAGGCATGGCTCACATGCCAACCCACAAAACTTCTGGCACCACCTCTAGTCGCTCAGACACCACTTTCGATTTAGCGACGGTGCTGAAAGCCTCCCAAGCAATTTATCGTGAAATTGAACTGGATCAGTTGCTCACTTCCTTGATGAAGATCTTAATTGAGAATGCTGGAGCACAAACCGGATTTTTGATTTTGGAAAACGCAGGAGAATGGGTGATCGAAGCGTCTGGTGAACTCAATGCTGGTGATGGTGAGAATGTCTATACTACGCAAGTACTGCAATCTATCCCAACTGCAAATCACCTGCCTGAATCAATTATTAATTATGTTATCCGGACTCATGAAGCTGTCATCTTAAATGATGCGACTCGTGAAGGTAATTTTATCAATGAGCCATACATTCAACACAACCAATCTCAATCTATTTTATGTTTGCCGCTGCTGAATCAAGGTAAGCTCGTCAGTGTTTTGTATCTAGAAAATCAATTAGCGGCTGGAGCATTTACACCGGATCGATCGCAAGTTTTGCATCTGTTATCGACCCAGGCAGCCATTGCACTCGAAAATGCCAAACTCTACTCAAAGCTACGCGCTAGCGAAAGTCAGATGGCTCAATTTCTAGAAGCTGTCCCGGTGGCAATTGCAGTATTGGATGCGGCTGGTCGCCCTTACTACGCCAATCAACGGAGAATTCAGCTAGTGGGTAAAGGGATTGATCCTTCGGTGGCACCGGATCAATTCGCAGAGGTTTATCAATTTTATCTGGCGGGAACTGAGCAAAAATACCCAACTGAGAAACTGCCAATAATCCGGGCGTTGAGCGGCGAGCGCACCACAGTTGATGATATGGAAATTCGCCAAAACAACGCCACAATTCCAGTTGAGGCGTGGGGAACTCCAGTATTTGACGAGCAGGGCAATGTGGCTTATGCGATTGTAGCCTTTCAAGACATCACAGAGCGGAAACAAGCAGAGAAGTTTTTAGAAAATTACAATCAGACGCTGCAACAACAAATTCTTGAGCGAACTCAAGAACTCTCTCAAGCCCTTGAATATCTTAAAGCTACCCAAAAGGAACTCATTCATTCTGAAAAAATGGCAGCTTTGGGAAAACTGATTGCTGGAGTCGCTCATGAAATCAACACACCTCTAGGAGTGATCAACTCTTCAGCGAACAATATTTCCAGATTTTTAAGTCAGGCATTGAGGGAATTTCCGATACTGTTTCAAACTCTTTCTACAGAAGAACAACAGCAGTTCCTGAAACTGTTGCAGCGATCGCTACAAACCCAACTCTCTCTTTCTGCCAGAGAGGAACGTCAAGTCAAAAGTGCCCTGACTCAGCAACTTGAAGCCTCCGAAATTGAGAACGCTGACATGCTGGCGGATCTGCTGGTAGATATGAGAGTATATGACAATTTGGATGCATTCTTGCCGCTGTTAAAGCGAGCGAATGGGTTTGATGTGTTAGAAATCGCCTACAAGCTCTCCGGATTACAACGAGGGATTCAAACCATCAGTACCGCTACAGAGCGCACCTCGAAAGTTGTCTTTGCGCTGAAAACCTACGCCCGCTATGATTCCTCTGGCAAAATGGTTCCCGCCATTGTCACAGAGGGAATTGAAACCGCCATCACGCTTTATCACAATCAAATCAAACATGGCGTGGAAGTGGTTAAAAACTATGCAGAAATGCCGCCGATTTGCTGTTATCCAGATGAACTTAATCAAGTGTGGACAAATCTGATTCACAATGCCCTGCAAGCGATGGACAATCGAGGGATACTCACTATTGATACCGCGCTGCTCGAGCGACAGGTAAAGATCGGTGTCACCGACACAGGTAAAGGAATTCCTGTAGACATTCAATCAAAGATCTTTGACGCTTTTTTTACCACGAAATCCATGGGAGAAGGCAGTGGCTTGGGGTTGCATATTGTCAAAAGAATTATCGAAAAACATTCCGGTCAAATTTCGGTGGCAAGCCAACCCGGTCGAACGACTTTTCAGGTTCTACTACCAATTGAATCGCCTGAGGAAACTCACGCGGATGTTGTCATCGAAGACCTAGAAGGTTGTCGTCATACGATGAAGCAGAAAAAAGTAAACCGAAATGATGCAGGGGAGTCTAGACAAAATTGGGCATATTTCTCGTTAGAAATGAAGCTAAACTACAAACTAGCTTTCGTTGGTTTGCAGATGATTAAGCGCCCTGCTCCCTACACGTCAAAGTCTTGCAGTACCTGTGGAACAATTGGAAAACGTCAACGGCATGTTTTCAATTGTCCGCACGGACCGGAGGCGGAGCGGCTCCGGCTCCGCACTACCATAACTCAGATTTGAATGCCGCCCACAATTTAGCACAGTGGGATGGCTTCTCATGTTCTTTGGATCTACAGACAGTTGCATCTGCAATGGATGCAACCGATTCAGAGAATGGGTGGTTTGGCAACGCCCCGAACTCCATGAATGCTCTGCCCGTGAGGGTAGAGAACTAGACGGGAGAATCCCACTGCTTCTAGCTGTGGGAGTGTCAAAGGAGGGATCTTTCAGTTTCCCTACCTCCAAACTATCCGTTCTCTCAAACCTAAAGCGGTTACAGCTTTCACGTTAACTTAGTGCCATTAGCGTATACCTAAAGGCAGAGGTGTTTGGCATATTCAGTGGACTGTACGGCGGATTTCCAGTGTGTTCACTGAATGCTTGGCTCAATCTTTACTTCCAAGGGTCAGTAGATTTAATTGCATATTCTCGGTAGCTTAGGGTGGTAAGAATTCAGAGGAAATCACAATTGAAACCGAATGGTGTTGCTTTCCAAAGATTGCTCTATAGTTTGATAACTGGGTTAATAATCGGTTTATTAGGCGGTATTCCAGCAGGCTGGATGATTCATCGGTTCTATACTGGACAGCGCTTTGCCCAGACACTAGTTTGTAGGGAGAGGAATAGAAACCAGCCCGGATATATTGTTGATGCTAATTGCGGCTCTGGCCTTTAGATAAGGTAATGGTCAATTTCGACGCCTATAAATGGAAAAACCGTTTATTATTAGTATTTGCTCCGGTCGAAGATAACCCCGCCTATCAAAGGCAGATGCAGATGCAGATGTTTGAAGGGCAAAGAGCTAAGTTTGAAGACCAGGACTTGCTGATTGTGGAGTTGCTAGAGTATGTAAAAGCTGCATAGATACTCAGCCAGTGTGACGCAGCTCAAATCCGTTCTCGGTTTAACGTAGACCCATAAAAGTTTTCTGTAACTCTGGTAGGTAAGGATGGCATATCCAAGCACCGATATGTATCTCCTGTCTCGCCTATAGATATTTTCGCCGAGATTGATCCTATGCCAATGTGACAACAGGAAATCTGATTGCCTACCAGCTAAATAGTGCTTACGTTTGGCTCCCTGATGCAAGTACCAACACACATTACCAGAGAGCCAAAAACATTACGCTTTTCTGGCAATGACGATAGTCAAAGAAGCAACTAAGGCTCCAACTGCTGCGATCGCTGCTGCTACTGGAAATATAACAGCAGTGACTGCGCCACCTACCAACCCAACGGTCAGAGGAATTTCTACCAGTGTGCGTCCCGATCCATTCTTGATAATGAGGTAACGAATGTTCCCTTGGCGGAGCAGTTCCTTGACCTTCGCGACTACGGCATCGCCACTAATCTTCAATTCTTCTACCCGAACTTTTTCTTCTGTCTGAACTGAGGGTTCTACAGAAGTTGAGCCAACCTCAAAGGATGCCACTCTATCTTCAATCCGCTCTGCTTGGTCGTTCATAATCTTGGTTAAGCCGGGTTAAAACCAGCCTTGAATCCTTGTACTTCGATCATGTCTGATCCCCACAGCAAACAACAAGCAAGAGAACCCTACACTTGCTGGTGGTATTTCCCTCCACACCCAGTTCTCCAGGATTGCTAGAGCGCCGAGCGATGGAAATGTACTTGCCGCCAGTGTCCGTCTTGCCGCTGCCAGACGCGTGTTTCCTCAAATCGCGTGGTCATTGGCACTCCGTTGGCATTCACCTGCTGATTGAGCCGCACATACGCCACGATTGCCATGTCGCCCATAACCCGGACTTTAGGTGCAATCATTGTCGTGTGAGACTCACCTTTGACGCCACCAAGCTTAAAATAGAAATGATGGAACTCTAGTCCCTCTACTAACTGACCAAGCGCTTCTGGCTCAAAGGCTGTTAGCGTCGGCTCACTTAGTTGCTTGTAGGTGGCCCAGTCAGCTTGGGCAATGCTATCGAGCAATCGTCGATTGAGTTGCAATAATTCCTCAGTCACTGCGTCAGACATTGCTGATGATTTCCCCCTTTCAACACAACAGCGTAAAGAACGAGTCCGACAGATGGTCACTTCACCTACGGCTCTACAGCTTAGAACTAACTTTTGATTTGGCATAATCGCATGTCCCTAGATTGGCAGTTCCAGCGTCGTTTGGGTAACCGCCCTCACAATCTGATGCCTTTCCTGGCAATATCGCTCCTCCTACATGGGATCGTGTTCTTAGGTTTAGCGATCTACTGGCATAGGAGCGTAAACCATCCACTCCGGATTGAGCCAGACTCACTGCTCCCAGTCAAATTTATTGACTTGCCACCAGATAAAGTAGCCCAGAAGCCGCCGCCAGATGCAAAACATTTTGCCTCTAACAACTCAAGAGCTGGTGGTAAAGCCGGTCGCCAACTGCCGAGCGCGACAGGGGGCATTGCGGCAAGACCTACTACTCCTCAGGCTTCAAGCCAGCCAAGTTTAACCCACTCAAGATCATCAATTCCCCATCCCATTCAGTCTGATAAACCACTCCAGCAGCCTCAGCCAGCACCGTTAGTGGTTCCCCTACCACCTGTAGGTAGTCGCCCGAAGAATAGTCCTCCACCTGTGGCTTCGACTGAGCCCGAACCGCAACCGAGCGACCAGCAGCCGTCACCGCCACCCAGTCCTGTAGTAGTCCGCCCAGAACCCGCCCCAAAGCCTGATCGCCTTGCAGTCGATAGTCGCCCGAAGAATAGTCCTCCACCTGTGGCTCCGACTGAGCCCGAACCGCAACCGAGCGACCAGCAGCCGTCACCGCCGCCCAGTCCTGTAGTAGTCCGCCCAGAACAAGTCCCAAAGCCTGATCGCCTTGCAGTCGATAGTCGCCCGAAGAATAGTCCTCCACCTGTAGCTCCGACTGAGCCCGAACCGCAACCGAGCGACCAGCAGCCGTCACCACCGCCCAGTCCTGTAGTAGTCCGCCCCGAACAAGTCCCAAAACCCGCTCCCCTTGCACTCGATAGCCACCCGAAGCCTAGTCCACCACCTGTGGCTCCGACTGAACCTAAACCGCAACCTATCTCTAGCCCGCCATCGCGGCAGCAGGCCACTCCTGGAGTAAGCCGTACCAAACATCCCCCAACTACCGATCGCTTAGCGTTCGGTAGCCGCCCGAATAGCAGTCTACCCGCAGCTCCGACTGAGTCGAAACCGAAATCCAGTAGCCGTCAGTCATCAAGTCAGGGTGCCGCTAGTCTTCTAGGCGGCCCTGTTACCCTAGCTGACCGCGATCTCCCGGGAGATCGCGGAGATAATCCCCCAAATGCCAATCGCCTAGCACTCGATTCTCCGGGAGCCGATGCTCGCCAAGACGACGTACTTGGCCCCTACCTAGAGGCGTTGAAGCGACGAGTGGAAAGGCAATGGCGCCATGAAAACCCTAATTCCTCTACTGAGACCATAGTTGTTTTTTCCATCAACCGCACTGGTCAAGTTACCGATCTGAGCATGCGCCGGGGCTCTGGTTCTAGCCGGGTAGACCAAGCGGCAGTGAACGCGATTCAGCGAGCGGCTCCCTTTGCACCTTTACCTGCAGGCTATCGACCGCTTCAGCTTAACATCGAATTTACTTTTAGCATTTTTGACATTAATATAAGCCCTAGTGGCTATTAATTGCGACCGATGAAACGTCCGCCATCTGCTATCACCAAAATCAGCCGCAGCGGATAGTCAGGCGGGATTTGCAAGTCTGCTCGTGGAACTGCCACCTCTAGGCAGAGATCGAGAGCCACCAAGGCGCAACTGTCACGGGGATGTCGAAGAGAGCAGGGAAAGCAGGCGGAACAGAAGAGCCCCCTGTCTCTTCGGTACGCTCAGCGCTTTATATTACCTGCTCGACTTCAGCAATTTCCGGGATCATTTCCCGCAGTCGGCGCTCAATACCCATTCTCAGCGTCATTGTTGAACTAGGGCAGGAACCACAGGCTCCCTGAAGCCGCAACTTTACGACTGGACCATCTAGTTCTACCAGTTCTACATTGCCCCCGTCAGACATCAGGTAGGGGCGCATTTCATCCAAAACTGTTTCCACGTTGTCGTTTGTAAGTTCCATTGTTTGATACCTCGTTTACCTTACAGAGTCTTATTTTCCCAGGTGATTATATCGATCCTAGATCCAATTGCTGCGATCGTCTGCGCTACAAAGATTAACCCTATACAGTTGCCGGTTCTAGCAGCTTCACATTGGAGAAGTTGAACTCGGTTGTCGTTTGCTCCCCGCCCTTATCGGATTGAACAACTTGCTTGGTCATTACATAGTAGTCGCCAATCTTCTCGTAAGTGTCTTCAAATTTGAGGACGTTGGTAATTTCATCTAGGGTTGGCTGGCGGAAGACGGCATCGTAGCGCGATGCTAGATAGCCTTTCCCGGTATCTAAGCTTTCGTAAGTATCAATCACAAAAGCCATCCGACCCATGACTCGGCTGACTTGGCAAATTTCGGTTCCCCGGATCTTGTAATTGGACCCCATCGAGTCGCCCTTGACCAGAATTTCAACCGCGCCGGTTTCGTCCTGCTTACCTAAGTTAAACTCGTTTTTCCCGTGAGCCTGCTCAAACATCGCCCGTTTGCGGTGAGTTACAATGTCCCGCAATTGGGTATAGATGCTCTCTTGTACCTGCTCATCTTCGATCCCAGTGACTTCTACACTGAGGTTGCGGTTAATGCGAACCTTGCCAGTGTAGACTTCGTCTCCCTGCTTAATTTGAACATCCGCGCTGTAGCCGGGAAATTTCTGATCCCAGGTGTAGCGATTTTCGTAAGCCGCCTGGAATAACTCTTTAGCACTACTTTGCTCTGTCATGAAACCGTTTTGACTTCAACTTCCTTTACAGTTTGACATACTCCCCATCCATGATGCTGCTGGGGGGCGTCTTAGAGGCGGTGGACTTCTTGGATTGGGCCACGCTCAAACTGGGATATGAAGCTGCGGTGGGCAAACACTTGTCTGCTGAGGAGTTGGAAGGCTTGGAAGTCATCGTTGCGATGGCACACTATAAGTGAAAGCAAACGCAGCACACTACACATGGAAGAAGGCGTTGACTAACGGAGGTAGTGACCGGCTTAACCGGAAGGAGGAAAAATGTTGACAGAATACATCAATGCCGCGATGCACCAGGCCAAATATAGGTTGATTGGTGATGGGACTTTTTTCGGGGAGATTCCAGGGTTAGATGGGCTTTGGGCTAGCGCCGAAACCCTAGAGGTTTGCCGAGACGAATTAGAAGAGTCATTGGAGGAGTGGCTGCTGTTGGGATTGCAGCTAGGTCATCCAATTCCAGTAATAGATGGCATTAACCATATTTTCACCTTAACCTAAAACTCCAAAAAGCCATCGCCTGGTGGTGCTGAAACCATCACTGGTTGTTGATACAGTGGCACCGTGAACGTGACTGTTGAACCGAGTCCTTCACCCATGCTGTAAAAATTCACCGTACCCCCCATTGCCTCTACCAGCTTCTGGGAAATTGTCAGTCCCAAACCAGTACCACCATACTGGCGGGTCCGAGAGCCATCCACTTGACTGAACGATTGAAACAGTTTGTCTTGTTTGTCCAGAGAAACGCCGATGCCTGTGTCTGCTACGCGCACTTTCACTAGGCCAGGGAGTTCCTGGTTTTGAAATATGACCTTTCTCGCAATCACATCAGCGCTAATGGTGATGCCGCCTTCATGAGTGAATTTAATGGCGTTACTCACCAAATTCAGCATCACTTGCAGCAGTCGCTGGTAGTTGCCGTGGACGATAATTTCATCGGCAGTCGCAGGTATTTGAATCTGTAAGCTCAAGTTCTTCTGCTCAGCCTGGGTACTGGTAAAGTCATTCATATCATTGAATAGCTCATCCAGTTTCACAGGTCCCAATTCTAGATCCAGTTTGCCAGCTTCGATCTTGGCGATGTCCAAGATATCGTTGATAATGTTGAGCAGATGGAGGGCGGAACGGTAAGCCTCCTGGATAAAGTCCATCTGTTCTTCTGGATCGTCTGCCATTCCCTCCAAAATCAGCTTCAAGAAACCAATCATGCCGTTGAGGGGGGTGCGGATTTCATGGGAGGTATTCGCCAGAAACTCGCTTTTGAGGCGAGAGGCTTCTTCGGCTTGTTGGCGGGCTTTCTCCAGCTCTTTGTAGAGTGTGGCATGGGCGATCGCCGTCCCTACCTGCTCCGCCAACTCCCGCACTAGTTCAATCTCAGCTGTTGTCCACTGGCGGGGGCGATCGCACTGCTGCAGACTGATCAATCCATTTGGTCGGTCTTGATAGCAAGTGGCAACCACCAGCACTGACTGCTGCTGGTAGTCAGGAGGCTGTGTCTGGTTGACTACAATCGGATCTAGAGTCTCCAGGGCCCGACACAATGAAGGCTGATGAGCGATCGCGAGTTCTAACCCCAACATTGAGCGAAACTCGGTGCGGACGTACTCTGCTACTACTGAAATTCCTGCACAGTCTGGCTTATATGGATAGATGACGCAGCGGCTTACACCTAGAGCCTCTCCCAGACTGTCAACAGTTTGCCGCCAAATGGTATCTAGATCTAGTGTGCGCCGAATATTCCGAGCGATTTGAGTCAGCAGTTTCTTAGATTGATCCATACTTAGAGCTATGGCTTGGGCGGCAGTTTCGGCTTCAGCGCTAGCTATTGGTTCGCCAACTGTTGCCTCCAGCAACCGTCCCATTACCAGAACCGTGGTCGCATTACCCTTTGACGGTAAGATCGGACTAATGACCAGTTCGAACCAAAAGAACTGCTGCCCGTAGCTAAATAGGCAGCGGCAGATCTCAGGAACCAGACCGACCAAAACCCGCTGCACTCGCTTCAGATAAGGAGCCGTCTCCACGGGACCGAAATTTTCACCCACAGGAAGATGTCCCAAGACTTGCTCTTGGGTTAAACCTCGTAGCTCAGCTTCCTGCCAGTAAAATGACAGATAACGACCGCTTGCCTCCTGGCTAAAGATCAGCTCCGCTCCTAATCCTGATATTGATTCAACCCGATTAGTAGCATATGACGCCAAATCGGTTGAGCCAGAAAGCGGTGGTGGGAAATCAGCAGTCACACTCATTACTCACGTTAGATAGACAAACTCTAAGTATTATGGTACGGAACACTTGCTTAGAGTTTGGCATAAAATCTAACACCTTGGGGGTTTTTACCCTGAGGTAGAGGCAGAAATCAAATCCTGGTTTTTGCCTTTTTCGCACTTAGCACCTAATCATTCCACTCGCCTCGTGGCGGCACAGGCGTTCGCTGGAGGGTGCGGCTTAGTTCATCATCTCTTTGGGTTTCGCCCCGAAGCCACTGTCGGATTGCGACTTCTATCACTTTACTAGGCTCATTTGTCAGGTGTTGGAGTTGGTCTAGTAATTCAGCATCTAGGTGGATGGAAATTTCTACCTTATCTTCTGAGCGAACCGAATCAGTGGCATTCTCTTTCATATGTCAAACATCATTGTGAGCGCAGACGGCGTTCTGCCAGTAAACTGAGAAAGCATTAAAATGCGTTAAGTAGACCAACGATCCAACCTTGGTTGCCGCTTAATTAAAGAAATATGACCGACGTCCCCGTCTCTCGCATTCGCAATTTCTCTATTATTGCACACATTGACCATGGGAAATCTACTCTCGCCGACCGCCTATTGCAGACCACAGGCACGGTAGAGCAGCGGCAGATGAAGGAACAGTTTCTCGACAATATGGATTTGGAACGCGAGCGCGGCATTACGATCAAGCTACAAGCGGCTCGGATGAACTATAAGGCTAAGGATGGTCAGTCGTACGTCCTGAATCTGATTGATACACCGGGTCATGTGGATTTTTCTTATGAAGTGTCGCGATCGCTGGCTGCTTGCGAAGGCGCGCTGCTAGTCGTAGATGCCTCCCAAGGGGTGGAGGCGCAAACGCTGGCGAATGTTTATTTAGCCTTGGACCATAACCTGGAAATTATTCCGGTCCTCAATAAAATCGACCTACCTGGAGCCGAACCAGAGCGGGTAATTGGGGAAATTGAAGAAATCATTGGACTGGATTGCAGCGGTGCGATTCTAGCTTCCGCGAAAGAGGGGATTGGCATTGATGAGATTCTAGAGGCGATCGTCCAGCGAGTCCCAACGCCCCAAGACACGGTCACTAAACCTCTACGGGCACTGATTTTTGATAGCTACTACGACAGCTATCGGGGAGTGATTGTTTATTTCCGGGTGATGGATGGTAATGTCAAAAAGGGCGATCGCATCCGGCTCATGGCTTCTGGCAAAGAATTCGCAATTGACGAGCTAGGTGTCTTGTCTCCTACCCAGAAGCAGGTAGAGGAACTTCATGCTGGAGAAGTGGGCTACCTAGCAGCGGCGATTAAAGCCGTAGCCGATGCCAGAGTTGGGGACACAATTACACTAGCCGCTGCCCAGGCATCTGCTCCCCTACCGGGTTACACAGAAGCCAAGCCGATGGTGTTTTGCGGTTTGTTTCCTACTGATGCCGACCAGTTTGAAGACCTCCGGGAGGCGCTGGAAAAGCTGAAACTCAACGATGCGGCGTTACACTACGAACCGGAAACATCAAGCGCTATGGGGTTCGGCTTCCGCTGTGGCTTCTTAGGACTACTGCACATGGAAATCGTGCAGGAGCGCCTAGAGCGAGAGTATGACCTCGATTTGATTATTACAGCCCCATCGGTGGTTTATCAGGTAACAACTATCAAAGGGGAGGTGCTATACATCGATAACCCCAGTACCTTACCGTCTCCGAATGAACGGGAAAAAATTGAAGAGCCTTATGTCCAAGTGGACATGATTACACCGGAAGGCTATGTTGGCACTTTAATGGAGTTGTGTCAAAATCGGCGCGGTGTCTTTAAGGATATGAAGTACTTGACTCAAGGACGGACAACGCTGAGCTATGATTTACCGCTAGCGGAAGTCGTCACTGACTTTTTCGACCAGATGAAGTCCAGGTCTCGTGGCTACGCTAGTATGGAATATCACTTGATTGGCTACCGCGATAATCCTTTAGTGCGCTTGGATATCCTGATCAATAATGACCCGGTTGATTCCTTGGCGATGATTGTTCACAGGGACAAGGCTTACGGTGTGGGACGGGCACTGGCGGAAAAACTCAAAGAGCTGATTCCACGCCATCAATTCAAGGTACCGATTCAGGCGGCGATCGGGAGTAAAGTCATTGCCAGCGAACAGATCCCTGCCATCCGGAAAGATGTATTAGCTAAATGCTACGGCGGCGACATTAGCCGCAAGAAGAAGCTGCTCCAGAAGCAGGCAAAAGGTAAAAAGCGGATGAAAGCGATCGGCACGGTCGAAGTCCCCCAGTCTGCTTTCATGGCAGTATTACGCCTAGAACCGCAATGATCGTTTCGCTAGCGTTAGCCATCGAATATATCGGCAGCACTTCTTGTGCCAGGTCTCCCAGCAAAGCCAATGAGCCTATACATCAATCCGCACTGCCAGAAACTTCGAGAATCATCCTAAGCAATGAACACTAAACTGGTTGAATCTCTTGTACAAATTATTAGGGCTCTCTCAGGAGAAGAACGAATGCTGCTCGAAGAAAAACTGTTTGGGAATGCCTCAGAGCCTGCAACTCGTGACCTGATGCAAATTGCCCTGAGCGGTGGAGCCTTTAACTTTCTGCACGATGAACCTGACCTCTATACTCTTGAAGACGGAGAACCCATCCAGTGTCCCTGAAAAAGGGAGACATCGCCTTAGTTACATTCCCATTTACAGACTTGCGGCAAACAAAACTGCGTCCTGCTGTAGTGCTATGGGTAGACTCTATGGGTGATGATGTTACCCTATGTTTCATTTCATCTCAAAACCTCTTGAGTTTAAGTCTGGGAGAATTTGCCCTAGAGCCTTCAGATACAGAGTTTCAAGGCACTGGACTGCGGGTTGCTTCTAAAGCTAGAGTCACTCGAATTGTTACCCTTGAGCGCAGGTTAATTACCAGACGCTTAGGTAAATTAGGGACAAGTCAAACTCAGCAATTGAATGCTGCTATGCTCGAAGCTTTTCAAGTTGCGTAGCATTGTGATTAAGTGTTTGACCGAAGAAATCAAGCGCTCTGCATTGCCCTAGAGCTAATGGCAATTATCGTTCCTAATACTTCCGTCAGGCATTGTCGTATTGCAGAACGTCGCCCCACTCAGGTTTTTAGTCAACTTGGCATTGAGCAGGTTTGCCCGTTCTAGGTTGGCATTTCTCAAGCTAGCATATTCTAGATTTGCCTCTTCGAGGTTAGCCCCTACTAATTTTGCACTTCTGAAACCTGTGTATTCTAAGTTAGTCCGACTCAGGTCAGCTTCACTCAGGTCAGCTTCATGCAGGTATGACCTGGTCAGATTTGCCCCACTCAGGTTTACCCCACTTAGGTTGGCGCCAGTCAGATCCACACAGGACAGGTTCGCCCCCGAAAAATCTCTATCTCCTGCTGCATAGCGCTTTAGTAGTTCATCTGCATCCATACAACTTCCTCTAAATTAACCATCTTAATAATGCCAGAATGGGAAGATGACTGCTTGGAGGCAACTAGTGACTAACCGTCCCATCTACCTCGATGGCCACGCTACAACACGCTTGGATGAACGAGTGCTAGCAGCGATGCTGCCCTACTTCACCGAACATTTTGGCAACCCATCCAGTATCAACCATTTCTACGGGTGGGAAGCAGAAGCAGCCGTCAAACAAGCCAGACAAGTGTTAGCAGAAGCAATTCACGCTACACCAGAAGAAATCATCTTCACCAGTGGGGCAACAGAAGCAAATAACTTAGCCATCAAGGGCGTCGCCGAAGCCTATTTCCAAAAAGGACGCCATATCGTCACGATGCAAACCGAGCATAGCGCTGTCCTTGACCCCTGCCAATACCTACAATCGCTCGGCTTTGAAGTCACATTCCTCCCAGTCCAGAGTGATGGGCTGATTGATTTAACTCAGCTCGAACAAGCTTTGCGTCCCGACACGATTTTAGTTTCGGTGATGGCAGCTAACAACGAAATTGGAGTGTTGCAGCCACTGGCAGAAATTGGGGCAATTTGTCGCGATCGCCAGGTCCTCTTCCACACGGATGCCGCTCAAGCTATTGGCAAAATCTCTCTAGATGTAGAGGCGATGAAAATTGACCTCCTGTCTATGACTGCCCACAAAGTCTATGGTCCTAAGGGAATTGGCGCACTCTACGTCAAAAGACGCCATCCAAGAGTGCAGCTGACTCCTCAACTACATGGCGGTGGGCATGAGCGTGGGATGCGCTCTGGCACTTTGTACCCACCTCAGATTGTGGGGTTTGCCAAAGCAGTAGAAATCGGGCTGGCAGAACAAGTTACAGAAACGGCACGGTTGACCAAGCTGAGGCAAAAATTGTGGCAACATCTCAGCCAGTTAGATGGTATTCATCTCAACGGGCATCCTACGCAGCGACTCCCCGGTAACCTCAACATCAGCGTGGAAGGCGTTGATGGAGCAGCGCTGCTACTGGGATTGCAACCAGTGATGGCAGTCTCTTCTGGTTCAGCTTGCTCTTCGACAACAACTGCTCCTTCTCACGTCTTGACAGCACTGGGACACTCAGAACAACTAGCTTATGCATCCGTGCGGTTTGGCATCGGACGCTTCAATACAGCAGATGAAATTGACAAGGTATCACAATATGCGATCGCAACCATCACTAGTCTGCGGCGCCAAGCTGACTACCCTTTAGAAAAAATTTCGGTCTATAACATAGCGAAGATTAAGTAGGCGTTTTTTTAGCAATTGGACAAAAACCAACGCGTAACCGTTCACGGGGTTGAATTGAGGAGTTGAGCAAATAGCGGAGTGCTGTTAGGCTAACGAGATGGAAGAGAACTCACCCAGCTCAATAGAAGAGGTCAGCCAAGCGGACTGGGAAAAGACACC
>JAABUQ010006713.1_pt1 | contig 17190 bp, 19 predicted proteins | sample 5560001 | NCBI WGS metagenome assembly JAABUQ01 (sample SAMN10711888, study PRJNA513371) | rock metagenome | isolation source: Antarctica rocks | place: Antarctica: Victoria Land, Finger Mt nord | collected 2015-12-18
GCAGCGACGAGCGGAGTCGTTATTCCGCTGGCTGCCGCTCCCGAAGCGCTCGATGGCTACATTCAGGTCACTGCCAACCTTCAGCGTTTACGCGACGCACTTGATTTGCCAATCTCTGTCGTCGCCGTCGTGCCGACGCGCTTCGATCACCGCCTGCGTATCGCTCGCGACGTGCTCGAAGCCGCACGCGGCCTTTGTAACGGGACGTTGACGTCACCAATTCGCGAGAATGTCGCGCTGCGCGAACTCTTCGGACATCGTCAACCGATTCGGACGTACCGTCCTGATTCGACGGGCGCCGTTGATTACGCAGCCGTCGCTACAGAGGTGTTACAACGTGTCCACTAAGAGCGCCATCGGCGATCTCGCCGGCATCATCGGCGGTCCGGTCGAGCCGCCGGCAGCGGCCTCGAAACCCAAACCGCAACCACGAACCGCTCGCGCGCCATCGCCACCGACCGCGAACGTCGTCGAGATTCAGCCTCGGCTGCTCGAAGACCCCGACGAGCACTCCGATCGCATCACAGTTATTTTGCCCATTTCGTTGCTAACGCAAGTCGATGGACGCGTTGCCACGCTGCGGCGGAAGAAGAAGGTCAGCGTGAGCGGATACATCGAGGCGGCGCTCCGCGAGCTCCTTGCAAAGGGCGAACACGATATCGAGGCGCTCGAACGTTATCGGATCACAGCTCGTCGTTCCGTTTCGAAAGTCCGATGATGGCGACGTTCGCTGACATTGAGGAAATTAAGCGCCGAGCGGCCGCGAACGCATCTCGCAGTTCCGCCGAAAGCACGCCTTCGCCCAACAACGGGGCGCTCGCGCCAATTAAACATCCGCAACAGGATTTTTTCCTCGCCCAGATTTTCGATGCGCCGCTCAAAGACGATCACGCAACGATGGAACATCCGATGTTCTCACTCTCGAAGACACCAGACCTCAAGATTCGCGTCTACGAGCATAACGGGAACAGCATCACAATCACGCCGAGCGCGGCCGGCCTAGCGACAATTTGGGATAAAGACATTTTACTGTTCACGATCTCGTGTCTCGTCGAAGCGCAAAATCGTGGTCTCCCTATCGGTCGTTCAGTCCGCCTTCGCGCTCGCGATCTCTTAGTGTACTGCAATCGCGGTACAAGCGGTGCCGAATACGATGCTCTCGCAAAAGCTTTCGAACGACTTGCCGGAACGCGCATTCGGACGGATATCACGACGGGCAAGAAACGATCGCGGCATGGTTTTGGCTTGGTTGAGTCCTGGTCGATCGTCGAACGAACGACTAGCAATCGTATGGCTTCGATCGAGCTAACGCTCTCAGAATGGCTCTATAATGCCATCGTGGCAACCGAAGTCCTCACCTTGTCGCGCGACTATTTTCGGCTCCGCAAGGGCCTTGAGCGACGACTGTACGAGCTCGCGCGAAAGCATTGCGGGCTGCAAGCGAGGTTCACGATCGGACTCGATACGCTGCATAAGAAGTCAGGAGCTACCTGCTCGCTTCGAGAGTTTCGGCGGCAGATTCTTGAGATTATGACTGACGGCGCGCTTCCGGATTACAGCATGACGTTCGATAAATCTAAAGATCTTGTGACGCTTTGGACTCGCGACGGTGGAAAACGACTGCGGCGCATGATTCAAGACGTTCGTGATCGCGGCATTTCAACGCTCGATGAAGCCTCGGGCTAGCCATGTCGAAACTCGCTGATGCTGCATTCGAATGGCTCAAGCGAAACGGTCACCCGAATGGCGTGTCCACCAAAGATCTCTGGAACGGGATGCGACTAGCGTATCCCGAGCTCACTGCGTCATCTGAGATACGCAAAACCCCGAGAAATACGCTAATTCGGGATTTGCGCCTCGACCCATGGGAGCGTTTCTCGGTGAATAACGGACACGTGGCGGTGCTGAAGCCTGAATGGCAACGCGGCGACAAAACGCTGCGCCAGCGACTCCAACCATGACGTCCCTATTGCCAAACGTTTATTCCGTCGCGATAGGGAGCTCGTCATGTCATCAGCAAACACCTGAACACTATGAGTAGCACCTTAGCGCCGGCGACCGTCGCTCCACCGCAACCACGCTTCACAAAGCGCTACGGCGACCTTGGCGAAGGTAAGACTAACGGCGTCACTTACACGCCAAAACTTCTCGCGGATTTTGTCGCCGAGCAAATCGCAAATGCAGCAAGTCTTGAAGTGAGCTCCACGCCTCTTCGAATCCTAGATCCAGCTGTCGGCGACGGAGAGCTACTTCTCAGTCTTCTCAACGTGCTGGTCGCGCGATCGCATCATAGTTTTACGGTGTACGGTTTCGACACGTCCAAGAGTGCTTTAGACCGGACACAGCAGCGTCTTTCAACGACCTTCCCGCAAACCGACCTACATCTGACGCACGACAGTTTCTTGAACTTCGTTGCAGGCTATGCGGTCGACGATGGAATTACGCTTTTCCCGCAACCTGCAGCACCTCGCTTCGACCTCATAATCGCAAATCCACCGTACGTCCGAACGCAAATTATCGGTGCCGACGCAGCACGTCGACTCGGCGAATGTTTTGGACTCACCGGACGGGTTGATCTCTATCACGCGTTCCTCATCGCGATGGGCCAGGTACTTACGCCCAAAGGTACAGCGGGGATAATCGTTTCGAATCGCTTCATGACGACAAGGGGTGGCGCGAGCGTTCGTTCGGCCCTAAAGGCACGCCTAGCCTTACGCCACATATGGGATCTAGGAGACACGAAACTATTCGACGCCGCGGTCCTACCTGCCGTAATTCTCGCCAACGGCCGCAGCGCGTCGTCGCCAGCGCAAGCGCACTTTACGTCGATATACGAAACTGACCATTCACCAAACCTCGAGGCGTCCACGCCAATCGCGGCGCTCGCACAAAGCGGCATCGTGCAGCTTTCAGATATGCGCCGATTTCGCGTACAGCACGGTCGGCTAGAAGATAAGGGTCCATCTAGCGACATATGGCGGCTCTCCACCGACGCTGGAGATGCGTGGCTAGCGTGCGTTCTAGCACACAGCTGGGGAACATTCCGCGACCTCGGCAAAGTGCGTGTCGGTGTAAAGACTTGTGCTGATAGGGTCTTCATTCGAAGCGATTGGGAGGACATGGCGCAGCGGCCAGAGCTGCTACGTCCTCTAACCACTCATCATATTGCGCGTTCCTTTAGAGCCACGCGATCGGCGACATCGACCAATATTCTATATCCGCACGAAAGCGCTGATGGGCGCCGGCGTCCCGTAGACTTGCGGCAATACCCGAACGCAAACGCGTACCTCGAGGAGCATCGTGCCGTCTTAGAAGCAAGGGGATACGTTACGGCTTCCGGGCGTCGGTGGTACGAAATTTGGGTGCCCCAAGATCCTGCTGCTTGGAACGCGCCGAAGCTCGTCTTCCGCGACATTTCAGAACGTCCGACGTTTTGGATTGATCTGGACGGAACGGTCGTAAATGGCGATTGTTATTGGCTCGTCGCGAAGCACCGCGACCAAGAGTCACTGCTTTGGCTAGCCGCGGCCGTCGCGAACTCGACGTTCGCTGAAGCGTTCTACGATCACCGCTTTAACAATAAGCTATATTCGGGGCGCCGCCGGTTCATCACTCAATATGTCGAAGAGTTCCCGCTACCTGATCCCACAACGAACCTTTCGCAGGATATCATAGCTCTCGCTCAAAGCATTTTTGCGGAGCTTGAGACCGCCACTGAGGCGCGGCCGCTGGTGCAACAGCTCGACGAAATGATCTGGGACGCTTTCGGCTTAATCAAAGAATTTCGCGGGTAGCGGAATTTGAAGTTTCGCGTTCAGCACTTTGCCTTGGAATTGTCGAAAGCGCTTGAAGAAACTCTCGCCGGTTGTCAAGAAGAGATTCGTAAGTTCAATGTACCCGCCAGCGATCGTCGCGTAGAACACCGCATATCGAACGTCACAGTGACGCACTTGCTGCCCACGAATCATTGGAACATCGAGAGCTTCGATACTATCTGGCCGCACGAGTCCAAGGTCGATCGTTGGCGAGGTCTGCAGCTTCACTTCTAAAATTTGATGGCGAACATCGGGAAATTGTCCGTCATCTTGATAGCTACTATAACCCAACGCGGCACACACCATCTGGTGTAATTTGCCGCCTCGATTGCGCTCTTGATCTGCGCCGAGGTCGACAAAGCGCTCATCCACCAATAAGGCTAAGCGTTGAAATATCTCCGCGATCGGCAACAATTCGCCGGCCTGCGGCTGCTTCACAGGGGTAGCGACTGATCGTATATCAACGGCTGCGTCTACGAAGGAAGCAACACGCTCGGTATCTGTTGACGTCACAAGCTCGGTTTTCGCGAGACCGGGTATGCACTGTGCCTGATACTTGCTCGTCAGGGTTCCGGTCGTGTCGAGCAGCGCGAGCGTGTCGCCCGTAACTACCTTCACCCGGCTGACGATGCCGGCGTCCGTCACGCGGACGATGACGTAACGTCTTGTAGGGGAGAGTTCTTCATTCCAGACCTGCAAGTTATTTGCTTTTTGAACGTACGTATCGAAGAATTGGCCGGGAAATCTCGGTTTAGTTTTCTTGAAAGATGTTGGGAGAGGGTAGCCCAAAGCGGCACACACCTTCCCCTTTAAGACCTTGGAACGCGTTCGCAGCGGCATTCCGCCGAGGTTTAATCCACGCAAGGCTTCATTAAGTAGCTCTTCAAGTTCCGGCGTTGGTATCCAAAGCTGAGGATCCCCGACGACAATCGGATCGTAGATAGTAAGACCGCTGGCGCGTATAGCGTCAACGTATGCCTGAGCTTCCATCCTCGAAGTGACCCTCGTAAGCTTTTTGTGTCAGGAGATGGGGGACTGACACACCGAGGGCCCTCGCAAACGCTTCTAGCGTACTTAGGGTTACGTTTCGCTCACCACGTTCAACCGATCCGACGTATGTCCGGTGCAAGCCGCAGAGCTCCGCGAATTCCTCTTGCGAAAGGTCCCGCGCACGTCGGTACCCTCGCAGATTCGCTGCAAGGGTCGCCGTCAAGCGCTTTCCGGGCTTGCGGAGGCTTTGTCGGCGTTTTGGCTTCGAACGGGTTCCTGAAGGCATGTCAACGGCCTCAATGCTTGGGCCGATGATGCCTTTAAGTCTACAGACTATGAGTAGCGAGACGAGCGCGGCCGTGGAGAGCGGTCATCCCGAAACCGACCCCTTTTGGGATGATTCTCCAACCTAGGCGCGAAGCGGCTTTGCGTGTCCCGAAAGTCCGTCCCGAAACGGAAAGCCGGAATTCCGCTCGACGAGCTGCTCGCCGCGCACGCCGGCGGCGACGATCGGCTCGAGACCCTCATGCGCCGCTACAGCGGTTCGGTGGTGCCGGCGTCGACGCTAGGTGCGAAGTCCGCCAAGGGGCCGAACCCGATTAAAAAGGGCTCAAAGAAAGCCCCAGGAGCGCGTTTGGCTCGGCTGGACGACTCCCAGGTCATCCCGATCGCCGAACCGCGCCTCATCGGTTACGCGCGCGTCTCCACAGACGAGCAGACAACGGCGCTACAGCTCGACGCGCTGCGCGCGGCCGGATGCGGCGCGATCCACGAAGATTCGGCCTCCGGGGCGTCACGATCACGCCCGGGTCTCAGCGTACGAACCACGTACAAACCTGGGCAGTACCCCGTACCGAAAACGCATACGCGCGACCGTGCAGATTGACGGTCAGGTGCACGGTCGCGCGTGCGTGAGTAGGGTTATGAACTCTGGCACAGGGCGGTCCGTGAACGATCGGTGAGGTTCACAAATCCTGTCTACCCGGCCATACGGCTCTTGTCGGTCTGTCGGAGCCGAGCCCTCAGGGCTCAGCGGCGCAGAACGAGTCGCGCGAGCGGCCGTTCGCTGCTCGTGTCCCAGTGGCTCCCGGCGAAGACCTCGAATTCGGCAGCCGAGCCGTCGTCCGCGATCGCGACCGCGTTGAACGTCTGCCCGTCAGGCACGAGCTCGTCGAGCTTCCAGGGTTCGTCCCCGATGAACTCCGTGAGCAGCTCGCCGGCCGCAAGCGAATCATCCGCCGAGGCGACCGGACGCATGAGAATCGCGGTCGGGTTCGTCGTGGCGGTCATGTCGGGTCGCCTCCTTCCCGGCCGAACACTTCGGCCTCCCAAGCAGTATACCGTGCGCGTATCTCACGCGCGGCGAAGGCGCCTCTCTGAGGCGGCGAGACCTCATCGAACGATGCCACGATGTCGTCGCTCGGCTCGGGCCACCCGGGCGCGTGGCGATGGAAGCGGCCGTGCGCGTCGTCGTAGCGCATGAGCGAGCCCGCGATGCCATCGCGCACTTCTTCGAGGATGACCGAGACGCGCTCGATAGGCCGGCCGCGCAGACGCATGACGATTCGACGCGCGATGCCGTCGCCGACTTCGAACGGCAGCTCGACAACGCGATCGTAGCCGCCGCCGGTGGTCGGCTCGTCGTCGAAGGCATCAGTCACTTGTCGCTAACACAACGGGTCATGTAAGGTATTGCTTCAAATGACCTCAGGTGCTATCCTCGTTCACGCAAGATAACTCCGGTAATCATGAATTGAGAGGACCGCACGCCATGAACGCCCTCGCCCTGAAGACGACCTCCGCCCCGATCGCGACGACGACCGATGCCGGCGCGACCGACGTGCAGCTCGTCGCCATGTGGCTGCACGGGCGCTCCGCGCACACCATCCGCGCCTACCGGCGCGCGATCGCGCAGCTCGACGTCTTCACCGGCCACAAGCCGCTCCGCGCGCTCACCCTCGGCGAGCTCCAAGCGTTCGCGGATTCGCTCGCGGGCGAGGCATCGTCCCGCGGACAGGTCCTCGCCGCGGTGAAGTCGCTGCTCTCGTTCGCGTCCAAGCTCGGCGCGGTGCCGTTCAACGTCGGCGCGGCGCTGCCGAAGCCGAAGAGCCGCGACGGCCTCGCGGACCGCATCATCGGCGAGAGCGCCGTCGCGAAGATGCTCGCGCTCACGACCGGTCGCGATCATGCGCTCGTGCGCGTTCTGTACGCAACCGGCGCGCGCGTCTCCGAAGTCGTGGGCCTGCGCTGGGCGCACGTCGCCGACGCGACGGACGGCGGCGCGTTCGTGACGCTCTACGGCAAGGGCGGGAAGACGCGCACGACGCGCATCTCCCCCGAGACGGCCGCGATCCTGTGCGAGCTGCGCGGCGATGCGGGCGCCGAGGCATTCGTCTTCCCGGGCCGGAGCGGCGCGCTCGACCCCTCGCAGGCATGGCGCATCGTCCGCGCGGCCGCCAAGCGCGCTGGCCTCGAACAGAACGTCTCGCCGCACTTCCTGCGCCACGCGCACGGCTCACACGCCCTCGGCCGCGGCGCGAGCATCGCGCTCGTGCGCGACACGCTCGGGCACTCATCCGTCGCCGTGACGGACCGCTATCTCCACGCGCGCCCTGGGGAATCGTCGGGCAAGTTCCTCGCCGTCTAAGAGAGAAGTGGTCCGTCGCTGACCACTCTGCACGGCAATGCGCTCGGCTACGAGAGCCTCGATATAGTCGTGCGGAGCGAGCGCGTCGAGGGTCGCTTCGAGATGCGCCTCCCACTCTTCGGGCGCTTCGAGCGGCGCTCGAGGGAGGGCACCTAGTCGAAAGACGTCGATTCTTCCACTGCCCCCTCAGGTGGGGAGTCTGCCCTCCCTCAGCTGGGAGTAGACTTTTCGCAAAGCTTTACGCAGTAGGGGTTTGCGGGCCGCAACAGCGCTCTATTGCGGCGCAGAGCGCCATAGCCCGATGCCCCCCCCCCCGCCAGCTGCGCGTTACCCCCCCGCCAGCTGCGCGTTACCCCCCCGCCAGCTGCGCGTGCGCTTTCTTTTTGCCCTTATGTAGCAAGGGTTTGCGGCGCACTCACGGGCCCTAAAAGGTCTATTAGACCTACCGGGCGTCGCCGCCGCTGACGCTTCGGCGCCGCCTGCTATGCTCTGGGGAATCTCGCTTGTCTTCGACGAGCGGTTCCCCTAGAGGAGCCCGACCTTGGCCGAAACGCCCCGCCCCCGCGTACTCTTCGGGCGCTTCGAGCGGCGCGACGACCACCGTCTCGGCTCGAAGACCATGACGCAACGCGTTCCGTGAGGCAACGCCCTTACCAGTGTTCGTCACAGGACCACGGCTCTTCGCGCCGTTGAACGCGAGACGTCTCGGATCGCGATCGTTTCGGCTCGGGTCGCCGGCGGGACGATCGCGAGCTTTGACGAGCTCATTTGCCTTCTGAGGCGATGGAGGCGACGAGTTCGAGCGCGTGCTCTTCGCTCTCTGAGAAGGCATCTTCGAGCAGTTTTAGGCCCGCACGCAGCATGAGAGAGAGGCCGACGCGACCAGAGATGGACCGTGACTTCTTCACGCGATATTCGAGCTCGTTCGCACGATCAATATCGTTCGCGTGCAGGTAAATTGTCTGCATCTTTTTCCCGTCGCCTCCTGTATCCCGTTGCTTTGATGATTCCGTTCGCGACGTCGGTTTCGCTGCGGCCACTGAGGTAGCACGCGACGGAGCCGGCCCAGCGAGAATGTCGGAGACGTCCCCAAGGGCACTCGGTTTTTTGCGAACCGTTCGCGCCGTTCCGGTATTTGGATGCTCGTCGAGAGGACTAGATTTTTTGCGGGGCGTTGGCACGGTCGAGAACCTCCAAAGCGAGAGCAGCATAGTCGACGGCACCGGTCGAGTCGGGCCGGTAAGTGCGAACAGGCGCACGGTGTCCGAAGAGCTCGCGGAGTGCGACAGACTCGCGGATCATCGCGCGCGTCACCGTATCGGGAGCGCGAGCCTGAATCGCCTCGACGACCTCGCGCGCGATCCGCAGCCGTACGTCGACGCGCGTCGGAACGACGCCGAGAACCGGGAGCGGGAGGTCGAGCGCCTCACGTAGCCGGCCGAGATTACCGAGGAGCTGCACGAACCCGTCGAGGGCCTCGGGCGCGGCCGCAACGGGCACGAGGATGCCGGTCGCGGCGACGAACGCGGACGCCGTGAGAATGCCCATGCTCGGCGGGCAATCGACGACGATCGTCGCGTCCGGCAACGCGCGCAGAGCGCGCGAGAGCGTTCGCTCCGCGCCGACGTGCGCCGCAAGCGTTCGCTCCGCGACACGCAACGGCTCCGGGACCGAGGCCATGAGCCGCACCCCGAACGCCGGCACGTCGACGAGCGCCTCGAGCGCCTTCAGGCCGTCGACGAGCACTTCGGCCGTGCCGGCGCCACCATAGCGGCCAAGCATCCAACTCGTCGCCGTGGCCTGAGGGTCGAGGTCGACGAGGACGACATCGTGCCCGAGCGCCGCGAGCTCGGCCGCGAGGTTTCCCGCGACGTTCGTCTTGCCGACGCCGCCCTTCTGGTTCGCGATCGCGATCGCAAGCCGCGCTCCGTTGCCCATCGCATGCAATATAGCATATGATGCAACGGGTCATACGGAACACGGCATATGGTGTAAACGGTATGCCGTCAGGAGGTCGAAGGAGATGCCGCAGCTCTGGGTTCGGGAAGTCGAAGTCGTCGCAAGCTCGACGAAAGCGTCGGCGCTGCGCGCCGTCTTCACCGTCGAAGTCGAGGGCGAAACAAACTGCGACGCCGCGCGCACGTAGGCGCGTGAGACGGGTAGCAAACTCCCTCCCCGTGTGCGAGCGCCGGCAGCGAACCCGACGCCAAGTCTCTCTCGCGCGCGCGCAGAGTGTACGGTTTTGTATGGATCGCGCGCGCACGCGTGTGCGCCGGCATACTCCGCAAAATCCGCGAAACTCCTCAGCCCCCAGATGAGGAGTGCGCGGCTCGACGCGATCCTTGCGGTTGCGACCTGTGCAGATGTCTTGCGCCTCGGTAGCGTCGCACCGCCGAAAGACGTTCGGGGCGCCATCATTTGCCCGCTGCCCGGCCATCACGAGGCGTCGCCGTCGTTCTGTTTGCAGCGCAGTGAGCAGGGCTTCCGCTGCCACGGATGCGGGGCACACGGTGGAGTCTTGGAGCTCGTGGTCGCGCTCGGGCTCGCTCGCGATCGCGGCGGCGCCGTCGAGCTGCTCGGTGAGCAGTACCGCATTCCACCGGACGACAAGGGCGACGGGTCATGGAAAGCAACGCGCCATGTGATGCAACAGCGCAAAGTCGCGGCCGCGTTTGCACTTCCGCCGAACGAACCCGAGCGCGAAGCGACGTCGGACGATCGCGAGGCGTTGCGATCCGCGCTGCGCGGACGCGAGCCGTTGAACGGGACACCGGGGGCGAGCTATCTTGCCTCACGCGGCCTCTGTGCGGCCGCAGCGTCTGTGAGCGATGCGCGTTTCCATCCCTCCTGGCTCGGGCGCGGCTCCGCGATCGTCTTCGCCGTACGCGATCTCGCCGGCAGCGTCGTCGCGGCGCAGGGGCGGTTTCTCGAGCCGAGCATGACGCCGAAGGCGATGACGAAAGGCCCGGTCGGGCTCGGCGTCTACGCGACGATGGGCGCACTTGACCCGAGAGCCGAGGTCGTCGCCATCGTCGAGGCCCCACTTGACGCGCTCTCGCTCGCGGTATGTGAGCTGCCGGCGATCGCGCTCTGCGGCTCGACGAACCGCCCGGCGTGGCTGCGGCGCGAGCTCGCGTTCCGCGCAGTTGTGCTCGCGACCGATGCGGACGCTGCCGGCGACGCGGCCGCTGAGGACTTGCGCGCCTGGCTGAACCTCGGCACGCGCTGCTCGCGGCTCGTGCTACCGGCCGGATGCAAAGATGCGAACGAGCTGCTCCGCCGCGACCCCGCCGATGCCCTTAGAATCGTCCGCAAGGCGCGTCCTTCCACATCTTCCGACATCTTGGACGCGGGCGAGCTCGAAGGCGCCTCCTAGGGGTTGCAAACGCGTCGTTCACGCGCGCGGTGTGGCAGGCGATGGGCCGACTCGCTGGCGCCGATCAGCGCTTAGAGACCGTCGACGGCAACGTGCCGTACGCCGTCGGGGACCGCGTGATCATTCGCGAAACGATCCGCGAGGCCGGACTCCACAACGGCTCGGTCGGCACCGTGCGCGCCATCGACGATGCGACGCTGCACATCGAACGCCGGGACGGGATGGTTGTGCCGGTCGACACGCGCGAGCATCCCGGCGTGCAGCACGGCTATTGTTCGACGGAGTACCGGGAACAGGGGAGGACGCGCTACGCCGAATTGCAGCTCATCACCGAGCACGTCCACCAGCGCTCATTGACCGTTGGGATGACGCGTCATACCGATGCCTACGAGATGTTCTACTCCCGCGGATATTGCGCAGGGGCTTTTAGGCGTCGCGCGGGGACTTGCCATCATCACACAGCAAACTGAAGAATACGAGCGGCTGTTTAACGAGATGCAGGCAGTGCTCACGGCGGCCCCCGTTTCGACATGAACGAGATGGTTCACGGATTCAAGGCTATTCATCGGCTCCAGCCGTTATCTGGGCCGTCGCGCTCGACGCCGCGATCGCGGGAGCGCTCGCGCAGTAGCTCTCGTTCTTGGGATCGCGTGCGCTCTCGCTCGAGAACGAGCTCGCGCTGCCGATTTTGTAGCTCCGGATTGTTGACGTGAATCCCGCGTTCCACCGCGAGGCGTAACGCTCGCTCCTTAAAGTCGGCGTTGCCGTGAATCGTGACTGCGTTTCCCCACTTGGCGCGCGCGAGCTCGAGCCCCGCCGCGACGCTCGCATCGCTCGTGTCGCGAAACGCGATCTCGGGCCCGCGATCACGAAACGCCTCACCGCCGTCGCGCCATCTGTAGCTGACGTCGCCGTTGCGCTCGACGCGCGCGTCGACGTCGCGAATATCCCGCACAAAGCGCGGCTCGACATCGCCAGCGCCGCGTAAGGCGAAATCCGGCGTCTCCATCTCGTGCTCGCGCTCGACGCGCTGCTCGCGATACCGCAGACCGCGCAGTGCCGATATGGCGGCGTCGTCGCCGGCATGGGCGCGATCGGTTACAAACTCGCGCCACGCTTGGCGCTGTTCGAGATGCAGTTCGCTCTTGAGCGTCGCCCGTTCGTTCGCGATCGCGTCGCGCAAGTCGACGCGCTCTTGCGCGGCACGGAACGCCGCGAGCGACGTCGCGATCTGCGGCGCAAGCCCCGTCTCGCGCAATTCCCGCCGGTACTCGACTTTTTGCGCGGTGATCTCAGCGAAACGCGCGCGTTCCAAGGCGCGCTGCTCGTCCCACGTCGCCCGCCGTTCGTCTCCGCGCGAGCGCTCCGCCCGAAACTCGGCGTAGAGCCGCTCGCGCCCGTGGCGCCGCTCCTCACGCCTATCGGCGCGCCGCTCCGGATCGCGTTTGTAGTCCCGCTTCGGCTCGCGCTCGTGCTCCGACCGTGAAGACGGCTGAACTCGCTGGCGGGCGTCGCGCTCGACGCGCTGCTCCTCGAGGGCGCGCCGCCGGCGCAGCTCGTCATCGCGATCGCGCTCTGCCGCCGGCGTCGCGACGTCTCTCGCCGGCGCCTCTCGAACGATCTCCGGGGTTTGCTCAACGCTCTGACGCTCCGGCGAACGAAACGCCGGCACACGCTCGTCGAGCGGTCCGACGCGCTGCTCAAGCTGCTCCCGACTCAGAAACCGCGCGACCTGCGACGCCTTGGCGACGAGCTGCGGATCATCGTGGTGGACGACGACGAGCCCAGACCCTTTGCGCTGCAGCTCGAGGCCGAAATCCGCGAGCGTCCGCTGCACGTCTTCGAGCCGCGCGCCCTCCCGTCCGAGCGTCTCTTTGAGGGCCGGCGCGGCCTCACGCACCCATTCGGTGAACGGCCGATCGCCCGACCACGACGCTAGGTCCCGCGCCTTCTGCTGCGTCGGCGCCGGCTCGTCGAGCCCGCGTCCATGGCTCTGCTCTTTGAACGCGAGCACCACAGCCTCACGGCCGTCGATTTCGCGCCCTGCGTTGGGCCGCGATCGTGCGACCAACCTTGCGCAAGCTCCATCTCGCGCATCGCGCGATCGAGCTGAAGATAGTCTCGAAAGGGCGAGACCGCCCGGTACGTCTCCGGGTCAACGCGGTTGACCGCAATGTGAAGATGCGCGTTTGCCGTGTCGCCGTGGACTGCCATGACGTACTGATGTGATTCCATCCCGAGCGCTGCGAGCGCGTGTCGCCCGGCCGCGAACGCCTGCTCCGGCGTCGGATGCTCGTGCTCGTGCCAGGAGATGACGAGATGGTAATCCGCCGGCGCGCGCAGCCGCCGGCACTGCGAGGCGACCGCTTCCATCTCGGTCGCCGCCGACCGTAGCGACGCGACCCCTTGCGTCTCGATCGCGATCGCTTTCGCGGTCACCTCGCCGGTTATGGGATCCACGGTGTCTTCGCGCCCGACGTAGCGCACGAGTTCGTCGAACTCGCGCCCGTTCGGCCGATCAAGGCGATTCTCGGCCGTCACGTAGTCGACGAGTCCGCCGAAAGTGCGACCGCCGGCTTTCGCCGCGATGACCTTCGCAATCAACGGCGCATGCCGCCGTCCGCGATGCGCTCGATCGCGTCGGTGATCGCGACGAGTACCTTCGCGTACTCGCTCGATCCGACGCCGTTGCCTTCGGTGAAGAGATGCTTCTGCAAGCCGCCAAGGCGCCGCAGTTCCGCGACGACCTGCGACCCCGCGGCAAGCTCCCGACCGAGAGCGGCGTCGCGCACGTAGGCGGTCACCGGAAGATTCGTCGCTGTCGCTTTCTTCGCGACGCGCTCCCATTCGGCGTCCGAGAAACGGACGGCGACCTGGTGCTGCCGCGCACGCGTTTCCGTCCCGCGGCGCGCGTTCATCGCCGGTCTTTCGGGGTGTCGGGGCGTAGCCCTGACCGTGCAATGCACGCACCATGAGGCGGCGACAAGCGAAGCGCGGAGCGGCCTCCTCTCGGCGCCGCCGCGCCCTGGTTTCGCGCGGGTAGCGAAACCCTACCCTGTGAACTCAACTTAACCTCCGTATTGAAGGCGATGGTGCAATGGGCCGAGCTCGGCGCCGGCGTCCTGGGGATCGTCGCGCTGCAGCTGACGACCAAAGTGCTCGACGGCCTCCGGCTCTACATCCGCCCGGCGTGGCCGCGTCGCGGCGGCGGCTTTTCGCTCTGGCTCGGGACGTCGACCGGGAAGCTCGCGCAGCAAAGCCACGGCGCGGGAATCGCGGCGCATCGCGCGGTTTCGCTCGTGTTCGCGGATGCCGCGCAAAACATCGTCGTCTTCGGAGGAATCGGCCAAGGCAAGACGACCCACGCGATTAACCCGCTTCTCCTCCAGCTGCTCGATCAGGACTGCGGCGGGTTGATCTTCGACGTCAAAGGCGATTACGGCGAGACGGTCGCCGCGCTCGTGCGCGAGACGAGCCGCGACGTCGACCCCGAGCGCGACCTCGTGACGATTGGCCCCGGCGCCGCGTCGATGAACTTACTCGCCGGCCTCACCCCCGAAGTCGCTGCGTCGTTCTTGAAATCGGCCTTCCTGCTCGGCGGCACGCCGCACGACACGATCTGGGTCGATTCGGCGGTCGAGCGCTGCCGCAACGCGCTGGGCGTGCTCTCGTTCCTCGCCGATCGCTACGCGCTGAGCGCCCTGCACCGGTATCTCTTCGAGCCGGAGACCCGTGCGGCGTGGGACGTCGAAGCGAAGGCGCAGCTCGACGCGCTGCGTGCCGCCGGCGCGGAGCGCGAGGCGCGCCGGCTCGCATCGTACCTGGCCTATGACGCCCAGATTTTCGCGCAGCTCGACCCTAAGCTTAAATCGAGCGTCGCCTTCCAGGTCGCCCAGGTACTCTCGCCGTTCACGCAGCCGGAGCTCGTCGACGCGTTCTGCACTGCCGGCGCCGGGCCGGCGATAGAAGCGGTGCTCGACGGCCGCGTCTATCTCGTGCGCTTGCCGACCGCGCAGTACGGGATGGGCGCGAAGGTCGCGCTGACGCTGGTAAAGCTGCGGCTCTTCAACGTGCTGCAACGCCGGCGCTCCGAGGCGAGCTGGAACCAGGACCGGCCGGTCTTCTTCTTGTGCGACGAGTACCAGGAAATCATCAGCGCAGCTCGCGACGCACTCTCGGACCTGACGTTTTGGGACAAGTCGCGTTCCTCGGGGTGCCTGGGGATCGTCTCGGCGCAGGCAGTGAGCTCGTTCTACGCGGCGCTGGGCGGCAACGAGCACCTCGCGAACACGGTGCTGCAAAACTTTCGGCAGCGGATCGTCTTTCGAACCGAGGACCCCGCGACGATCGAGGGCGTCGCCAAACTCTCGGGGAGCGTCGAGGTCGCACGGGTGAGCGAAAGTCGCGGCCGATCGCGTAGCTCGCGTGGGTTCGAGTCGACGTCGACGCAAAGCGGCGGCAGTTCGCTCTCGTGGCACCGGCAGCAGGTCGTCGACCCGCAGCTCTTCCGCGGTCTCAAGGCCGACCAGGCCCTCGCGCTGCTGTCGATCGGGCGCGAATCGTACGACGACGTGCTCGAGATGCCGCCGGTCTACGTCGACGAGCGCAGTCGGCTATAAAACCGCGTTTCTTGAGCGTGCGTCGGCAAGCCGAAAATCAGTAGAGCCACCGATACTTGCGTTCGATGGCTCTATCTGTGCTTGGTCCGCACCCTCTTAATTCTTGGCGCGGAACTTGACCGGGACGACGACCTCTTGCTTCGCGTTGAACGAGACCTTTTCGCCGTCTGAAGTCGTGAACTTCACCGGCGCCTTCTCGATCTTGTGCGCGTCGAATTTCACGACGTGAGTCCGTTTTGCCATGCGATCTGTGACCTTTCTGTATATTTCGAGAGGGCAAGCCCTCGCCGATAAAGCGAGTATATCATAATACCGCATCTTGTGGGAACGTTTGTTCGGGCCCAAGTTGTAGTAGGCGCCCCAGTGCATTCGCTTTCCGCCGCGCGCTTTGAAACGGGTACAGTTTCGTCGATTCGGCCTCTGAAGCGTCGAGCGCCACCGATGGCTTCAAACACCCGCCCGGAGGTCGAAACGGCGCTCCCGGGCGACGGACGGCCCCGTTCCGCGCGGGAGACGCGCGGTGAGGCCGGACTCCGACGCGATCACCCCCGGAGGGGACCCCGATCGCGCCTCCGGGGATCTCGCCGTTCACCGTCGGGCGTAGCCCTAGCGCCCGGTGCAAGGGCAGTAGTCGCGCGGATGCGCGATCGTAGCGAAGCGGAGACCCTTGCGCCGGGTGCTACCGTCACGGGACGGTGAACGGTGGGACTTGGGCGGCTATCGTCGCCTCTGGGCCGGAGCGCGTTTTTTTAACTACCCGAGGCGAAGACTCGGGCGACATTTTCTGCCGCGTGCGTGGCGATCAGCCGGTTCGAGGAGCCGTTAGTAAGTTAATAATGGTGTTACGGTCTGTTACGCCGAAAAAACGAGACGGAAAGCCTTACGGTATAAGGGTTGTTTGAACTACTGTGTGGGTGAAACCACGAAGTTTTGTGGGCGATACCACGAACCAAACGTGGGCGATACCACGAAGTTTTGTGGGCGATACCACGATAAGGCGTGGGCGATACCACGATAGGCGTGGGGTCGAGACAATGAGATCGCTCAGTGTGGGCGATACCACGCAACGTAAAGCGTTAATGCGTTAAGACTCTGAGACGGCATAGCGCTGGAACGTATTTGCGCTATAGCACACTACCTTCGAAGCACCAGGACGCCTTGGCCTTCTAGCGTTGGAACGTCCTAGCGTGATAAGATAGAGGCGATGATCACCTTGGCGATCGCCAACCAGAAGGGCGGCGTCGCAAAGACTAACCTGACCGGCAATTTGGGCGCGGAGATCGCTGCCCGCGGTAACCGCGTCGTCTTGGTCGACCTTGATCCTCAGGCGACGCTGACAACCTGGATTCTTGGCCGTACTAACGCGCCAGGAACCGCTGAAGTCCTCTTGGGGGAAGAAGAGGCCGCGCACGCTTTAATCGACGCCCCGGGCTTCGGATTGAGCGTCATTGCGGCCGTTCCCGATCGCCTGCGGATTGCTGAACGCACCCTTTCGGCTCAGGTCGCTTCGGAACGAACCCTCGGAAAAACCCTCCGTAAGCTCGACGTCGATGTGGTTCTAATAGATTGTCCTCCGTCGATGGGCGTTTTAACGGCGTCTGCGCTTGTGGCAGCGACGAGCGGAGTCGTTATTCCGCTGGCTGCCGCTCCCGAAGCGCTCGATGGCTACATTCAGGTCACTGCCAACCTTCAGCGTTTACGCGACGCACTTGATTTGCCAATCTCTGTCGTCGCCAGATCGGA
>JAABUQ010006714.1_pt1 | contig 17189 bp, 13 predicted proteins | sample 5560001 | NCBI WGS metagenome assembly JAABUQ01 (sample SAMN10711888, study PRJNA513371) | rock metagenome | isolation source: Antarctica rocks | place: Antarctica: Victoria Land, Finger Mt nord | collected 2015-12-18
CGACGGTCAACGTCTTGCTCTAGGAGAGCAAAATGGGAACGTAGAGATCATCAACTATGCATAAAAGCTTGGAATTAGGATAACAGCTACGTTGCATCATACCTTCCTGCCAAAGCACAAATCCTTTGGTTACGCGTAACCAATCTTATATCAGGGCAATTTCCAAGCCAACTCCGAGAAGTTTGGTTACGCGTAACCAAACTTCTGCTAGAGTATTTTCCAATCTAGTTTTAAGAGTATTGGTTACGCGTAACCAATACTCTATTAGGGATTCTCGAAAAACTAATTATCCCACATAGTAGGGAGAACATACGGGATATCCACGAACTATTTTTCCAGGGACGGCATGGAAGTGAGTTTCAACCACCTCCGTTGCCTCTTTGGTCAGCTTCACTCCTGTCTGATATGCAGTCGTCACCAGTGGGACTACAGGATGGTTCCCTCGCCAGTTCCATCTTTCTTTCTCTCAGCACTTTTGGGCTAAAGTCTATCATCTCTGAGGCTCTTTCGTTTTTGAGAGCATACTAGCTCAAAATAGCGATAACAACTTAGAGTTGTCACTGCTGGTACACATCGCCCCCCTTGATCCTTTCTAATCAATTGGTAACAACAACTTTTAACACTTTGCACAAGCTGTCCCAAAACATCTACAATCATCTCAAGAGGCACTTTTTCACGACAAGTGACGTTATTCGTTACTCGGAGAGGTGTCAAGGAGAGAGAAAAAGAAAGCATGCCTACCATTCGACTGGAAACATATATCGATGCTTCGTTAGAGCGGTGTTTCGATCTATCGCTGAGCGTTGACTTGCATCGCCACTCTGTTGCACATACCCACGAGCACCCGATTGCTGGAGTGACTTCAGGCGTGATGAAACTCGGTGATAATGTGACCTGGGAAGCAGTACACTTTGGCATCAAACAGCATCTAACCTCAAAAATTACCGCCTATGAACGACCGTATCGTTTTACTGATGAAATGATCCAAGGAGCTTTTCAGGAAATGACACATATTTATGAGTTTATCCCCCAACCACCTGGGACGCTCATGATTGGTCTATTTACGTTCCGTGCTCCATTAGGCATCCTTGGGAGGTTAGCTGAGATGCTGGTCCTTACACGCTACATGAAAGAACTGTTGCTTACCAGGAACAGGTACTTGAAACAGGTTGCTGATGCGGGTACTTAATGCTGCGCTTCTCTAGGAGTTAGCACATCCAAAGGTGAAAACAGTACGCGAAGGTTTGGATGTGTTGGCCCCCTTTTCCGCCAGCTATCTGGGATAATTAATTCTTCTTGAGTCCCTTAGAGCAATTCCCAACCTAGCTTTAAGCGTCTTGGTTACGCGTAACCAATATTATACTAGAGCAATTCCCAACCTAGCTTTAAGAGCATTGGTTACGCGTAACCAATGCTCTTAAAGCTGACAGAGCTGTTTGAGTGTGTTATACTTTGCGAAGCAGACAAATCCGCAAAACTATAATGCAGAAAAGGAGCGATGGCGTCTCATCCGTTACAGCATGAGATGCTACCAAAAACACTTATGGGAGCAATCCTCACGTTCGCACTCCAAAAAGGAGGGGCGGGTAAAACGACTACTGTTTTGAGTCTAGCTTCTATCCTCGCACATTTAGGTAAAAAGGTTTTGTGCATCGACATTGATCCTCAATTCAATTTGACACAAGGGCTTGCGGTCGATATTTCCCAGGTGGAGTACAGCATCTACGAAGTGTTACTCAATCCTGAAAAAGGGGCATCCTTCGCTATTCTCTCCACAGAAATCGGTGTGGACCTGATTCCTGCTACGCTCGATCTATCAGGAGCGGAAATGGAACTTGCCGGACAGATCGGACGCGAACTACTTCTACGCGATGCACTGTACGCGGACAGCGAGCCGGAAGCACACGATGCCGTTGCTCATCGCTATGACTATATTCTTATTGACCCGCCTCCTTCGCTGGGCGTCTTCACCTACAACGCCCTAGTTGCATCTACTGCTATCATCGTACCACTGGAGATGGGGGTGTATGCGTGGAATGCAATGCCACAGTTAGAAATCGCGCTCCAGAAATGCCGTCGGCTCAACCCATCCTTACATATCGGTGGTCTTATTTGCACACGCTATAACAAAAGTAAGAATTTAAGCAAAGCTATTGAACAACAGGCGCGACAGAAATACGGTACACTCGTATTTGAGCAGGTCATTCCTGAAAACGTGAAGGTCAGTGAAAGCCCCGCTTCTGGTTTGCCAATTGATCTGTATGCTCCTACCAGTTCTGGAGCGTTGGCCTATACACAGGTGGCAAAAGAACTGATCGCTCGTTCTGAAACCACTTTTGAAGTTGGAGGAAAAGCTTAATGGCGAAGCAAGATTTGAGTCAGCTACTTTCTCAAAGTGCTGCGCGGAGCGCACCCATAGAAATTCGTCGTGGCAAGGGTGTGGGACTCTCAGTCGATGAGCACGAGCCGCAGAGCACGAAGACGAACGAACCACAGGTGATGTGGATTGATATTGACGCCATTCTCGATAACCCCTATCAGCATGCTGAAGATATTGATGCCGAGGAGTACGGTGCGCTCGTCGAATCTATTAAAGTTGACGGCTTCCAGGGTGCGCTCAACGTAAGTCCGGTCAAGGAACGTGAGGGTTTCTACTTTATTACGAGTGGAGGTCATCAACGCCGTAATGCCGCTCGCGATGCAGGTCTCAAAAAGTTACCCGTATTTGTGAGTGCCTCACCCGCGGAAAAAAAGCAACTGGGATTGCGGCTCGCGAGAGAAAATACGGCGCAGGTCAACAGGTCGCCTGTCAATCTTGGTTTCCTCTACACTCAATTGATCAAAGAATTTGGCATGACACAAGAAGAGATTGCTAACGAAATCAAGAAGGACCGCTATCATATTAACTTCGCGATTATGGCCGCGCACTCGGCCGCTGATATTCGTACTGCTCTCCGTGAAAAGTACAGCCCTCGTGTCATGACTTACTTACGTCGAGTGGATAGTGCCGAGCAACGTGCCCCTATCATAGCTGGTTATCTCTCCGGCGACCTGACAGTGGAAGGTGTGCGTGTCGCCGTGGAGAAGGTGCAAGCAGAGAACAAGAGGCGCGGGGAACTGCTACCTGAGCATACCACAGCTACAGCTTCACCACTATCAGCGCAAAACACACCCCAAGCAACAAGCGCGCGGATGACACCTACAGACGAAGGAGAGCAAGACGAACGGAAGGCATTGCTACAACAGGTGAAAGAGGTGAATACCTCTTCTACCACATCAACGCATGACGCACTCGCTGTTACAGACCACAATGCCTCTGAGCGCACCTCGAAGATACAAGCAGTCTTTAGTCGAATCGAGACCTACCGACGGCATATTGAGAAGAGACGCGCCGACAATGAAGCTATCCAGCTTTCGGCGCAAGAGGCAGTACTCCTCGGCAAGATTATCGACCGCTGTCATACATTGCTGGATACCTATGGGGACACATTGAAGGATTGAAACTTCCCCGCGAACATGACAAAAATTCTTCTTTCTCTACACATAATAGGCCATGCGATATAGATGGATCAATAACAGACGCCAGGCCGCATTTAGCCCAGTAACTCCTCTGCTAAACGGGGAATGGAGTTTTCGTCCCGCATAATACAGGGCAAGAGTAGCGTCGCGAGCATTTCTGCGGCGTACTCTTGAGGAGTATCATAAGCAGTCGCTCCAGAACGGTAGAGTGCGCTATGGCGATCACGATTGCGAAGAAAATTTTTGTAAGAGGGCGTCTCAGGTCCATTAGACAATAAAGGCATATGCCCTAAGAGAATATGAGAAATCTCGTGAAGTTGAACAGCACGCATCAGGATGTTATCCATCCCAGAACGTGTACACACCAGATCCACATCTTGCAGGGCCAGGCAATAGCCACTAAGCGCAACTGGCATTTTATCTTGCTCAACCACAAGCACTTTGTTACGATGAAGCGAGGTAAAGTTGACAAGAGCCTTAAACGAAAACGTTTCACCCAACACACTACCAATAATTTGATAGACCTGGTTGACCTCATGTGAGAGGTTTGTATCCATACTACTCCTTCCCTCTTCCTACGTTGATAGAGAAACGACTCATTGATATCAATCATCGCCCCCTTACATAGGCAAAATGAAATATCCTAACCCATACATATAGAAATAGAGAAACGAACAATCAAGAAATACAAAAATGAGCTAAATAAACTATAGGTAAAAGGTATTAACTAAATACACATTTTTGTTTTGTTCCTCACGCTTTCCACTCTATTTGAGTATAAACAGTTGATGTGTTGCTTGTCAATAGGTAGAGAAGGTACTGTGATAAATGTCTTCTGGCGGGACATGTTTTTTATTTCTGCCTCTTCTCTCTTTCTTTGAACGCCGAAATACACGTCCCTGATAGTCATTGATTAGATACAAACAACTCTTTGGTGTTCTACTCAAGGCGTAGAGCCACAATTGGGTCAAGTCGAGATGCTCGTAATGCGGGATAGAAGCCGAAAATGATACCAATGAAGGTTGAAACACTGAAGGCCAGGAAGACCGCGAATGGACTGAGTACAAAAGGTAACTGCCATACGTTGGTCAACAGGCGACCTATTGCCAGGCCAAAGGCAATACCAAGTATGCCACCAATGGCACTCAAGGTAATCGCCTCGATGAGAAACTGATCGCGGATATCGCTCAATTGCGCACCGATTGCCAGGCGAATGCCGATCTCTTGCATGCGCTCAGTCACAGAGACCAACATAATGTTCATGATGCCGATGCCACCTACCGTTAAAGAGATAGCGGCTATTCCGATAAGCAGAAATGCGAGGGTTTGTGAAAATTGCTGGGCTGTTTGTATAAGCTGATTCACGCTATGTATCTGAAAGTCAAGTTGCGTATCAGATTGTATATGATGACGCCATTTGAGGCGATTCGTAATGGCTTGCTGTACAGAATCGATGAACGTGTCTTGATCTACTTGTATCTCGATAGTATCGATATAGGTGGTATTGTTTAAGCGAGTACGTGCTGTAGACAAAGGAGTGAAAATAACATCATCCTGGTCTGTTGAGCCTAATGTTCCTTTGGATTGTAAGACACCAACCACGTGAAAGAGTTGGCTTCCTATTTGAATGGTCTTGTTGACGGGATCGACGCCAGTTGTAAAGAGACGATGCACAATCGTCTGACCAATTACTACAACGGACGCACCTCTAGCACTATCGTCATCAGTAAACCAGGAGCCTGCGGCAAGATGCCAGTTCTGAATAGTCTGCAAGCCAGGGGAGGTGCCTTCGATGTGTGTGTTCCAGTTCTGGGTATCATGACTTACCTGTATTGAGGATACATTTAGGATAGGACCCACACTAACAATATGTGGAATAGTTATCAACGCGTTTGCATCAGCCTGAGTAAGAGCTTGCTGCGTCCCTGGCGCGCGAATAACGCCATTTGTGACCTCTGCACCAGGAGAGACGGTGAGCACATTGGTACCAAGTCCCGCTATCCGCTCGTTGATGGAAGTGCTCACACCCTGAGTCAAAACACTGGACGCTATGACCGCCGCTACACCGATGACAACACCAAGCATAGTAAGCAATGATCGCAGACGATTAGCCCAGAGAGCATCCAGAGCACTCGTAAAATTGGCTTCAAACATCATACGTGTGTTGCGACGCGCACGCACTACGCGCCGTGTCGAGGGGCGAATCACCAATGGGATAACCTTAGATGATCTTGATGGACGAGATGGACTACTCACGATGTTCCCTCCAGAAGTGTGATTAGGAAATATTTGTACGATGAATGGATAGTGCTTGTGGCTGCTCTATGTCTTTCGTGACGGGGTCTAGCCAATCAGCATGAGGCAGGCGTCGATGAGATGTAACTTCGTCGCGCACAATACGCCCATCACGGAACTCAACCTGACGCTTAGCATAAGCCGCGATATCGGGTTCGTGTGTGACAAGCACAATAGTGATGCCTTGCCTATGTAGTTCCTCAAGCAGTTGCATGATCTCGATACTCGTGCGCGTATCGAGGTTGCCAGTTGGCTCATCCGCCAATAATAAAGCTGGCCGATTGACTAGTGCGCGGGCAATCGCCACACGTTGCTGCTGACCGCCCGACAGTTGTGAAGGCTTGTGATTGACTCGTGCTTCCAAGTTCACCTGTTTCAACGCTCTATAGGCCAGTTCTTCGCGCTCTTCTTGAGGAACACCTGCATATAACAGTGGCAGTGCTACATTTTTGAGTGCGGTTGAGCGTTTCAGTAGATGGAAGCCCTGAAAGATAAAGCCTATGTACTTGTTGCGTATCATCGCTCGTTGGCTAGCAGTTATATTACCAATTGACGTATTCAGAAAGCGATAATCGCCATGAGTGGGTCGATCCAGGCAACCAACAATATTCATAAACGTAGATTTACCTGAGCCAGAGGTTCCTGTGATAGCTACAAACTCACCTTTCTGTATCGTGAGCGAAACCCCCCTGAGAGCATGGACTGACGTTTGATCGACTTGATATCTTTTGGCAAGGTTGAGAGCGGTAACAATTGGTACAGCTTGCGTGTTAGAAGTATTTTCCTCCCCATTACCTGGCATGGAACGAACAGGAGATGACAGAGGTCGCACCACAGGCGTCAGGAGCGTGATAAACTGACGACCATTGCGAGAAGGTATTGGAATGGGATTGTCGATCATAAGTTACCCCTTTCTGTTCGGGTTTCACCTCCTCGTGAAAGGAGGTGTCTGTGTTTATTGTTTGATATGAGCATGCATGTTGAAAGCAAGCGTACTGTTTGTATTAGAAGAGTTCTGTATATCGGTCATGATAGTTTGATCGGAGCTAAGGCCCTGGATAACCTCATAGACCGTTCCATCTGTTAACCCTAATAAGACAGGTTTAAGCATCCACTGCTTCTCTACCAGCACCAGCACACAGGTAGGTGTCGGAGCATCTTTAGTAGAAGTGCTTCCTGAAGCGGCAAGCGTGTGTCTTGCTTCAGAGGTTGTCGTGTTAACCTGATCCTGGCTAATAAAGTTATGAGCGACGGCGGCGTGTATCACATTGACCGTACTTTGAGGAATAAGCAAAACATTAGAATGTTTGAGAGTCTGAACCGTCACATCGGCGGTCATTCCAGGAAAGAGTGTTACTCCCTGAAGCCTTTTCATGTCAACGTTGATTGTCATAGGATATGTCACAACGTTTGAGACAATCACGCCTGTCGAGGAGATACTATCTACAGTGCCGTAAAATGGTTGCTGACCATACGCACTGACAGTAAACTGGGCATGCTGTCCCTTGCTTACTCTTCCCACATCAGCCTCATTGACGTAAGCCTGTACTTGTAGCGATGCCTCGTCTGTAATTTGCATAAAACTGCTGCTACCGCTACCACCACCCATAGCTGTGTTCGCCCCTGGAGCACTACCAACGGTACCATTGATCGCTGTCACAGTACCAGCATGAGGCGCGGTAAGCGTCGCGCTATTTAACTTATCCTGCGCGGCCTTTAGTTGAGCCTGTGCATCCGCCATTGCTTGACTGTCCCCCTCTGATTGCGTAACGTTTTGCTGAGCCTGATTGATTTGATCCTGAAGCAGTGTCGAGTCAAGTTTGGCGAGGAGTTGATCTGCCTTCACCTGCTGATTCAGCTTGACATCAATCTCCTTGAGCTTGCCGCTATTCTCGAAATCTACGTTATAGACCTTGCCCTGCACTGGCCCAGTCGCGGTAATAGAAAGCGCGAGATCGCCCTGAGTTACCTTTTGATACTGATACAGCACTTGTGGACCGCTACTGTTCAGAGAGGAAGGAACAACTTTGATAAGGACAAGCGCGACAACCACGACTATAATTATTGCTTGCCAGCGACGCCGACGCCACCAGGGGTTTTTGGGTTTCAACAGAATGCTTTCATCAAGCAGACTATCGTAGCTATCAGATGTGGAACTATTGGCCGAGACGTGATTAGATTGCTGTGGTTCTCGTACACGGCTCCATTCTCGACTCATATAACCTTCTTTCAAATTATAAGCCTGTAGAGAGGCCAATTTTTTTCTTTCATAAAAATGCTAATAATCATCAGAGATGTGCCGATAAGTACAATATCATATACTCTCTTCCCCCTCTTGCCTCTCATTATAGGGAAGTACCTATCATTTGTCAAACCTTATAGGTAATTATGGTGACTTTAGTCATTAAAAATAAATATTGTTGTGTTCTGTTTCATGTGCTGTGAAAGTGTTTGTTTTAGCGTGTTGGAAGGCATTCTTTATGGCGGTGGTTGCGCGGTCTATTATGTTCCCTCTTCCTCCAGAAAGAGTTCTTCCAAAGCTTCTTCTTTTTGTGGTGCTACGAATTTTTTGGGAGGTGAGTCTGATCCGACATCGTGGAAACGTGTCTGATGCTTATCAAAGGCAAGTGTAACTTGACCTACTGGACCATTGCGGTGCTTCGCAATGATAACGTCCGCCGTGTTTGGTCGCTCGGACTCTGGATTGTACATATCGTCGCGGTAGATGAACATAACCACGTCGGCGTCGCTCTCGATGGCCCCGCTCTCGCGCAAGTCTGAGAGTTGTGGTACTTTAGAGTGCCGACTCTCCACCGCCCGTGAAAGTTGCGCGAGAGCTAGCACTGGAATATTCAGTTCGCGAGCCAATCCTTTCAATGCCCGACTAATAACTGAGACCTCCTGTACACGATTTTCTGGTTTCCTGCCATCGTGCGTGGTGGCCTGCATCATTTGCAGGTAATCTACAACAATCAAATCAATGTTATGTTCCAGGAGCCATCGTCTAGCTTTGCTACGTAGCTGAATTGTTGAAATGCTAGAGGTATCGTCAATCCATAGAGAGAGTTCAGAAAGTGCTTCCATCGAGAGCATAACTTGCTCCCACTCATAGTCCTCAACCCAACCTGCGTGGAGTCTTTGCTGATCGATTCGAGAGTCTACCGCGAGGAGTCGTTGAATAAGCTGTTCTTTGCTCATTTCGAGGCTAAAGATGCCAACTCTTCGTCCGTGCGTCAGCGTGGCGTTATAGGCAATACTAAGCGCCAAAGCCGATTTGCCCATTCCAGGCCGTCCGGCTAAAATAATCAAATCGGAGCGTTGCAGACCACCGAGAAGACGGTCCAGGTCTACAAATCCAGTGGGGACACCAAGAATAGTCCCGCGTTGTGAATGTACTTGATCGAGCCGCGTCATGTAGATGTTCAGCAACTCGCTGACATGCATAGATGAGGAGGTGGAAGCATTGTATCGCTGACTAATCTCGAAAATGATTTGCTCTGATCGCTCCAACGTGAGTGCTGCGTCAGTCTCATCATCCTGGTAGGCTTGCGCCACAATCAGCCCACCAGCCTCAATGAGGCGACGTAGCAGAGCTGTGCGCGAAACAATACGTCCATAGTAGACAGCGTTTCCACTTGTAGGGACATAGTTAATAAGAGAGGTGATATAGTCGATACCACCCGCATCATGCAACTTGTCCTGTTGCTCTAAAACGTCACAAATTGTGATCAAGTCGGCGGGAAGACGCTGGCTATACAGGAGCATGATAGCACTGTAGATGGTACGATGAGCATCGCGATAAAAGTCCTCAGAAGACAAGAAGTCCGCGACAAGGACCACCGCTTCTGGATCGATAATAATGCTACCAAGCACACCACATTCAGCCTCAATATTTTGTGGTAGAGGTCGTTCAATAGGCATACACTTACTCTCCTTGCCTCTCTGTAAGAGTTGAAGATGGATAGAAAAGGTCAAGCCATGTCTTCATAGCTGTAAGACGGCTCTGCCACTCTCCGACTGAATAAATCACTGTTTGATGGGTAGAGATGTCGGGTATCGAGGCATCGACAAGTACAGCATAGCGTGGATTCTCTTTGCCCAAGCGTATCGGGCGTAGACGATAGAGGGCTGTGCGACTGTCATGCTGGATAATCCCGATAAGGTGTTGTGCCTCCTGCCTGTTCATGACCATGCGCGTTGTATCAACCTGCATTTCTTCCGAAAGCTTGAGCGGGGGTAATGAGGACACAGGTACACTCGCGGGAGCAACTGCTTTTGGGATGGAGACCACAGGAGGTGTCGTGAAAGCTTCGTGCCTTGTCAAGGTTTCAACTAACTCCGAAGGCGATAAATGCCCATAGTTTTTAATATACTCCTCGGCTTCTTCTGGTACTCCTGCATCATACTCGTAGCATCGTTTTGTGAAAAAACCACCTGGTCTTGACATCTTCCATTCCCCTCGATGCATTTGAACCATAGTACCTACAAAGGCTGCTGCGAGGACGTGGGGATTGCGTGGTTGTCCTGTCTGAAGACTGAAAAGTTTTTGGTACTTAGGAAATGTACTACGGTCTTGCTCAAGTTGTTCCGCGAGAAATTCCGCGACAAGCTTTGGGGTACGTAACGTATACGTAATAATAAAATTATAGAATCCGTTTACGTATACGTTACGTATAGGGTCAGTGGAATCTACTGAATATATCTGCTCAGGTAGACGTACAGGTTTACTTTCTCGCTGAAGTCTACCTATTTCGGTAACTTGGGTAGACGCAGAAGTATGCTGTATCTGTTGAGAGTCTACCATTTTTGTTGTTTTGGGAAGATTCGTATTAAGACTACCATTCTGGAGTCTATCTGTACTCCTTCTCAGAGTAGACTCTACGCTCTCTTCGCCTCCGACTACATCTACCTGAAGAGTTGTTTTGGGTAGATTAGTGGAGGAGTGTTCTCCTTGCCGTCTCCCTGTTTTGATGTGCGAAGTAGATTCCGAGCTTACATCTTCTTGCGAGGCATCTACACAGTTCTCTCGTTCGGGTAGACGCTGAATAGAGAAGGTTTCTAAGTGTCTACCAATAGCGTCTCCTGGGGTAGATTCGAGAGTGTGCTGTTTTTGTCTGCTGTCTACAGCATGAGCACCATAAGGTAGATTCAATGTGGCTGCTTTTGTTGAGAATCTACTTGTTATAGCACTGGAGGCCGACGAAGCTTGTTGCTCATGTTGTTGTGCATCTAACTGAATAGGTGGCGCAGGTAGATTCGGTGACGTGGAAAGTGTAGACATCGTGTGAGTTATAACCAGACTGCACAACTGTTGAGCCTGCGCGATTCTATGTTGTAATGTACGCTTGGAATCTCCCTTATCTGCTCGTAAAGACATGCTGAGGCGTTTCAGAGTATCAAGTATATCCTGAGAAATCAATCCATAAATGAGGCAACGTTCTTTCACATTTACCGCCATATCACGCAATTTCGGGCGGCTATTAGTAATTAAAAAATCAAGACATGTCGCTAGAGTCGTTGGAGGATGGTAGATTCCTGTGTATAGAACAAATGCCAGTTGCTTGTCTAAAAACTTCTGCTTTTGTAAAAGGCCCAGTGCTTTGTACAATTGAACATATTTATGTGTAGTATCGTTGGAGAGGTGCAACTCTTCAGCAAGTTTAGCGATGCTCTTTGTGCAGATGACAACCTGTCTCTTTCCCTCGTCGGGTATCCTGGATTTTTCGAGTGCCGCACGTTCGAGGAAACGCTGAAAGAATGTTTGACCGAGCGTAGGTAGTGGAAATATATTCGCGATCACTTGCAATGTAGAGGAATCTACATCGAGTGTCCATGTCTCTCTATCTTGACCAGGATGAGTAGACGGTGTAACCGTAGTTTCAAGAGTACTAAACATACAAGAACTTCTCCTTATGACACATTAGTATATAAGTGAAAGGCGACGTTCATCTTGAGTACAGAGGTACCATCCCCAAAGGCAAGCAACGTATCATCAACGATGCTTCCATCCTCATTCATTATTGGCTTTGTAACGAGAAATACCAGAGGTGTTGCCAAAACTGCTACAATGTGGTATTATCAGGATGGATCGCAAGACTAACATACGAACTTCTCAGTATGAACGTCAATTGAAACCAGCAGTGCCAGCTGCTGGTTTTTTTATGTCTGAAAACTTATGGCTCTTGATTCATAATAATTTTACTCTCCTCTATTCGTACTCCACTTCAAACTATCTTAACCCAACCGCGATGTGCATATCATTGAAGTGCTATTATTGTGCTTATTTAAGAAGTACGAGCATAATACCTGAAATTAACAAGTTTGACCATAGGTACAATGTGTAATGCATACACCGCTTAGCCAACATTTTGAGCCTTTTTACGCTCAAAATTGCGCCGCACCCTGGTGGTGTTTGCGCCGTACCCTGGTGGGGTTAGCACCGCACCCTGGTGGGGTACCTAATAGTACTCTTATGCCTGTACGCCTACTGAATGAAGCATAACGTCTGTTTTAGTGCTGTCTGAAAGATACGTACTTTTGTAAAGAAAGTAGGTAGTTGTCAAGAGGATGATAACGAGAAAAGGTAGCTACTTGCGCCGCACTCTGGTGGGCTAGTGCGCGTAGAGCCAGGCATAATACATATCGGCATTTTTACAGATAACTTAATACTTTTATCCGCTTTATTGACAAGAATGAAAGAGAAAGCACGAAATGCGCCGCACCCTGGTGGGGGTATGAGTATCTGCTGTTGGGCAGCAAGTGATTTATAGCTGTGTGGATACGAAGACTGGTTACTATTCTCTTGCTGTCAATATAGACACTCTTCCCAATTATGATCGCCAGTGTGCTAACCCTATTGAGGCACTTGGCTATACAGCACCAAATGGCGATACTAATGCTTCCCCACTTTATCACCTTTACTACAACAACGGAAAAGGGATGGTCAATTTGTATACTGTAAACGCATCTGAGAAATACTACGATATGGCTCATGGTTTTACTCTCGATGCTGGATTTGATCTTGCTGTCAATGTCTATAACACTCCTGCTGCGACGACTGCTGCTGTCAATCTAGTCTATCTACAGACCAGCACTGACACTAAGTTCCCTGATGATCGCCGCTATGTTGCTGATTACACCAGGGGGTCTGATGCCGCCTATGGTGGTGCCGCATCCTGGATGACGTTTACGGCTAATGGTTCTGTGGCGTTCCCCTACTTCTACGCTGCGAAAAATCCTTCTTAGAAGCTTATCAGTCATTGACTCGCGAAAGACTGACAAAAAGAGAGTGAGTAACGGACCTGTTCCATTGCTCACTACATGTTCAACAAGGCAAAGTAAGACGCGGAATGCGCCGCACCCTGGTGGGGTATGATGGTCCGCAGGCAATACGCCTGGAAAAGAATTAAGTACTATAAAATGATGAACGTCAATATACATCGTTGAAAAGAATGATGAAGTAGTATGCTCCTTGTAGTTGGCGAAGTTGTCGCTATGAAATTTTACTTGCATAGAGCAAGGAGCTAAGATAGCATCATTTTTTTGTAGGAGGTAGTGTATGAACAGATACAAGCGTGTCCTGCTCGGTGGGATAGCTTTACTCACCCTATTTGCTGTCCTGGGCCTGTCGTCGTGGTTGACTATTTCTTCTCGACTAGAGGCTAGAGCCGATGCACCTCAGTGTAGCGAGACATTGCAACAGCAGATGGACCAGGCAACCGATAATGCAACACTTCACGTTCCAGCATGTGTCTATCGTGAGCAAGTGACCATCAACAAACCACTCACGCTTATTGCGGATCCGGGGGCTGAGATTCGTGGAAGTGATATTTGGACCTCCTGGGCCTCCAGTAATAATAACTGGGTGAGTACAGATACGGTTCCCGCGTTTTCTACGCATGGCAATTGTATGGCGAACACACAAGATCGTTGCCTGTGGGCTGAGCAGGTGTTCAATGATGGTACTCCATTGCAACATGTGGCATCGGCTCCTGCTACTGGTCAATTTGCTGTTGACGCAGAGCGTCATATTCTTTTAGGCGACGATCCCGCTGCCCACACTATCGAAGTAACTACACGTACCGCCTGGATCGTAGGTGGGGCTGACAATGTGACTATTCATGGTTTTCGTATGCAACATGCTGCTAGCGATGCTCAGAATAGTGCGATTACTCCTAATGGTCATCTCCATTGGACCATTGAAAACAATGTCCTCTCTGATGCACATGGTGCTGTGGTTGATATTGCTAGCTACACACAAGTGCTGCACAATGATATCTCTCGTGGTGGAGACCTTGGTGTACATGGCGGAAACGGGACTGACAACCTGCTTCAAGATAACAAAATTCATGATAATAACACGGACGCATTCGACACCTCCTGGGAAGCGGGCGGAGTCAAAGTCGCAGTAGAGCAGAATCTCACCCTCGATGGAAATGAAATTTATAATAACGCGGGACCAGGTGCCTGGTGTGATATCAGTTGTAAACATGTTACATACAGCAACAACCAGGTGCATGATAATGGTGGCTCTGGCCTGTTCTTTGAAATCTCCGACGACGCGAAAATCTTCAACAATAAGATATGGGAGAATGGCTGGCAGTATAGCGCGTGGGGCTGGGGAGCCGGAATACTCATCTCCAACTCTTCTCACACGGAAGCATACAATAACGTTTTAGCCTGGAATGCAGATGGCATCTCTATTATCTCAATTGATCGAAGCAGTGATAACGGGGATCCGGCGTGGAACAATGTCGTTGGAGACTACATTCATGATAATACCGTTGTCATGACTGGCGATGATCCAAGTGCGCAAAACAACGGGCAGGTATATGCGCTAGGATGGCTACAAACCCTGTCCAACGGTGTACTGTACACTTCCTCCTCTGACAATCGTGCGGCGAATAATGGCTTCTGGATTACCGACAAGACGCCACAACACTTTCAATGGGATAGTCAGGATATGAGCGACCTGGATGCGTTTGCCGCGACCCCTGGCGGTCAAGGGTCTCACTACCTATCAGATACGGACGAGGAAAGCATTCTGACTCAGGCTCAAATTCCTTTGACACCCAAATCAAGAACGGCGGTGTCTCAGTAAAGACAAGGTAAATGTCGTAGGCGCGACGAAGGAAGAGAGAAGGGCGGCTCCTAGGGGTCGCCCTTCTCTCTTCCTTCGTCACTCACAACTGTAGAGAGACTAAAAAACTCTTATCGCTTGATGTATGTCCCGTTGAGGCCCTCAAAGTATGTAATGAGTGTTAACAAAAGTAAACTCTTCGAGACGTTGTTGCAGCGGTGCGAACCATTTTTAGATAATGGTGACCCTAATGGATATGAAAGTGATCCTCTAATTGCTCACCTGAATATCATCTATGTAGCCACGATAGCTCCCCGTATGAGCAGGCTGGTCGTACCCCACGTCAATACGATTGATTGTTTTCCCGTTGACGGACGCAGCCAGATTGATAACGACCTGATTCCAGCTATCGAGCGTGAGATGCCCACATTGAGCGGCGGGGTGGGCTTTATTGCCATGCTGATCAACGGCTGCTGAGTCACGCAGATTGGTCCCGTCAGTAAAGAGGAGATCAAGGGCCACACAGCTACTGCTGTTTGCGCTCAGCCCGCTAAATGTTTGGCTGCTCTGCGGATAGACCCAGTAGGAAAGCGTCGTATTTGACCCAACGGTGATGTTTTGCTTGCTCAGATCAAAGGCTTTGGTGTAGGCAAAGTCGCTGGAGTCTCCACTTGTCGCGTTACCAGAGTACATCAACGATGAGTTACCACTATGACTCATACCGCTGAGTACTTTGGTCTCTGGTCCTGAAATGGTGCAGCACACCCCACTCACGTTGCTGCTATTACCTGCTGGATAGGCATCGGAGTCAACGGTGTTATTCCAACTGAGTTGGGAAGTACCGTTGTGAAAGGAAAAGCTGCTTGTGGAGGTACCACTATTGCTCCCGCTACCAGCGTCACCCAGCGTCACTCTATTCTGGCTGACTCTCTGCTGCCATGAGGTGTATTCGTTCTTCTCCATATCCAGCGTAATCGCGTCGGGTAAAGACGTATTGTTGACGCACAAAGACTGGTTGTTCGTATCAACTGAGCAATTAGGAAACCAAGTATCGCTACGTGTTCCCAGATTTCCATTAACTGCTCCAATCACATTATCCCGTGCATAATCATTGTAAAAGAAACCATGAGAGGCTTCTCCGTATTCATCCCATACATAAATACCCATACCGCCTGGTAAAGCCTCCCCTGTAGAAAGATGTCCAGTTGAAACCACGCGGTTGTTGGAAATTATGTTATCGTGGCCTGCTGCAATTGCCATCCCATAATTCGCCGAACTTACCACCTGATTGTTGTAGGCATGCACAAAACCTGCTGCGGTATCTGGGCTAGTAGGAGGACTGCCCAATGTCTGATCGCCAAGCATGATGCCTCCACCGCTATATCCTTTGTCAGTAGGATGAGCCGGGTAAGCACCCTGGATATAATTATCATGAATGAGCAAAGGGCTTTGTTGCGTACCACTGGTTTGTAGTATGCTGATGTTATCCTCGACTCGACTTTGTCCAGGACTGTTGATGATCTGATTCCAAGCAATCTCGATACCAGCTACGTTCTGTACCTGGTTAAGTTGCACAAATTCTGCATAGTCCCAGCCTACTCCTTGTTGAGGATCGGAGGAAAAACCACCGTTGCCATCGCTAAAACGGCCATCAATATTATTGCCCAGGTTGCGTAGTATCTTAATCGTCTGATTGCTCCCACCGTTGCCACCATAGTTTACGACTACCATGCCAGATGTGCCGTTCAAGGTGTTGTTCTCGATGTCCAGATTATTAGGATTGAAGGTGGTAAGAAATCGTCCTGGTATCTTTTGCGATACGTTAGGATTAAGTGCGGTACCAGTACAATTGCGGATAGTCAGTGAAACGTTCTTTTGTGCGGTCACAATCAAAGGTCCACGACTGCTAATGGTGCAATTTTCGATGACTACGGCGTCTGTCGTATTCACTGTGACTGCGGCAGTATTCGCATCATTACTTTGCCAGCTACCGGTATAGGTGCCTCCTTGAGTAATCGTGATGGGTGAGCTAACAACAGCTATCGCTGTTTTGCTGGCACCTACAGCTAGACCTCGATGAACAACAGCAGTAGTCACTGCGCCCACGATTGCTGCAAAAATGCTCAGGACGGCAAGCGTATACCGTAGACGATGCATTGTTCGTTCGCAATGGTACCGGTAGTATGTCAAGAGTTGTGTAAAAGTTCAGGGTCTGGTTGAGTTTGCGATGGGACAGGCATCGTCAGCTTGTTGAACTTTAAACTCCGGATCACCGCGTAAAAGAGTAACAAACAAC
>JAABUQ010006715.1_pt1 | contig 17185 bp, 15 predicted proteins | sample 5560001 | NCBI WGS metagenome assembly JAABUQ01 (sample SAMN10711888, study PRJNA513371) | rock metagenome | isolation source: Antarctica rocks | place: Antarctica: Victoria Land, Finger Mt nord | collected 2015-12-18
GCTTTCCCTGTAAATTGCCATCAATGAGTCGAAACACATAATTGTTAGTTGCAGGAGTTGTTACTCGCAGTAAGATGGCATGCTGACGAGAAATTAACTTGGAATTTAGTACAATAGAGTTAGTTGAATCGCGACCAATTGAACAGGTGGCAGCCTCTAATGCTACGGTGCGTTTACCTTGCTTATCCTCAATGACCAGAAGATATTGAATTTGTTGTCGTTTACTCTCTAACATGGTCTTCAAATAAAAAAAAGACAGTATCCTTCAAAGCCATGTGAAGTAAGAGAGCCAAGTGTCTAGTCGTAGATGAAAACTAGCACTCATAACAATTTCCCCACAGTTATCAGCAAGTATCATCTATCTGCTAAGTAAACGCCAAGGTATAACCCTACACTTAACTAAAGCTTTAAATACGGGTAAAGTTCGTGTAACGAGTATGCGTCCAGTTAAGTACTCCTACGCACTTCCGTGAGGGTTTTCGATGAAAGGAGTCAGAAGCCAGAAGTCAGGAGATAGGAGGAAGAACATAACTATTTTTCCTCGTTCTAAGGGTTCTGCCGAGGAACGCTTTTTGGTGAGGCACAAGAGCCTCCAGTTCTGAACACCGAACCAGAGGCAAAGCCTCGAAATGGCATTCCCAGGCTGAAGCCTCTATACCTGAAGTTCCGATCGGAACGCCAGTTGCAACAAGAGCGGCTCGCCGGACGCCAGTCGCCTGGACGCCAGTCACCTTCGGCGGGAAACCCACAGCGAGTGGCGCTGGCTCACGCCAGTTCTCTCAAGCGCTTGGGTTCCCCGCCACGAGACTGGCTCCCCAACGCACTGGCTCGGAAACCTCCCTTGCTTGTCTTCGCGCTCTCTTACGAAGTTCCGAGCTTCCTTCGGAAGAGCTGCGCTAACGGAGGAAACCTCCGCTCGGACTTCGCGCTGGGAACGAGAATTCCTGACTCCTGACTCCTGTCTCCTATCTCCTGACTTCTTCTTTGTCAATTATGAGAAACAGCCGGAGTAGTTATAAGAAAGATTAAGCACGAAAGCAGTAAACTACCTGTTCTAAACCTTGCCCGTACAGCCACTCGTAGAGTTGGTTGACAGCAGTAATTACAAAGCTTGACCTCAAAAGACTTTCAGCTTCTCTTACCTAAGATAGATGTCAAAGACTAATTCGTTAATTAGCTATAGAGCAAATTGACAACTCATAAATTCGGATGATTGAATGTAAAGTTTATTAAATGTTCCATCATCTTTTAATTTAGGTTCTATATACTGATCCTTAATGCATAGACTAGCTATAAACTAGTCAACCGGAATTTTACCCAAATCTAAGATTTTTCATTTCCTGTAGGAGGGATTATGGCTTTAGCTCAAAGCTCAAGTCTGGGGAAGGCTGATTCTTTTTTCATCGTCAAAAGCTTTTTGATCTGGACTTTCACATTGGCCGTTTGCCTGCTAGTCGTGGGTTTTCCGTTAATTGTTTTGATGGCTACGGTGGGTGCTCTGTTGGCAATTGTTCTAGAATCCATCATGCCGGTCAGTGCGGCTCTGTTGGTAGCAGGCAGTTTAATTGGGTTCAATGTGATCGTGGTGATTGCTGGTGCTGGCGTGCTGACTCTTAAGGGGATTCACCCGCATGAAGTCAGATGGTTAAACTGGCTCCATGGAGAGGCAGATCCCCTTCATACTTCCATCTACGCTGCGTGCCCTTTAACCTGCGATCTGGAGTAATAACGACCGCTGAAGAAACATCGGAATCGCTCTTTTGGCGATTTTTCGAGGAACCCGGTTGAAGCCGGGTTTTTTGTGGTTAAAATTCCGAGTAGAGATAGCCTATATTAAATGGCGAAGCCAAAAGCCCGAGTTTGCATCACATTAGGTACTCGTCCGGAAGCAATTAAAATGGCTCCAGTGATCCAGGCGTTCCAGCGATCGCTCTCTTTTGAGTCGCAAGTGATTTTGACTGGTCAGCATCGGGAGATGGTTGAGCAAGTGATGCACCTGTTTAACCTTAAAGCAGATTGGGATTTGGAGATTATGCAGCCAGGGCAATCGCTCAGTGATATTACTTGCCGCAGTTTGCGGGGGTTAGAAGCCTTGTTCCAGCAGGTGCAGCCAGAGTTAGTGTTAGTGCAGGGAGATACCACCACAGCTTTTGCTGCGGCTCTAGCAGCGTTTTACCAAAAAATCTTAGTGGGACACGTGGAAGCCGGATTACGCACTGACAATTTGCTCAATCCCTATCCAGAGGAGGCGAACCGGCGTCTGATTTCCCAATTGAGTCATCTGCACTTCGCACCTACACCCACTGCTGTCGAAAATTTGCAACGTTCTGGGGTATTGGGTAAGATTTACCAAACTGGCAATACAGTCATTGATGCCCTGCTCTCGGTTGCCAAGCAACAGCCAGACTGTAATGTCAGAGGTCTGGATTGGGAAAGATATCGCACGCTGCTAGCAACGGTTCACCGACGGGAAAACTGGGATGAACCACTCCATTTAATTGCTCAAGGATTTCTGCAAATATTAGAAACGTTTCCCGATACAGCTTTACTGTTGCCACTGCATCGGAATCCTATAGTGCGAGAACCCCTGCAAGCGCTTTTAGGCAATCATCCCAGAATTTTCTTAACAGAACCGTTGAACTATAGAGAACTGGTGGGTGCAATTCAGCGCTCGTACCTGCTGCTGACTGATTCTGGTGGGTTGCAAGAGGAAGCGCCTAGCTTGGGAAAACCAGTGCTGGTGTTGCGAGAAACGACGGAACGGCCAGAGGCGATCGCTGCTGGTACCGCCAAATTAGTAGGGACTAACCCAGTTCAAATTGTTGCTGCGGCAACCGAACTCTTGAGCAATCCAGATGCCTATCAAGCAATGGCAACAGCGATTAATCCGTTTGGGGATGGTCGGGCGGCAGAGCGAATTTGCCAAATTGTGGAAAATTACCTCGCGTAGGGAGTAGCGCGAAGACAAGCAAGGGAGGTTTCCGAGCCAGTGCGTTGGGCGGCTCTGCCGACTTGAAGCAACTGGCGTTCCGATCGGAACTTCGGGTATAGGGGAGGAAGAGAGCTGAGGAGGACAGCCGCGTGGGCGGGTCCCCCGACTTGAGCGAACTGTCCGTCGGAGCTGAGGGAGTAGGGAGTAGCGGAAGAAGAGGAGTAGGGGAGATACCTGATAAGCTTTGTGAGGGGATTAAGTCATTAAACTTTAAACTTTAAAGTAGAGTTGTGAAATATTTTTTTCTAACTGACGGATGGACAGTTGGCAGAGTCTGGGCCTCTGATGGCCTATGGAACGAAACGGCATGGCGACGCCAACCTGATATTCAGCGCCTGAATCTCTGTCTAGTGGAAGAAAGCGAAAAGTTGTGGCTCTATCGCGTAGAAGATGACGTTTTAACGGTGGAGGTTAAGCCGATGGCGATCGTCCCAGTAGAACCATCAGTTCAGGCGATCGGTCAAGTCGTACTCAAGCGCCTGATCAGTGCGGAGCAAGTGCTAGAGAGACTTGGGACAGCACAGACCATGTGCCAACTGACAAGTATTCAATCGGTCATTCACTAGCAAACTGCCATCTAGCTTGCAATCGGTTCAAGCAATGGTTACAATTTTTTAATATTTCTCATTTTTGTTTTGGGAATGGCAGCGTCAATGTCTAGACATGAGCATAGCTAAACCGCAAACACCATCTGACTCACTGTTCTGCCGGAGATGGCTCTGGCGGCTGCGCTGAGCAAGCTCAAAAGGGACAGATGTGACTGATAATGATCAGCATCTAGCAATAACAAAAACTTGCAAAATTGTACCGTCAACACAACTCATTAAGGAGGAGCGTAGCCAATGGGACTACCTTGGTACCGAGTACATACAGTTCTCATAAATGATCCAGGTCGGCTAATTTCCGTACACCTAATGCACACTGCCCTTGTGGCAGGCTGGGCCGGTTCCATGGCTCTGTACGAACTGGCAATTTTTGACCCCAGCGATCCGGTTCTCAACCCTATGTGGCGACAAGGAATGTTCGTGCTGCCCTTCATGGCGCGTCTGGGCGTTACCCAATCTTGGGGTGGCTGGAACATCACTGGCGGTTCCGCAACCGACCCTGGCTTCTGGTCATTTGAAGGCGTTGCCGTCGCCCACATTGTGCTTTCCGGGCTGTTGTTCCTAGCCGCCTGCTGGCACTGGGTTTACTGGGATCTAGAACTATTTAGAGACCCCCGTACTGGTGAACCCGCTCTCGACCTGCCAAAAATGTTTGGCATCCATTTGTTTTTGTCTGGTCTGGCCTGCTTTGGCTTTGGTGCTTTTCACTTGACAGGACTCTTTGGTCCTGGGATGTGGATTTCTGACCCCTACGGTCTTACCGGCAGCATTCAACCCGTAGCCCCAGAGTGGGGACCGGCTGGCTTTAACCCATTTAACCCTGGTGGGGTTGTCGCTCACCATATTGCTGCTGGTGTCGTCGGCATTATTGCTGGTTTATTCCACCTATCAGTCCGACCCCCCGAACGGCTCTACAAAGCCCTGCGGATGGGGAACATTGAAACTGTACTTTCTAGTAGTATTGCAGCGGTCTTCTTCGCGGCCTTCGTCGTCGCAGGGACGATGTGGTACGGCAGCGCCACCACACCGATTGAATTGTTTGGTCCCACCCGCTATCAGTGGGATCAGAACTATTTCCAGCAGGAAATTGACCGACGGATTCAAACTGGCGTCGCCGAAGGCGCAAGTCTGTCTGAAGCCTGGTCGCAGATTCCCGAAAAACTTGCTTTCTACGACTACATCGGTAACGACCCTGCCAAGGGTGGCCTATTCCGGGTGGGTCCGATGGATAAGGGTGATGGAATTGCTCAGGCTTGGCTGGGTCACCCTGCCTTCAAAGATAGCGAGGGTCGAGAATTAGCGGTTCGTCGTCTGCCCAACTTCTTCGAAACATTCCCAGTGGTATTGACTGACAAAGATGGTATTGTTCGCGCGGATATCCCCTTCCGGCGGGCAGAATCCAAGTACAGCTTCGAGCAAGCTGGTATCAACGTCAGCTTTTACGGTGGTGGACTAGACGGTCAGACATTTGATGACCCCGCTACAGTGAAGAAATATGCCCGTCGCGCCCAATTGGGTGAAGTTTTTGAGTTTGATCGGGAAACCTTGAATTCTGATGGTGTCTTCCGCACCAGTCCAAGAGGCTGGTTTACCTACGGACACACTGTATTTGCCTTGCTGTTCTTCTTTGGTCATATCTGGCATGGCTCGCGGACGATCTTCCGGGATGTATTTGCCGGTGTTGACCCAGATTTGGAAGAGCAAGTCGAATTTGGTGTCTTCCAGAAAGTGGGTGACTTGACAACCCGCCGTAAGGAAGCCGTTTAAAACAGGGTGTAGGGGGTAGGGAATTTCTTCACCCCACACCCTGTTCTTGGTAAAATATGATTATTAGCTCGATGGTCAGGAAATTGTGATATGGAAAGCCTTGCTTACATTTTGATTCTTGCCCTAGCGATCGGCACCCTGTTCTTTGCGATCGCTTTTCGGGAACCACCTCGGATTCCTAGAAAATAGGTCGCTGCTCCCAGGTACGAAGCGTTGGGATTAAATCCATCTTCAAGAGCCGCTGCTACCTCCTTTGGTGGCAGCGGATCATTGCGTTCTCATCAAAAAAAGGTCAACCCGTTAAAGGGCACATCTCCTATGCGATGTCCTTTCTGCAATCATCCAGATAACCGGGTGCTTGAGTCGCGCTCAACGGAAGCAGGACAAAGTATCCGCAGACGGCGGGAATGTTTAAGCTGCCAACGTCGCTTCACTACTTACGAACGCATTGAGTTCGTGCCGATTACAGTCCTCAAGCAGGATGGTCAACGGGAGTTATTTGACCGCTCAAAAATTCTTCGAGGGACTGTGAGAGCTTGCCAGAAAACTGGGATTACTCCGGCGCAACTAGAGACATTGGTGGATGAGATTGAATCCGAACTCCAACAGCGAGCCGTAAGAGAGGTCAGCAGCTATGAAATTGGTGAATTAGTTCTACAGCAGCTCAAGTTGCTCAGTGAAGTCGCCTACGTGCGTTTTGCCTCTGTCTATCGCCAATTCCAAAGTGTTCATGATTTCGTCGAGACGTTAAACGATCTTTCACCGCAGAGCGGCTCCAACCAAGAAGAATTCAAGCAGGAGCCAGGCACCAGAATAGGTTCTATCCGACTGGTCGATGAATCATTAGTCTAGAGCCCCTGTCTTCCCACACTCAGCTATAATGGTCTGTCTGGGCGCTTGTGCGTCTCGACTTAGCTCTCCTACGCTAGGATGGAATTAAAGATGTAGGTGTGAAATGCTCATCATCGGCGTGCATATACATCGATAGGAGGCAAAACATTACGCAGACTAAGGATCAGGAAACAACCAGCATGGTCAATCAGAAAACAGCTACTACAGAAATTGGCTTTACTCACGACGATTTCGCGGCTCTACTTGATAAATATGATTATCACTTCAGTCCAGGCGATGTTGTAGCAGGCACGGTATTTAGTATTGAACCCAGAGGCGCTCTGATTGACATTGGTGCTAAAACAGCGGCTTACATTCCCATTCAGGAAATGTCGATTAACCGAGTAGATGCTCCAGAAGAAGTCTTACAGTCGAATGAGACCAGAGAGTTTTTTATTCTAACTGATGAAAACGAAGATGGACAACTGACGCTTTCGATTCGCCGCATTGAATACATGCGGGCTTGGGAACGAGTGCGGCAAGTCCAAAAGGAAGACGCTACTGTGCGTTCGAGCGTCTTTGCTACTAACCGGGGTGGGGCGTTAGTGCGGATCGAAGGATTACGCGGCTTTATTCCCGGCTCTCACATCAGCACCCGCAAACCTAAGGAAGACTTGGTCGGTGAAGAACTACCGTTGAAATTTCTGGAAGTGGACGAAGACCGCAACCGTCTCGTTCTCTCGCACCGTCGAGCGCTAGTCGAGCGCAAGATGAACCGGCTGGAAGTCGGCGAGGTGGTAGAGGGTACGGTTCGTGGCATCAAGCCCTACGGTGCCTTCATCGATATTGGCGGTGTTAGCGGTTTGCTACACATCTCTGAGATTTCCCACGACCATATTGATACGCCCCACAGCGTATTCAATGTCAACGATCTAGTGAAAGTCATGATCATCGACTTGGATGCCGAGCGAGGTCGTATCTCCCTTTCTACTAAACAACTGGAGCCTGAACCAGGAGACATACTCAAAGATCGTCAGCAGGTCTATGACATGGCGGACGAAATGGCAACCAGGTACCGGGAACAGATGCGAGCTAAACAGCAAGGTGGTGTTATTGCCAGTCCTGAAGCTGATTTATCTTCTGAAGAGGTACCAGCTGCTGTGGAAGACGAGGATCTACCAGCTGCTGTGGAAGACGAGGATCTACCAGCTGCTGTGGAAGATGAGGATCTACCAGCTGCTGTGGAAGATGAGGATCTACCAGCTGCTGTGGAAGAGGTCTAGTCAAGTAGGGAGTAGGGGCTCCTCAGCACAGCAGCAGTTTTAGATAAAGGATCTGAACAGTCTTCCGCTACTTCCTACTCATATAGTTAAGTGAGATTGTCTTTGGCGATCATTCAGTATCGAGATCTCAAGTTTTCCACTATCCAGGCAATTGGGTTCGGCAAAGACGGTACCCTGGGAGATTTAAAATCGTATTTGCGTAGTCTAGGCAGTTGTCAGTCACCCTTGAACTGAAAACTGCCGCTGCGGCAGATATTACTTCCAAGCAGCCGCTGTAGCAGTCTCGCAACTCGATAGAGATCCAAGTCTTACAGCCGGGACAGGAAAGCAGAAAGCACAACTATTGATAACTATATGTGCAAATTTTGTCTAAAGAGTATATTTATACCTAAAGTTAGACTAATAGGTATGATTGCTAGTTATAATGTCCCCAACCTAATCTAAAATTTCATCACTCCCGCCATCTAGGAGGAATTGCCCTTGTCTCGTCGCTACCTGTTTAGCTCCGAATCTGTAACGGAAGGTCATCCAGATAAAATCTGCGATCAAATTTCCGACACCATCTTAGATGCACTACTCACCCAAGACTCCAGTAGTCGCGTCGCAGCTGAAGTCGTCGTCAACACTGGTTTGGTACTAGTTACTGGTGAAATCACCTCACAAGCTCAGGTTAATTACGTCAATCTCGTCCGGAAGAAGATTGCAGAAATTGGCTATACCGATGCCGTTAACGGTTTCTCATCCAACAGCTGCTCAGTCCTACTGGCTATAGACGAACAATCTCCTGATATTGCTCAGGGAGTTAACACTGCCCAGGAAAGCCGGGAGCAGGATAGCGACGAACAATTCGATGCCGTTGGGGCTGGCGATCAGGGTTTGATGTTTGGCTTCGCCTGTAACGAGACGCCGGAACTGATGCCCTTGCCCATCAGTCTTGCCCACCGAATTTCTCGCCGACTGGCAGCAGTCCGAAAAACCGGCGACTTGCCATACCTCCGCCCAGATGGCAAAACTCAAGTGACTGTTGCTTACGACAACGGACGCCCCGTGGGGATTGATACTATCCTGATTTCCACCCAGCACACGGCGAGTATTGGTGACATAACTGAACAGTCAGCGGTTCAAGCTAAGATTAAAGCCGACCTCTGGTCAGCGGTAGTCCAGCCAGTTTTTGCCGATATTGACATTCAGCCCGACAATGAGACGCGCTTCCTGGTTAACCCCACTGGCAAATTTGTCATTGGTGGTCCCCAAGGAGACTCTGGCCTCACGGGGCGAAAAATCATCGTCGATACCTATGGTGGCTACTCGCGCCATGGCGGCGGGGCATTTTCTGGCAAAGACCCCACCAAGGTAGACCGCAGCGCGGCTTATGCCTGTCGTTATGTTGCTAAAAATATTGTGGCAGCTGGGTTAGCGGATAAGTGTGAAGTCCAGCTGAGTTATGCCATTGGTGTGGCGCGACCAGTGAGCATCTTGGTGGAGACTTTCGGTACTGGCAAGCTCGATGATGAGCAATTGCTGGAGTTGGTGAAACAGCATTTTGAACTACGTCCAGCTGGGATTATCCAGGCGTTTAATTTGCGAGGGTTGCCAGCTGAGCGGGGCGGTCGCTTCTACCAAGATATCGCTGCCTATGGTCATTTTGGACGCACTGACTTAGACCTGCCTTGGGAGCGGATTGACAAGGCATCCCTGTTACGGGAAGCACTGAGCCAGCCTCTGTCAGTTGTCGCGAGTTAAAATCCTCCTACCTCACCAAAAAAGGGATGAGGGGTGAGGGGTGAGGGGAAGAGCGGAGCCGGAGCCGAAGAGCGCCTCCGGTCAGATGCCCCGGAGCTCCGGAGTCTCCGGCTCCGCTCCAGAGCGTCAATCGGTAGTAGCGAAGAGCGGATTCATCCAAGCGGTTTCCCTCACCCCTCATCCCTTCTCGTCATTTTCCTGAAAAAATTCTTCCTCTTCCTTAACAGACGCTTCTACCAAACTAGTCGCCTCTGGATGGATGATTTCCTGATAGACATAGTTAAGGTCTAGAGCTTCCAAGGCTGCCCGGATATGAGTTCGTACAGGTTGATTACCAATTTGCTTGATTAAGTCGTGAATATCTAGCTCGGCTTCCCAAGCATAGGCAATCTGGTGAAGGTGTACTAAGCTTTCTAGTAGATTGCTCAGTTCACCTTGAGATAGGGGTTCAGTGGTAGGACATTGCTTGCCAATAGCCGTATCAAAAAAATTGTGCATCTCTGCTTCAGCATCCTGTCCAAACTTCTGAGCAGCTAACTCTGGTATTTGGTTGCGATCGTTCTTGGCATGCCGAGTGCGATCACTACTAAACCAAACATCGTTCCTAAGACTCGATGCCACGACACCCACTGTGTAGATCGGATAGGGCATTGTTCCAGACCAATTCAGTAACCAGTTTAAATTTCGATACGCATCCAGTCGTCCGACTTTGCCTAAGCGCCCAATGAGTTCCACCTCATCGATTAAAATTACCCAGCCCTGATAACCACACCAAACAATCGCATCTGCCATCACCCCGAAGTAAGCACTCGCGTGTTTTTTTACCCCAAAGGTGAATTCAAATTTGGGCAACTGTTCTCCTCGGCAGTTACGATGGATTCGTCTCAGATCTGGCATAGTAAGCCGAGTCCCCATCAGGTCCCCGTAAAGGAAGTCCTGCTCCTCACCAGTGGAGTGAAAGTAATCTTCAAGGACAAAGGCAGGCAGGGGATGGATATAGCGATCGATGTCCTGAATCCGACTATCAGGTAAGTCAGAAGCAACTTTTTGATCGAGTGAGCGCTGGATGCCAAGCATCTGCGAGTTCGGTGTGCGGAGAGCCGACGCTACCCGTCCGTAGAAGTTAAACAGGTGATGACACGATACTTCACGACTGAGGGACACCCGACTGACAGCAAATCCTAGCCCCAGTGCCACATGTTCTACTGTCGTTAGTGTGTGCGTTTTCCCCTGTCCGTAAGCTCCCCAGATTAATCTACCTTGTGGAGTATGACCTTGAGCCAGTTGCTGCAAGTCTTGCTGAATCAGCTCAGTCAAGCTAGCCCGTAAGTCAGGCAGTTCTCTAGTAGAAGCACGAGTGGGGATGCCAGCTCTCAAGGATTCAACGACTGCGATCGCTTGTTTTCGGTTGTTATCATCTCCCTGCATCGCCTAGCCTACCTCTGGTATCATCAAACCAACCTCAATCACCCTGGCTCGTAAATCACTGTGTTGGCTGAGATCGGGAAATCCCTGATATTGCAGTTCTAATCCCATCTCACTCAACATCTGACGTAGATGAGTATGAACTCGGCTAGGAAAATTCTCCCCATTAGCCTTTAGATGGGCGTCCACATCAACCATGTCAGCAAGGGGATTAAATTTTTTCTGCACGAGTCCAGTTTGCAAACGCATCCACAGAGCGTCGTAACTCACAAAACCGCGCTTCTCATCCTCAATCATTTCCCGATGTCCCACCAATAGTAGCAAAAAGTTATTGAGTAACTCGGCATCATCAATCAGCTGACGGAAAAACTCGCAAATATCTTTAATAGCATTAGTTGAGTAAATAAATCTGCCAGTTTCCTCAGAGCGTTCAGTCATAACTTCCAAATCATCAATAGCGACCACCAAACCAGTCATTCCAGCAAGTTTCAACAGATGAATCAGGGAATTCAACCAATACCGAGCATTGGTTCTGCTAAGTCGCTCAAATAAAAGTAGATCTTTTCTCTCATAACGCTCTAGATTGTTGCCGGCTAGCCACTTCAAAGCAATTTGAATATCGTCTTCGTAGCCATTAATCATGCGGCTATTAATAATTCGGTAGGCAAACGCCCTAAAAGATGGTCCAAAATCTACATCACGGAAGACCTGCCCAGCAGCCTTTTTAATTTCACGGACAGCTTCATCGCGGGGTAGTTCTGTGTCTTCTATTAAGATTGATAGAAAGAAGTTTGCACCGTCGTATTTATCCGCCTCGTACCCAAACTCTTGAGCAACACGACAGCACAGACCTCGCACGAGCCTTTCTTTGTCAATCTGCCGGGCTATAGCGCGGTACAGGTTTGGTAGATTATTGAGACGGTAGTCCTCATAGTCCCGTGCTGAAAGGTATACTGTTTCATACCCCAAGGTTTTAGCATCTTGCTGAATGCAACGGAGCAAATGAGTTTTACCACTACCTGCGCCACCTACCAAGACTTTAACTTTGCTGCCCCCACTAGCAATATAGTCAGCAAGGTAATAATCTCGGACACGGTCTAGCCATAGCTCACGCCCTAGTGTCATTCTGGTTAAAAATTCATCATTTAAAGGTGGCTGACCTGAGCGAAGACATTCGATGTCTAGTTGATCGATTTGCATGCATCTTGCCTCCCAATTTATCCATTGTTTTTGTCATAGATAATCAGGCTACTAACTCGACTTTCCTGGCCCTTACTGTTGACTAAAAGCAAGCCACTAGACTGATTGCGAGAGGGTACTAATTCAAATCTGCGACCGTCATAGCAGATATCAAACTGCTCTTTCAACCTAGCTAAATCGTAAGTAAAAAGTGCCTCTGGATAGTCTTGTTTTACAGATTGTTTTAAAGTTAATATTTTGTATATCTCTTTAAGAGTGACGGGATGCCCCCAGAGAGCAGTATCTTTTGTGAGATTTAATCGGTTGGTCATTTCATAAGCAACGAGCAATTCCTGACAAAAATGCTCAGCATTGAACTTACTGTTAATGACTTGTTGGTATTCTTTAGATACCCATGCGGCTAGCGCTGATGGGGCAAAAACCTTTGTCTGTTTTGACCGCCGTCCCATACTAAGTCTTACAGAGCCATTATTATAGGAGAATGTCAGTTTGAATGGAGGGAACTCATAGTTAGGAAATTCACCTTTTATCGGAATTGCTGCATCCTGCATTGCCTTCTCGACCTCGGTTGGATAGGCATCTGATAAAACAAAATCCCGATCGAGTTGTATGGCATTTTTAATAACTGTTTGCTGCTCATCCCAACTGCTCGTGAGTTGCCTGAGATCTTCATCAGCACCATCGAGTGCTTGAGCCACTGTCTTGAAGTCCAGATCTTTTCTGGCTTTTTTGATGCTCGCCCAGCGGCTCGTTAAGTGTTTAAGCACTGCGTCAATATGTCTAATAGTAGCTTCTTCCGGCGGTCGTCCTAAATCATTCATGTTCTAATACACCTAAAAAGATAGATAGAAAAAAGTATACTATTTTACAGCCTAGCCACTTCAGACACAGTTGGCAAGCAGCAGCCAAAGCGCCTTCGGCGCAGGGTGTGGGGTGTAGGGTGTGGGGGAGACTCCGGAACTCCGATCTCGCAACAAACTTTGGTTGTTGATCCCTTGAAAGGGATGGGCATGTACCCCTTCTATTTCTTTACCCCACACCCCACACCCTACCCCCTACACCCCGTTCTTGGTCATTAGTCACCACCCAACAGCTAAAATTGTTATTTTATAGTAGCTTTCAGCAGAAATCATTTAATATCTGCTTATAGATACCATTTTTAGCTACCCAGTCTATTGCCCGACGCTCTAGCGTTTTCTGTTTTAGAGCTTTCCGGTCGTTGGTATGGGTGCTACTTCTTGACTTGACGCTACCCTTTCAGTCGGGTTGCGACCTGTCTATCCAGGTGCCGTTCCAAAGCGCCCTTCTACTGGAACTTTGTGAGGTAAACATGATGTCTGTGTTCGCGCCAGAGTCTTTTGATCTTTCTTCTCTTCCATACCTACCTCTATCCGATAAAAGTAAACTGCCAAGTTGTGCGGCAGTTTATTTCGCTCTGTCGTCTAAAGGTAGGGTGTTGTATATAGGGCGGTCAGTTGATATTTGCGAACGCTTCAGGAGGCATCACAGAGTTTCTCTACTGGAAGCTTTAGGAGGCGTAAAGATTGTGTGGCTTGAACAAAGTAACTTATTTGCTCTGCCGCGCCTTGAAGAAACTCTAATTAAGTATTTCAATCCACCACTCAACAGAATTCCGTCATATTTAAATAAAGAAAAATCTGAAAGGTTAATTAAATACTTGAATCTAACTGACAACATCACGAAAAGTAATCTCATCCCGATAAATAAACACCTGACATCACAGTCAAGCAAAGAAAATCAGTCAGTAAATCAAGTACAGGCTGGAAAAAAGTTATACCCATGTTTTCGGCATGAAGAACAGTCGCGATCTGAGTTTGAAGAAGTTATTCCACAAGCAAAAAGTATTGAGGATTTAGAGCAAAAGATAGCCGAGCTGCAACTGATTGTTCAAGAGCAGGCGCAGGTTCATCGTCAATTAGCAGAAGCTTTAGTTGAACAAGCAAAGGTGATTTGTGAGTTGTCGCGGACACAGTCAGAAACTAATAACAGACTGTCTCAAGTTGCTACTGAACAGGCATTAACAATCAGTAAACTATCCAGGGCAATTGAACAAGCTGATTATCAGGATGAAAGAGAGAATTGAGCTTGCACGGGCGCGCCGGCGGAGCTGCCTCCGGCGGCTGCGTTGAGGGTTTAGGAATCGTGATTTATATTAATTAGCTCCAGCGGATTGCCTTTTCTGGCTGATATAAAAAAATGACTAAGCAGATTAGTGATGGACAAATTAAGCGGGTTTATTTTTATTTGCAGGATAGCGATCAGAGTATGCACATTTTGTGCAAGGGGGAATTATGACTAATTTTACCTTAGACCTTCGCCCTTTTCTCCAACTTACTGACGAGCAGTTCTTCCATCTGTGTCAGATAAATCGTGACATCCAAATAGAACGCAACAAAAAAGGTGAATTAATTATCATGCCACCCACAGGCGGCGAAACAGGTGACAAAAACGACGAGATTAGTTTTCAGCTTAGAGCCTGGAACAAGCAGGCAGGTTTAGGCAAAACTTTCAACTCCTCCACTGGTTTTCGCTTACCTAATGGCGGCGTTCGCGAAGCGTGGGCTTTGCCCATTCGCTCTCCTGATGCTTCTTGGGTCCAACTAGAGCGTTGGGAAGCTCTTGACCCAAAGGAACGTCAGACATTTCCACCATTGTGTCCAGACTTTGTGATTGAATTACGTTCGCTAGGTGATGCACTCAAACCATTACAGGAGAAAATGCAAGAATACCTTGACAGCGGCCTGCGTCTAGGCTGGTTGATCGATCCCAAAAACCAACGGGTTGAGATTTACCGACAAGGGCAAAAGGTATTGGTACTTCAGTCTCCCATTGAGTTGTCAGGGGAAGATGTTCTTCCTGGGTTTGTGTTGGAGTTGAAGGGAATTTTCTAAATTTTTTCAATACCCTGCTGCCCCGGCTTGGTGGCAGACATAGTGACATTCTCCTATGCCATAGTAACTGTTGCTGGTGTCAAGCAGATTGCTAACCTAACCAACGAGCGCCGCTTGATTCTTCAGTTTCTGGGTGCTCCTTGCCAGAAATATTATCTCCTCTGCTGAATTATCTACTTTGCTGAAATCTAACGCTGAACGTGGTTTCAAAGACTTCTCTAGATTCATCACCCTTGCAGCTGCCTTACTAATTTGACATACTTCTAATTAGATAAGGATCAACATAGAAGTCTATATGGGGCAAGCTGACTTTCATACCCTCCTGGGTTTCTTTAAAGTGCTGGCTAACGAAAGCCGTCTCAAACTGGTGGGGATTTTGGCCCAACGCGAGTGCAGCGTGGAAGAATTAGCCACTCTGCTGCAGTTAAAAGAGCCAACTATCTCCCACCATCTGACCAAGTTGAAGGAACTGCAATTGGTTCAAATGCGCCCGCAGGGCAATACTCACCTGTACCAGCTTAATCAGGAGGCGTTGCAAGAACTCAACAGGGCTGTGTTTACTCCAGGTCAAATGGTGAACCTAGTGGATGAAGTCAATGAAGTCACCTGGGAAAACAAAGTCCTCAGTAACTTCTTGGAGGGTGAACGTCTCAAGGAAATCCCAGCCAGTCGCAAAAAGCGCTTAGTTATTCTCAAGTGGTTGGCGAGGCAATTTGAGCTGGAAGTGACCTATTCGGAGCGGACCGTTAATGAAATTATTCAGCGCTCCCATCCCGACTACGCCACACTCCGACGGGAATTGATTGGTTATCAGATGCTGCAGCGAGAAAACGGGCTCTACTGGCAGTTGCCAGAAACAACCTGGAAGTCCATCAACTGAAGTCGTTCTCTGATCGCTGGTATCCTTGGATGAAACCATTCACAGACTTGAGCTATGGCGCTCAGGTCAAACGACTGAAGCTCTTAGCGTCTCAGGCGCTGCTCAAGTATGACCTGGGTGAAGTGCAGATAGTACGACTAGGGCATGGAGAAAATACAACCTTCCGGGTGGAAGTTACATCCCTGGTCCATCGCTGCCGCCGCTCATCTTGGTCGTTAGCCCGCTGAGTTATCTGTTGGGGCAGTGATTTCAAGCTTATCTGTCTGAGGTCAGCGTTCAAGTTGCCGTGAGGTTGTCGGTGGGAGAGTAAATGTACCCATATATTTTCTACGAGTGAATACTGCTAACAACAGAACTAAAAAGGTTAGTCCCCCGGCTAAGTATAAAGGATGACCATATGTAATAGGATTAAACCGATGAATCAGCATTCCAGCAATTACAGGCCCAACAGCATTGGAGATGCTTAAATAAGATGAATTAATCCCCATAGCAGTTCCCTGTTCTTCGGGCTTAGCATTTAGAGAAATCAGAGTATTTATCATCGGCTGAACAAGAGAATTAAAAATTGAAAAAAGTATACTGACTCCAACGAAGTAAGACAAGGTTGGCCAAATTGGCATCAAAACAAATGACAGGCTTCGGATAAATAAAGCTAAAAAGAGTATAGAAATCAAATTGAATTTGCGAGTTAATATCTGAATTCCCCAGGTCTGCATAAAAAAACCGAGCAATCCAAATAATATAAAAAGCATTGTCAAAGATCGGCTATTTTGCCTCAGTACATTAATAAAATATGGCTGAAAAGCATAGGTAAAGATGGTAAAGGTGGTACCGATGAAGAAATTAATGATTAGAAGAATTCCCACCCGAGGAATAGTAAGACCTTTAATTAAATTTCCTAAGCCTAAATCAAAGATATTATGCCCTCTCTCAGCCTTATTTTTTATTGTTTCGGGTAGGAAAAATATAGTGACTAAGAGAGCTATCATAGCAATTATACCCGAAGCCAAAAAAGAAGCTCCTAAAGAAATATGTTGCGCCAGTAAACTAATGGCTGGACCCAGGACAAAACCCAAACCAAATGCCGCCCCAAAAATACCAAAGCCCTTAGCTCGATCTTCACGATTGGTTACATCTGAGATTACTGCTTGGGCGACTGAATTATTTCCCCCGGTGATTCCATCTAGAAACCGAGCAACAAAGAGAACTGCCGCAGTGGTAGCTGTTCCAGCCATAAAACTAGCCGCTACGGTCCCAGCTAAACTGATAACTAGTAAAGGTTTTCTGCCAAACCGATCCGAAAGTTTACCAATTACGGGAGTAGCAAAAAACTGAGCTAAAGAATAGATTGAAAATAACAAACTGGTCTGAAAATCACTGAGGCCAAATTGTTTGCCATAAAGATAAATGGTAGGGATTAAAATCTGAGGGGGCGACAAAAAGAGCTAAGATGCAGACAGAATAAGCCTCATAGCCCTCTGACCACGTTGATAATACTTGTTCTTATTAGGAGCTAATCTCAATAGCTCCCTCACTAATTCCCAACA